>Ga0115008_10005106_pt1 | contig 10876 bp, 9 predicted proteins | sample FraStrMetagenome_FD_87164 | JGI IMG/M metagenome (GOLD analysis project Ga0115008, IMG submission 87164) | Marine eukaryotic phytoplankton communities from Arctic Ocean - Fram Strait ARC3M Metagenome | ecosystem: Environmental > Aquatic > Marine > Oceanic | place: Fram Strait | collected 2012-06-18
AGAAGTTTGATTTGAATCACGCCCTTGACTGCAAAAAGGGTGGATTGGTCACAGCTCGACACGACGAAATTCGTGACGAACTCAGAGATCTACTAGCACATGTGTTTAGCACATCCCGTATCCGATCCGAACCTATGATTAATCCTCTTTCGATGCGTGTCAATGGTACCAAAACGCATGTGCCAAGTGCTTCCTCCTCGTCTGACTTTCTGAATGCCGATCGTCGTTGATTCGCGGCTTTTGGGAGGGATCGACTGATCTCATTATTAACGCTCGTGTGACGAGTCTTGACAGCAAGTTTTATAAGAATTTGCCACTCAAGAAGGCTCTGGAACGACAAGAGAAAGAGAAGAAAAAGAAATATTGCGAACCTTATGAGAACTAACGTCGCCATTTCACACCTTTCGTGGTATCGACGGACGGAATGTTCGGCTTTGAAGCCCGAGCATTTCTCAAAAGGCTTGCAAAGTTGCTTGCAGACGAATTGGGCTTAGTGTTTGAACCATTATTATTATTATTATTATTATTACTATTACGTTGGTTATTATTATTATTAGTGCTTGCATGTATGTTGCGTGCTGTGTTTGATGTGATTGGCGACTCGTTGTGGAAGATGTCGAAATACTGCGTAAGGTCGTCGATGCTCTGCGTTGATAATTTATTTCCGTGTTTGCGGAGTTATTTCTTCCAATAGGTAGGCATGGCTGAAAAGTAGATAGATTTGAGGCGTGTGTCGTCGAACTTGTCGTCTTCTTCTGCGTCGGGATTGAGTAGGATTTGGTTGTTTAGACGTACGAGTTGATTCTTAAAAACGGAAGGTTTAGTCTGACGTGGTTCACATAATTCAATTGGTCTTGCAGAAGTTCTGACGTGTCGCGCGGTTCATGCAGACGTATGAAGGTGTGGACGTCTTCTGCGTATCTGCATCAGTCTGACGTGGTTGGATGATGTCGTACCACTCATTTAACGCTTCTTGACGTAGGCAGCGCGTGAAGGTGTTATGCAGGTTCGGTCCGTTATCGCCGTCGAACTGAACTTGATTCATGATGTCGAGAACATGTTGGTAGAAGGTTGATCTGGCAGCAAGAAGAGGACTGGACTTGAAGATAGGAAAATGTACCGTCTCCTCTTCGTCAGGGAAGAAAGGATGAGGAGTTTTTAATTTGTAGTGTTCTGTAGACGTCCATTGATAATTAAGACGGAAGGGAGGATTAAACTCGTCATGAAGTTTGGCAAGTGGATGAGGTTGACGACTGTTGTTGCGATGGTTCTTCCTTGCGTTGTTATCGCTGCCACTGTTTCTTTGATGATGATAATGACGTTTGTTAAATTGATTACTCATGTTGATGGATTGAAGATATGAAGTGGATTAAGTGCAATTGCTATCGATAATTATCGATGCAGTACTCGACCAAGAAAGAGTATTGCGAGAGACTAAAAGCGTGATGAAGGAAAATGCAAGAGGATAATTATATAAGATTAAAATGTAAACTAGGATTGATCTGTGGACTCATTTGCAGACGATAACCTCAAGATCGAGATAACCGTTATCGGCGAATCTAGTATATCATGAAGTGTGCCCACTGCATTATCCTCTCTCTTGTCACAATGTCCCATCCTCCAATGCAAGGAACAACCAGCACACCTCAACCTGCGACACAAAGAGAAGTCCGGAAGCAGCGACGGGGTAAGTTAATTATCGTGGGTTTCATAGTGGTGATCATCTTGAGCCTAGTGAATACCCATTTAGCCGGAACATGGAAATTGCTAGTTCCAGCAGTCTATGAGGATTTTGTGATCGATGCAGTCATCCTTAATAAAAGCGATGCTCGACAAAGTGACGATCTCGGTGTTTTTCAACTAGAAGATGCAAGCAATTATGAGTTAGAGTTTCTCGTGATTGCGAATCAGGATCGTACGGATGTGAATGATGGAGAACAGGTACACAAGGAAGATCTTAGCGTGAATGAGGAAGATGAGCTGAAACATGCAAAGAAGCTAAATGTTTTACTCTTGTATGTGGATGACTGGAGATGGGATATGCTGGGAAGTGTGAATCCTGCTGTTAAAACGCCATTTCTGGATTCTTTGGCATCGGAAGGCATCCGATTTTCGCACAATTTCGTCACATCGTCGGTTTGCTGGCTTTCTCGTGCTACTCTCTTCACTGGGCAATATTTCAATCGTCATAAGAGTTATAAGTTGCGTTGTCCTCGTTTTAGTTTCAATAAAGACCAATGGCAGCATACGTGGCCTGCGATGCTACAAAGGGCGGGCTATTATCTAGGGCATATCGGGAAGTGGCAATATCATGATTATCCGTCACCTGATAAAGGATATTTCAATTATTCTAATTACTTTGAAGGGCAACATTGGTATGATGTGTTTCCGAAGCGTAAGGTTCATGGCAGTGATTTATGCGCTGAACGAGCGATCGAATTTTTGGAGAAGAAACCTAAAGATATAAATTGGGCATTGACTGTTGCCTTTTATGTAAGTGTAAAATTAATTATATTATCGAAACCTCTCAACATTTATCTATTTCAACAAGCCGGTAAGTGATGTGATATCGATGATTTATACTGAAAAATTTAGACATTAATTTTAAAATGTAGCCCAAACCGATGGGATCAGGTACTGATCCTGGGGTGCAGTACCAACCAACTAATGAGACTCTGGCTGCTTTCAAAAGTGTAACCATAAAGGAGCCATTCAATATGACAGAAGCTTTCAATCGCTTACCTTCATTTTTTAGAAAAGGTAGGAATACAGGACGTGGACGATGGACTGAACGATATCGAACTCCACTGCATTACCAAGAATCTATGAAACGAATATATGCGTTGGTCTATGGCCTAGATAGAGCAATAGAGAATATAGTTAAGAAGCTAAAAGAGTTAGGAGAATATGATGATACTTTGATAATCGTCACTGCCGACAATGGTACGGAACCCAAGCAAAAAGAACCCCTTTTTTTGTGCACTCAAAAATTAAATTTATGTTAAAGGCATGTTTCACGGAGCGCACGGGCTTGCTGGTCAGTATCAGCATTGGATTATTATTTTTATATTACTTCACTTACAGCCACATCCAAAAAAATCATTCAATCATAGGGAAGTGGTTCCCATATCAAGAGTCAATTAGAGTTCCGTTGATTATACGCGATCCTCGCATGTCAGCAGAACAGGCTGGCACAGTTGAAGATTCATTGACGCTGAACATAGATTTAGCAAATACTGTACTAAGTGCATCGGAAATTTCTCCACATAAAAATATGCAGGGCAGAGATATCACTGAACTCTACTTGCAATCCAAAAAAAGAATGTTGAAAGATGATCCTTGGCGTGAAGAATTTCTGTATGCATTTCCGTCTCTTGACGAAGATCATATGCCAAGTAGTACAGCGCTAGTTCGAAGAAAATGGAAATACATACGATGGCCTCGTCAGGAGAACAAGCCACATTTGCTTTTTAATCTTGATGACGACCCTTTAGAATTGAACGATTTGGTTAAGAATACGACGTTTCATGGCCAAGTGTTAGATGAAATGATAAAAAGACACGACGAAATGGTTCAAGAACTCGAAATACCTACTGAAGAAATTGATTGTGAAAAAGAATATTAATGCTAAGTTTCTAGCATTTCATTTACGACACAAGTGCGAATGAAACATTTACGCTTAGTAGGGGTTGTCATGAAACAAATTAGTATTTTACGTGTCTTCTGTTGAAAAATTAGTACCGATGGATATTTCCTACACTTTGGGGAATGAAAGGAAGACGAAGAAGTTAAGAGTGTTTCTTTAAACCTTTCATCTCCTCGAAGCTTACGGACTCGTATATGTAGAAGTAACCAACATAAAGAGTTCTTCGAATGCTTCCATCTTTTCTATATCGTTTGTTCGGTATTTATATCTACCAATTCCTGCACTTGTCCCTTTCTCAGAAACCTTTTTTGTGAGGAAAAACTTAAATTGCTTGACATTTACAGTCTCTTACTAATTATTACTATTCAGAAGTTCAAGAACTGCACCTCCTTTCCAACGAATTCGATTCGATAGATGGCTTACAGGGAGCATGGAACATCTGATGCATCGATTCGTTGCTCAAACTAGAGCGATACTTATTCGTTCATTTTGATAACATTTAGTCGTGTAACAGTGAATGATTATTTAGTTTAGATCACCAGACGAGTCGTTCGTTAATTAATGCCTTTGTAAAGCTGGATTGAATATGATTGACGCTCGTATAAAAAAATGGTCGCAAGGGAACTGATCATCGATCCAATCCGTGTCACTAAAAATAAGACATATGAAGACAATATTTATGCAATTCATATAAAATTAGACGTAAATGAATGCGAGATTTGATCTGTGACATTGAAAAGACGTTTTAAAGTTAGTAGATAAAAATTGGAGATAAAGTAGGAAAGAATTGTGTCACTTTTTCAACTCTATTGATTATTTACTTTTCTCTTTGTAGCGCTTTTAAATAGTCTGTTTGTAATCGGTATGAAATCCATCTCCGTACTCCCCTGTAGTACAATAAAATGCCATATTAAGGAGACCAAGACATCCAAAATATACCTTGAGCTAAGAGAGGCAACGATTATTCCGGAAGAATTTTCAGAAGACGAAAATGGGATGAGGTTACTCAGTCTTCGAGCCTTTAGAGTTCCAATTGCAAATGAAGCCTTTGTCACGGAATGGTTAGACATCAAAAGAGAACGCGTCGAAAGTAACATGCTCGAACTAGGAAAGCTTCTGGACCCAATTAGGATCGCGAGTCGAGACATTCTATCTCGTCAGTGCCTCTGGTTACTCATTTTGATCTACCTTCAGTTTGAAGTAAATTATTGTGTCTGAAAATAGCAACTCAATTTACAGAATTGTTTTGTACGGAACTCGACTCAGCGATTGAGAAACTTATGGGTCAGTCCTTCAATTTGAAGAATGAAGAGCTACCCACTTGCCTATTCAGTCATGTGAGATATGCGGAGTTCATTGGAGGAATCATGGATTGAACCCCTCCTCTACTACCTCAGACTCACTATGATTGGGAACTTGATGGGAAATTGAACAAGCTTTATATCGAGCACTGGATAGGAGGAAACTGCCTTATGTCCGAACATGGAGCAAAATCATTTCATGCAATGAAAGTGCTCTCGGATACGGAATCAATCTTGCATTCACCTCAATGTGCAACGAATATCACTCGATGATCCAAGATCACGAAATCAACTTATCATAAAGTGATGTATTACATAACAATTTCAACTTTACTGGATTTACGCTTAATGGAGAGAGTAAGCAGGGATCAATTACCCAATGCTTGTCGAAAGATCTCGAGGATGCAGCAAAAGAGCATCTCGATCTGATCTATATCCAGAACGAGGAAGGGTGCTTCAATCATAATATGGAGCGTCTTTCCTAGTACAACACGGATGAGATCAACGTTCAACGTCTCCAAATACTCCTCGACAGAGACGGAATTTTGAAGAATGACGTATTCATCGAGCCGTTCGTTCGTTCGTGATATTCTAGGTCTACCGAGTCACATTCTTCAATCCTTTGTGGATGGACACCATATCGTCGGACATAATGCAACATTGGTCGACGCATATGGTATTGTGGTAAAAATTCGATGCTAATCAATGGTTTTATTATGGTATGCACGCAAGTATTCAAGTCCTATTATTGATATGTTTAAGAAAGCCAAAATATGGGCTATTCGTTAACCTCAAAATATGTTCCATCGCCTTGTCCCAGCTGATATTCTCAAACAATACTACACAACATTCGACTAAAAATTTCATTATCCCCGATATATTGACTTAACACTGACCATAATGAGAAAGGTCTGGACTAGTGCTAATGCAAAGACGGATTGTCGAGGGTAAAACGATGCGATTTGATAGTCGTATGAATAAGTTTCTCTCGTAACCCCAAGAGAAGGGTCGTGAAGAAGATAGTTGCAGAGATTGTGGCTTTATTACATGAAGCGAGCTAAGAAATTAGATGCCAAAATATATTCCTTCAAGTCCCACAGTATGAATGGAATTGATTCGCTTGTAATTGGTTACTATAGAAAATAAATTATTCCCTAGAAAAGGTGACTGTAGAGTCATAAGAAGTAGGAAACATGACTCCTGCGAGCTCTACGGATCACAAAAGGAAAGGTGCTTATGCCTATTTAAAGTGACGCTATAGTGTAATGCAATAAGCCAAAGGAGTGAGCTAATGATACGTCGGGTACAATTTATAAGAAGAGCAAAAGGAGCTGCCACTCAGGCAGTATGCGCTGGAAATACCAGAGGATGTCATGAAGAATATGGGAACTCATGGTTCAATAACAGGGAAAACGATGACGCGTATTATATGTTTCGATCATATAACAACTGCTACTACTACTCCTCCGAACCTGTAACTGATGAAGAGGATGAGTTATAACTATGAACTAGTCTACAATTGGTACAAGAGTAGATGATAATAAAATAAGTATATTTGAAAAAAATATTTATCATACTGTCATTTTGATATATATTTATACATCACAAATCCTGGCGTCGGTATTGGGATTTCCAGATGCATCTCTAGGGACATTGTCCATCGGCATTACTCGTCCGGATCCGTCATGACAATTCTTACGATGTTCGTCAAGACAAATTCATCGAAAGTCATAACGAATTTCTAATCGGTAAGCAAGTTCCTAACATGTAAAAATAATATTCTTGGTAAAGACATGATGCATTCGTCGTACATCATGAAAAACCGCATCTTCATTTTAGATTATTATACGTGCATAATGACGTCAAGTCTTTTGAAAGGAACTTAAGCATAGACGCTGTAACCGGGGCGTTCTCCAGTATCCCTTTCCATTATCTCATCAAACTTCACCAAAAAATCTTTTTTTGTCACTTTTTTCGATGTCGGTGCTTTTTTCATGCACTTATTTATTGATCGTTCATTGTTTACTGCAATATTATCAAGATTAACATAATCGACTAGCAGTTTAAATGAGGAGATATTTTTGACTAAAAGCGCTACGGCATCCCCTGTCTCGAATACAGTACCTTCCTCACACCTACCACATCCACAGCCTTGTTAGTAATGTTATTTCAAAAATAAATAAAACTATTGACTTACCGTAATGCACCAACAATTCCATCAATTGGTGAAGTCACGTACTTTATTGAAGTGCTATTGGAGCTATCAATACATTCGACAGCAGCAATAGATTCTCCTTTACAAACATTTTGACCTGTCAAATTATCTCTCTCATTAGTAAATATCATAAAATTGAATGGTCAATGCAATGCATACCTTCCATTTTAAACCAACTAAGTATCTGAACCATTGACGCCTGCGTGTGGAAATTAACCTCGATAAAACGGACCTCATTGTATGTATTTAGTCCATGATTGTTCGTTGTGCAGTATTTACCACCTAGAAAAGGTCCTTTATACAGTTCTTCTTTATGAAATCTTCGATAAACAGAATGGGCAGGTATTGAGCGCAATCTTGATAAACTTTCTGGTGATCCGTGAAAGGAGATTCGATTAAAACTATTAATACTTTCTTGTGAACCACATAAATTTTTTCGTGATTTCGCAGAACTTAAACTGCTATCAGAAGAATCTAAATCAAAAATTTCTTCTGATGCTTCTCCATACAAGCCACTTAACTTGTTTAACTTTTCATAGAGCTTAAGATTGTTCTGTGCAGTTCCTCTCACCACCGTAAAAGTCATATCATTATTATTATTATCGAAGTATCGTCGGTTAAAATAAGAATCACCATTTTCTATCATGCCTCCACCCTCAATATCTGACGCTGATTCATTAACACCTGCATTAGAATTTCCTGCTGCCACAACTGCTGCTGATGCGGCACTTGTATCTGCAATCGGTGCTGGTGGGGGTGGTGCTGAAGATGCTGCGGCTGCAGCACTTGCTTTCAGTTGAAATATTTGAGCTTCAATAAAAAAGGGTTATAGAATAAAAAAGTTACTGACCAGAAGCGCCTGCTATTGCCGCAACAACAAATCCAGAAACGTTCATGGTGAAGGTTTCTTCAGCAGAAGGAGGAGATGTAGGAAGTGTTGTAAGGAGAGTCGGTGAAAAGGTCAGCCAAGTAGGTTGAGAGGAGTTGTGAAGACTTGGAGGAGTCGTATTTAGTTCTGATGGGCTATGTGTTTGCACAATGCTAGGAAAAGTTGAGGGGCTGGAGCTCGGTAATATTGAGGTGATATCACTAGGAAGTATCGAAGGAGATATAGTTGGTAATCTTGTAGGATATGCTGTGGGATTTAATGAAGGCATTATTGTAGGAAATGTTGAAGGTCTTTCTGTTAGAATGATCGAAGGACTTGTTGAAACTCTTATTGTAGGAAATGTTGAAGATTTTATTGTAGGAAGGATTGAAGGAATTGAAGATGATGCGACTGATGGAGATGCTGAGGGAACCATTACTGGTTCAATTGAAGGCAACAATGAAGGCAGATTAGACGGTAAAGCAGAAGGGTTAAGTGAAGGATATAAAGACGGTACGAATGTCGGTTCCATCGTGGGAGAAGAAGAAGGAACTTTTGTAGGCCTTAATGTAGGATAGGTTGAAGGCATTGTAGATAAAATAGCTGTTGGAGATACAGATGGCGCAAGTGTTGGTTCAATTGTGGGAGGTAAAGAAGGTAAATTTGATGGCATCATAGTCGTTATTACTGGTGATAATGTTGGGTGAACGGAAGGAAAGGCACTGGGACGACATTCAGATGACAAAACTGGTGACGATCTTGCTAAGCTGCCAAGTACATAAAATATCGCTCCATTAAAAATCCGATTAGAAAATGTTCCACTACCGAACAAATACGTTTTACCAACTCCTATGACAAACTGTAAATCGTCATTCTCGACGTAAACATCTCCTGTAATTTCGGAACCAACAAAATAGCTGGGTGTGTATTGTAAGTATCCAGTCTGGAATGTAATGTAGATACCGTACGTTTCGTTTTCTTCAATTGTTGTCCATGAAAGTATATCTGAAGAAACTTGAGTAGGCGAACCAAATCCGTTCCCAAGGATAACGGCACAACCGATCATTTTCCACACACTAATATCTTGACTGTGCCCTTGTAATGACCCTTTTTTCGTCCAAGTTTCAAAGCTTTCATGTACCACCGAAGCCGTGTGAATGTCAAAACCTGTAATTGTCAACTTTCTTTTTGCTATAACATCAAACATCACTCCTGTTTGCGCTGATCCTCCAAGAAAGAATGTTGATATACTTTTCGTCTCTTGTAAGCTCCGTGGGTTCACTTCATACTGCGTAATTTTGTATTTAGCGTATACCTGACAATGCGGTTGCAAGACAAATACCGAAATGAGGACTATCTGGAAAGCTACATATGAGAAGAAAATACTAAATTTAGTGATCATTTTCTACTACAATCTGGACCCTTATGAGACTTCATATGTTGAAGGATTTTTAAATCGTTTTGCAGTGTTATGTAAAAATGATTTGCTGTCAATGAAATCCTTTGATAGTGCATGGGTTTGTGTTACAAAATTGTACCTTGTGTAATTGAACTTATATTTTTACGCGTTCGATCTTACCTTCTTCATTGTTCGCGTAATTGTCATCATAAGACATAATATCTTCTACCTTACTTCTATTCAAAACGCCAGGGTAAAATATACATTGTCGCACATATTACTGGACAATCTGGTTGGAAATGCGTTTTGAATTTAAAATATTCTTACATTAATGGAATGGAATAAAATTTGGATTGGATTCTTTGTTGGCGCTTCCAAAGTTGTAAACAATCCAAAAAGAATTGTTTTATTATACTTTCATCAAAAAAGGGAACTTTTATTACTAACTTTGTTTTTGATATTTTTGGTTGTTGTTGTAGTTTGTTTTCGCTTTACTCCAATTTCGAGTTTTTTTTTTAAACTGTATGCTTTTATTTTATTAACTTCTACTCTTGTACCAGGTATGTGCATTTATTTGTGTGCGTTTCATTTTATCCCAAATACATGTGTGTGGATATATTTGAACGCATCGAATTATATCAACATATTGTTTCTTAATAAGTTTTTTTCAACTGTATACTTTTATTTGTAAACTTCTGGTTGGTCTTGAACTACAAGTAGAAATCCATAAATAAAAGTATACGGATTGAAAAAAAGTACATGTAGGTACATAATATATATAGTAGGTAGAAGTTATTTTGTATTTTGCATGTGTATTCTTTGCCTGAAAATTTCACCTCAATTTTGCATTACCTTGTGAATAATAAATAGATATACTGTGTATGTATGATACACCTTTACTGCTGCATGTTTAAGAGAGAATACAAGCCTTTAGCTATGCGTAAACAATAAATCGCAAATCGGTACCATAAAGAAATATATGAAAACACATTTTTGAGTTAAGTTAATTTTTGAATCTTGGTAGTTTTATGTATTACGCTTATTTTCATCTCTAAACATTCGACATTCGTATGTTCTTTATGTCAGGTTCGGTGCTTATGGTAAATCACCAAGTAGAGAACTAAATAATTTCGGTCATTTACCCATCTTAGTTTAATCCATCACATAATCACATGAGAGCATTTCAAGAAACTGGGAGGCCGAATTATGATGTTTATCAAAAATCAACACCTTACGCTAACAGGGCTAGCTTAGAAATGAAGATAATGAAAATAACGGACGAATGGTGCACTTGTAACTTGTCGAACTCCGTTTCCACAACAATAAAAGAAGCTGCAACTCAGGCAGCATGCGCTGGAAATACCAGAGGATACCATTCAGAATATGGGAATTCATGGTTCAATAACAGGGAAAACGATGATGCGTATTATATGTTTCGATCATATAA
>Ga0115008_10005108_pt1 | contig 10875 bp, 3 predicted proteins | sample FraStrMetagenome_FD_87164 | JGI IMG/M metagenome (GOLD analysis project Ga0115008, IMG submission 87164) | Marine eukaryotic phytoplankton communities from Arctic Ocean - Fram Strait ARC3M Metagenome | ecosystem: Environmental > Aquatic > Marine > Oceanic | place: Fram Strait | collected 2012-06-18
AACTACACACATAACCATTATATTATTTATTATACATGTCATTCAAGAAGTGATGAATCAGATTTTATCGTCAAGGTTATCAGCTGTTTTTTTATCATATATCTTATTCTATTGCAACTGCGTCTAAAGTTTGTGAATATAACAAAGTTACATTCCTTCTCCTCAATAATGATTAATTTTCGAACTGTGCTAGTGACATTCATCGCATTCGCCACGCTGACAGATGGTTTTGTGTACAACATCGACCCACCGTTTCAAAAGTCTTTCAGCTCAAATTATCAAAGTGATTTGGAAAAGATCAACACAAAGTTTCTCCCATTGAAAATGTCTGAATCAGATAATGAATATTCTCGCGAAATCAGATTGAGAGAAGAGGCAGAATCGCCGTTTCGTAAAGTACGGTTCTTAGTTTATTATAATCTTCTCGGGGGTGCGTTTGTTTCGCTGGCTGTTTCGGTTGCTAGAATTGCCGCTGCCCTATCTGGGGTCAATACTGATTTAATGCAGGAAAGCGTCACGAATGCCCTTATTGATACCATTGGGATTGTCGTTATTGGGTACTTCTACAAGCAAGATATGGATGCACAAGAATCAAAGTTAAAACGTGCCGCCAAAGGAGCAAGTCTAGCAAATCTACAAATTCGAGGTAGTGCATCTTTATTGTCTGGAGCTGCTACCGATATGGAACTTGATAAAACGAAATTGAAAGGAAAGAGCGCAGTGGTCCCCATCAAGTCGTTTAGAAGAGGTAGAGGTATTGAGAAGCGAATTGTTATTGCGATTTCATCAAAAGAAAAAATAAATGCGATTTTGGATGAAGCTAAACAATTAGCAGACTCTTTGGTTACAAATGATCTTATAATTGTTCCTGTAGTTGCACCACAATATACTGCTCCTCTTGGGATTGATACCGAACTTCTACAGCTTGACTGTGTAGCTCTTCCAGCCGGTGGAGATTGGGTAAATGTTCTCTCGGATGAGACAGAACAAGCAAGAGCTCAGGGTGTTAATGTTGAAAAGGAGGGCGTTTGCATCGTTTTAAAGAAAAATGGAAGAGTAGGAACCCGAACAAGAGGAATATTCTTAGAAAATATGGTCGGAGATGTCTTGGAACGGCAAGAAATGGGCATGGATGTTACTAATATTTAAAATTACGACATGGTACCATTCCTATTCATTATCTAAACAAGTAGATGTGTTCTTACCAATCTAATCCCCAATAGAAGTTTTGTGTAGATGAAAACTGATTTTACTAGAGCATTTATTTTACAAATTAAAATATACAATTAGTGAAACAAGCCTGGCATGATATTGGTTGGTACTACGGTTATAAAGATTTTATTCACCATTTGCCTTTTTTCTCTGACTTTCAAGTAATTGTGCCTCTCTTCTTGCTTTTTCTAAACTATTCTGTTGCTGTGTCCGAATAAATGTTGAAAAACGCGTGTGGAGATCACGGTTATTTCTTAAAGTCTTCTGTAACCGTTGCAATGTTCCACCCGCACTCTGTTGTAGAACATGATCATGACGATAATTTCCCATAGCCCATTCTAACATTTGATAGCAGTTAGGAGTCCAGAGCAAGGTTTGATGATACCGCTCTTCCAATGATAAATTGTGAAGTACGAGACACGCTCTATTCATGATGGCCTCACTGGAACAAAAATTTTTCATGGCCACAACGACCAAGTTTGAAATTTGTCCCACACTTTCATCAAGAATTTCTTTCTCTGTTGAGTCTGACATGATTTCTCCAAGATTTGATCTTGGATGAGAAACAGCTTCTTGTTGGTGCCGAGTTGTACATGGTATCGCTAGATTAATAAGCGCAAAGAGAGCTCTGAATTGTACTTCAGCACTATTTGGGTGTTTCATCATAGCATTAGCTGCCACAGAAATACCACCTAGCTTGACGAGCATCGTCTTTTGAGAAGCTATTAATGCAATATTTACCATAGACCAGCAGCTCATAGCTTGTAATCTCTCGTTTGCATGGAACCTTCTCATGGAATCCAACATTACAGCTATTCCATTCTTGCAACAATTCGACTTTGATGCAGAGCTAACATTCAATATATCGGAAGAATCTCCCACCATTGTTTGATGAAAAAGCATTCCCTCTTTCCCACCCAAAGGCCTTGCTAAGAGGACCAATGTGTGAAAGGCTGCCGTGTGGAGCTCCGCACTATCTGGGAATAGGACCATACCTTTGAGGACGAGATCAGTCAAACCAGCACGTTGAGCTGTTGTACGTTGGTGCTCATCTTCTAGGAGACATGGTAAGACCTTAAGGCACATTATCTGTAAACGATCAATATTGCAAGCATTATTAGATTTGAATCATTGGAAAAGATTCATTTAAAAATTCGTGTCTCTGTTTTAACTTACCTGTATACCAAGAACATCAATGAAAGCAACCATCCAATTTACAACTGAGTATATAGCACATGACCATGGCAGATCAATAGGTCCCGCAGTTCCATGTTTAGTTGCACCCAAGAGTCTCTCGGTCAACTTTGAGTGGGCTATTGTTGGTTTATTTTTTTTCTTTTTTGAAGTCTTTACAGGAGTACCATTTTTACCATTTGCATTCTTGGATTGAGATATCTTTGTGGGCTTTAATGATAGACTAGACTCTACTTCCATCATTTTTTTCGAACTTATGGAAGCCTCCCTTGAACTCGCACTGACTTCGCTTTTAGATTCTACATTACTTTCATAATGCACGTGTTGTCCTTTCAATGCAGCTAAATACTTTTCAATAGGCACTGTGTTGTTGAAATCAAGAATCTTGCCATTTGGACCCCGAGGTACGAAACTGTGCTTCATTCCTCGAGGAGTTCTCCCTTTCGAAGAGTCTTCCTTAATTTGGTCTAAGTATCTAACGCACTTAACAAAACTAGAGTAAAGCAAACGATAAATACCAAAGATGTGTTTCACTTTGATCTCCGCATATGCTGGGTAAGAAGAAAAAGTGTCTTCGCTTTGATCACTTCCCGTCCCATAACCGGAATAGGAAGATTCCATCGAATCATCGGACCTACTTCTTTTCAAGCGCCCAACACTTTTCTTTTCTATTGAATTGACTTTGACATAAAAAGGAGGTGAAAGGCAAAGAATCTTCCACAGATCTTGAGGAAACATGTATGTTTCGCACCATTTTTTCGAAAGTGGCGTAATTAAAAATGAATGAGCCTCTACATGAGTTAGGAAGGATAAAACGTGCGCCATTATATCTGATCCAATATCATAAATTGGAGTTGGATTGGAAATATCACCATTTCTCAATATTTCCCCATGATTCGTATTTTGGTCTTTGTCAGATAATGTTTCATTATTTTTACTTGTAGACGAAGAAGAAATACTTGACATGCATATTTTGGAGGGATTTTTAGTCACCATTTGCATGAAGCCTTGGTTTTTCTGGGATGAAAATGCATCTAAAAAGTTACGTTTCAGACTCTCTTGATGTGTTACAAATCTATCACCTTTAGGGGGGACCGTTCGAGAATTCTCGAAATGCTTCAATTTGGTACCTTGGGTTTTTGATAATTTCATTTCCCTTTCAATTTTATTGGAGGAAGAAGCCCTTTCTTTATAATGGGTATAATTTGGGTTTGCTTTCTTTTTCGATTTACTATGGCTTCTTTTACGTTTCTTAAAAGAGACGAAGTAATAGCTTGTTGGCAAATCAATTCTTTTCTCTTCCTTTCCACTTGTATGGGAAGATGGTGGAGTTGATGTTTTGCTAGACTGATAATTGCGTATTGGTGCCAAAGCTCTTAATGAAGAAGAGGAGCCTAGACTCGCATCACTTTTATTTTCATCTTGAGAATCGTGAATATTGCCATTGCTCGAAATTCTTTCCTCTTTCCTTTGCTTCATTTGATCTTGTTGAGAAACATTCGGTTTCGCAGTTTCTTCAGAAAAATCAGAGCAGCTAAGAAAAGTTGAGCAGCCGCTTCCGCTATCAATTGTTTCAGAGCTGAAATCCGCTATTTCCGAAGATGAAAAGGATCGAGCATTTGATGATTTGACTCTTTTTTCCTTTTCCGAGGTTTTTTTTGTTTGTTGATCTGTTTCGTTGCTATCTTCATTGGAAGATGCGGATCCTGCATAACCCCTTTCACTCACATTTTTTGAAGATGAAGAGCTTCCAGTGTTACTGCTTCCATCCGAAGAATCTGTGCTTGACAAATCTTGTTTTCTTGAGTTTTTGGCCCTTTTTAATCGCTTTTCTTGAGAGGTATTTGAATAGACTTGGCGAGACTGAGGATTTTTGCGCTTCAAAAAGGTCTTTTCGGAAGAGCCTGTAAAAGACTTATCATTCCACTCAGAGGAAGTTGATCCTGTCATACTACTTGATTTCTGCCCACTTCTTTGACTTTCAGTCCCACTCTCAGTTACTAATCCATTTGAACTGTCTTTTATTTCATTCATACATGATTGTTCTGAATGTATGTTCTGGATTGAACTTTTCTCACTATTTGAGATACCGTTTTGCATCGTATTAAGAACTGATTCTGAAGTGTTAGACAATTGCACAGAGCTGCTACTTTTTTCCGAGCCACTTTCAGCTGGACTGAAACGTTGTTTATTTCTAACTTCGTCTCCTGACATGATTTCTTACGAAATTGACCTTGAATCAGATGTTATTGGGATTCTGATGATTATTCTGCTTTGCTTCTTGTTTTCTGTTTGAGTGTGTTTATCGTTTCACTGTTCCCTTATTTGGTTTAAATAGCTTTGAAGTACATTATTATTGACTTGATTCGGTATAGATTGATGCTCTCAAAGTTCTTATCAGTTGGTGTAGAGAAACATCTGCATGATTTTGACATGAAGGTGCGTCGAAGCTTTTTTGCCAGATGCTTAGCAGATGTTAATCCAGATGGTTGTATTACGTAACAAAAAGCAGATTGAATCATCAACTTTCGAAAAATATAGTTTAAGTAATTGACATATATATTTTTTTAGTGAAAGATGACATCATATTGTGAAATGATGAAAAAGATATTACTTAGAGGATTTCAAAGAACAATCATTGGAGGCTTTCTGAAATGAAATTTCAGTATTAGATCTGTAATATTTTCTTACATACTGATAAGAAACAAATGGAAAATGATTGATGTGCGAGGCACGATTCCCCTACGTATCAAAACTATACAAATGCCCTCTAAAAAAATCTGGTTGCTCACACTATTTTTTCTCTTGCGTTCGAAATGGCAAGCTGCTCACTAATTGAACGATATTGTTTTCCTCATGTTTCTTTGAAAGCAATAATATAATTTTTATTAGTAGCAGCCATCATGTAATTATTAGCGTCTTATAATTATAAATTATGTCATGTATGATCGAAGTGTGCTTTCAAAAGTGCTCATACAGGAAAATATTTTTGAATGCTTGTTATCAGAACCCCAAATGAACCCGTATTTTTCTCCAGAATTATATCGCTCTCGATACACAACTTACAATTAGTACCATAATATGTTCCTCTTACCTTCGGCATGCTTTCTTGAACAAAAATAAATTTTCTGGCATCGAATGGGCATATTTATTTGTATCCTGCTGTTATTAATTAGCTGAAAGAATAATGTCATGATTTGGGAACACATTTAGTATATATTCAAAGAGCGTTCAAGATTTGAAAAATACATACTACGCTATGAAAAGATGATCTTTCGATTCATTTCGTGAAAGAATCGATTGAAATAAAGCTGTTACTCTGAAGCAGGAATTATAGGTAGGTAACGCACTATTGTTGATGCTTATGATGCGACAACTGCCCGTTACTGCCTGTTCTAGTCATAAAATGACAACAATGTAGATCTGTAAGGGGAAAACATGCGTCGTTGGATATTGCATATTTTCGTTTTTTTTCTAATTCACACGTCATGAAAAGTTGTACGACGTAAGATATCTCCAGAAATGTTTTATTAAAAAAATAGGAGTATTTTCATATGTTTATTCCTTCTTTATTATCTGCTGTTCTCAACTCGCATTCTTTGTCGTTGAAAGGCCGAATAACTGCTCTTTACTACACAGGAGAGCATGAGAGAATAAAAAATTAATCAATTAATTAAAATTGTACATTGTAACCAAGAAACCAAGAAACCAAGCAACCAAGCAACCAAAAATGACTAGACATTGCTCGAAAAAAGGAAATAAATGTGATTAGGGTATATTACCGTGTCTCCCAAGTGACCCATGAGGGTAACCTATTATATCCATGTTTATTTGGTTCGAGTTGTTACCATCAGTTGCCAAGGCACCAATCACTTGTGCTTTCCTTTCATTTTTGCGGCGGGGCGAGTCATGAACCGAGCGTGATTCTTCTGATCTATTGTCTGGTTCGAACTCCAAAATTTTTATTACTACAGCTACATCCTGAACAATGATTTCCTCAGTTCTAAACTTTTCTAAAGCTCTCGTAACTGATTTCGGTGATTTGTAACGGACAATTCCTTAATGGTTTCAACAAGAGCAACAATTAGAATACAGTTCGAGGTTCAATACGAGATGAAATATTCAGTTAGGGTATAAGAGTGCTTACCGAATCCCTTTTCGCCACCTGCTACAGCAATCCCCTCTATGTCTCCAAATTCTCTAAATCCATCCATTAAATCTTCAGACGTCGCTGTTTTTACCATTCCTGTCACAATAAGAGTCGTTTTCGGTATATCTATCTCTAATGGTAAACCTAGTAAAGCACAACATTCGTGAATAATTCGAGAGCCATCGGCAGGTGCAATAATGTTCTTTTCTACAGTAACGATCATAGTTTGAATGTTTTGTTGCATGTATGCTCTCCTAAGTTGTATTTGTAAAAAAGATATATAGATATATTGAGACCATCATGCGTTTGTTTTCGAAAATTGAAAGGATGAAAAATCAATATGACAGGATCCAATGATCCAATGATATATGTTTACAAGACTTACTTTTCAACCTCGCTTGCGCCTTGTTGTCTTTTTTTCCAGTCAGATGTTTTGTAAAGTGATGTTGCTTCAATCTCAAAAGCATCTTGACATCCTCCCCAAGTGTAATCGCCAGATTGGTTGGAGAGAAAGTCAAAATTTTCAAGTAAAACTTCTCTTGGACTAATTGCATCTTTTTGTCGGTTATGTGGAGCATTACCTCCGCTTAATATATCTCTTTTCAATGCTTCAAATTCAGTTTCTAAAATGGACGTGGATCGATCTAATCCCGTTGAATCCTCGCTATAATTAGATGTTCCTACACTCAAGAGCGACGAGTGTGATCCGATCGAAGCACTAGAGGTTCCAGGATAAACATTTTCGAGGATTTGATCAGGTACAGACCCATTGCTTCTTAAACTTTCAGAGTCAAAATTATCTCTAACATCATCCTGACGATGTTCTAGATCAGCTGATTCTGCATAATCGATATCTTTGCTTCCACAACAACAACGCCCTCGTCTTACTTTACAAATTGCATATATAAAGATAAGGAACCCCAATCCTGAGACAACTGGTGCGACTATCCATGTCCATAAATTGAAAGTGAGAGGAGCGGTAGTTGGAAAAGAGGAAGGTGGTTGAGAAGGAAGCAAGGTTGGAATGTGTGATGGTATATTTGTAGGAGTTTCAGATAAAATAAGTGAAGGTACAGATGTATTCAGTACAATATGATATTCACTTGGGATGAGTGTAGGTAATTGTGAGGGTTCGAAAGAGGGGAAATTTGTAGGTACAGTACTTGGCTCAATGGATAGATCAAATATCTCCACTTCCGATACATTCACAACGAGTATTCCCTGCAGCTGCAAAAGTTTATTGACATTATCTAGAGTCGTTTGATTATTCATAAAGGCAATAAATTGCTTGGGATGATTGGTAACATTTACTTCACGACTGCGTGTTGTGTATGACATTTTATAAATAATAGTAAGAAAGAATCGTTTCGCTGCGTTTGGTTGAAAGGCTCTTTCATCTGGACCCACATCTAAAATTTGGTCTATAATTGTACATGTTGTTGTGATTCGTTCCGTCGAAGCGTATTCGCGAGTAAAATCCTGATAGACACTGATAAACGATCTTTGTTGAAGATCAGCAAATTGTGCGTTATCTTTACGTTGAAAAGTTTGCTTGAATGTCTGACTTGAAAATTCTGCTGTGAAAATAGTGGGTTGAAATGAAGGTTGCACAGTGATAGATGGCCCAAGGGAAGGTGTGATTGATGGGATAGAGCTTAGTGATGGTATCATCGATGGTCCGAAACTAGTGGAAGGGGATATTGATGGATTTTTAGATATGGAAGGTGAAATGGAAGGTTTGAATGAATCAGAGGGGCTAAATGTTGGAAATAAGGTTGAAGGTAGAATAGAGGGGCGATCTGTTCTTATAGCTGTTTGGTTATCAAATGAATTGAAGGGCATAAGAGATGGAATCAATGTATTCGAAGGTGAAGGAGATGTGATAGAGGGCTCATTAGAGGTCGAGATTGTTGGTGAAACTGACGGAGGAGAAGAATTTATATGAGTTGGAGATATTGACGGCAATAATGATGGTTGAATAGAGCTTTGATTTGTTGGAGATATTGACGGCGATTTCGATGTGTCAGGAAAAAATGCACTTTTAGAAACTATTGATGGTGATATCGATGTGTGTGTAGAATTACTATTCCTGGAAAATTCTCTCAATGTTAAAGATGGTTCAGAAGTTTTTTTGGTTGATGTAATCATGGAAGGTGCGACAGTTGGAGTGATCGTGTGTTCTATAGTTGGAAAAACTGAAGGAGATTTTGAGGTCTGATTCAAATGCGAAGGATTTGAAGAGAATAGCGAAGAGTTGTTGCTTTGCAGAAAACTAGGTTCAACACTAGAATGTAAATTAGGATTAGTAGAATGAGATGAAGATGGAAAAAACGATGGATTTGAGGATGAGTTCATCAACTTGCTCATCTCTAACGAAACCAGAGAAGTAGGAGATGGAGATGGAGATGAACTTAAGCGATTCAACAACGTCGGCGTATTTGAACTTTCTAAAAGATCCATGCTATTATTGAAAGAAGTTCTCGACGTTGAATTTGATTGAGCATGTGTTCTCTCCATGAGATGGACCAATAGGAGCATGACCATAAGATCCTTTGTGGTTAGACGAGATTTTTCTCTGAGTTTTTGTGTTGATGGAGATGTCACGTTCTTAGCAAGTCGGAACGATTGTATCTTGATTTGAGCTTCTTGTGGCCCCATAAAATTTGTGTTTTTATTGCATTGATGCTCATTTTTAGTGAAGTTTCGATTTAATTGATGTATTTCCCCTTCCACACATCTGAAGGTATCTATGATTGCCATGACAGTCATTGTGAATGGATGCTTCACGTCAAAATTACAAAAGTGGTTATGGCTTCGTCTCTTTTGAAGTTGGTCGTCCATTAGATTGAGGATGTGAACAATCCAAATGAAGTGCAAAACTTATGTGGAAGCGTGAAATGTTAGAGGAAAAAGATTGTGTACATTGATAAAGAATGCCGAGAGGGTAAAACCTTGGGAGTACGTGTCTGAAGGACAACTTAGTGCCATGTGGGTCTTAATTTGGGGTTATGATAATCACATTCACATTCAATTTCACACTAAGTGGGCTCCTATATTAATGTAATTGCGCTAAATAGATGTCACATACGCTTATTTAAATTATTTCGAACGACTTAACTAAACCAAATAGCCATTTATTTGTGCCCAGATGTACCTATGAAGAAATTATCGTTGGTGTACAAGTAAGTCATGCATTCATAATCATTGTGTGGTATCTTCGCGACAATGGTAAAGCCACCCTACATGATCAAAAATGTGCCAGCGAACAAATGCACACGTATTTCAGAGAAAATTAATTAGGCGTATTCATCCAACGCATAGAGAGCGAAAACGAACTTCAGCCGTCCTGTAAATCTACGTGAATGATATTGCTTAAATGAGATGATTTCCTCTACACCTGCTGCTCGTCAAAAAAAAGTAATAAAAAAGTGCAAAAAAGTGCAAAAAAGTGCAAAAAGACGAAACTCATATGCTCTCTCCAGCATCCTGTCAAAGAGCTTGCAATAATTGATGCAATAATGTAATCGGGAGAAACTATTTCGGAAAGTTATCGTATTCAAATTTAAAAAAAAAATAGAATGCAAACTTAAAGGCATTCCATGTTTTATTATTAGAGAACGTGAGAGATTGATATGTCATTCATAAAGATAAGTTGTTTGTTTCACCTTGAAATGGTAGGGCTTGTATTTCATCTTTTGAATCATCAACCAAATTACAGAATAAGAAACTTTTTTGGCAAGACATTTCATGAATAGGCAAGCACCTTCCAATTCGAATTTTTCAGATGTCTTTTGATCCAACGCATTCTACGATGGTGCTTATTTTTATAGATGTTGAATCTCAAGCAAAGAAATTAACAAGATATTCCACACATTTTTTGGTTTACTAGGAAGTTAAGAAGAGCATACATTATAGAAAACAATTATTGAGAGTAAGTTCTCTTTTTTGGTAGACAGCAGGAGTCTTTGAATAAAAACAAACAAGTGTTAGATATTTCTCTGTCCTATATCACAAATTTGACGAGGAATGTATTGTAATATCCTATTATTCCAGTTCTACTCCATCTATAATTTCGTTCTCCATTTTCTTTGTGCAACAAGGTACGAATACATGAAGAATCCTACTTTGACGAGAGAATTTAACTTATTGTGAGCTCTGGTATTATTCTTATTGTCAGTTTATTTTTAAAGAAATCAAGTTGAATTTCGAAAATAATTAGATGACACAAAGAAGGATATTGCGGATATAGTTCAATATATTTGATAGGACCATATTGCATTCATCTTCTTACAGCTGTATTACTTAGAACATACTTATTG
>Ga0115008_10005109_pt1 | contig 10872 bp, 7 predicted proteins | sample FraStrMetagenome_FD_87164 | JGI IMG/M metagenome (GOLD analysis project Ga0115008, IMG submission 87164) | Marine eukaryotic phytoplankton communities from Arctic Ocean - Fram Strait ARC3M Metagenome | ecosystem: Environmental > Aquatic > Marine > Oceanic | place: Fram Strait | collected 2012-06-18
GTATAATAATTCTGTAATGTTGGATATGTTAAATGTATCTATTTTTTTAGAATCGAAAATCATTGCTTCGTTGAGTTTTTTTTTGCGTACATCTCCCGCGCCGTCCGCGGCTGCTGAAGCAGCTGGGAGCAACGCTGTATTATCAAATACTAAGTACTGTATATCCTTAACACTGGAGTTTAATGTCTCCCCACACGCACCTACGGCGGGCACCAACTTTGTGCCGTTCCAATTTGTTAGCGTGTCACTCTCATTAAACACACATTGCTTTATAATTTGGCCAAACGTTTTGTGTATTTGGCCCACCGCATTCATATATTTTTCTGTGCGGACATCAGGTAGTCTTGGTGCCGCCGCCGTGCCGTCCACGGTGAGCTCGTATTCCCCATGATGCTGCTGTGAAGCCTCACTGGGTTCGGCCAAACTTGTAATAAAAACGCGCATATCATTTAAAGCACGTCCTTTATTTCTCTTAATTAATTCATCTACATGTGTAAGACTCCATGCCATAATAATTTTATAGTTCCCATCATTGATCAAATCATATAGGCGAGGACTCTCGCCTGTAAATATCCAACCAGAATGATATTCTCCGGTTGTTTCAAATACTATATTTTTTTTTTCTTGTAACGCATACAGTAATTTTTGATCGTTAACATTATTGCAAGTTACATATGGCCTCAAGTGGGGCGGCGCCACGCTGCGGGTGACCCGCGATGTTGTGTGCCCTGATTGACAGTCCCCTTTAAATCGCACGTCACTATATGCTGCGGCGAAGGAGTCAATTAACTCAGAATCTAAAGCAGTGATTGAGGTCTGGAGATCGTCACATAGTGTGGGGTTGCCGCTGCATTTTTTTTGAATGATGTCTATAACTTTATTCTTATATCTAGTATTATTTTCTACAATATTATCTATAAGAATTTTTTCCATTCCGTTACTCTTATCAATGTCTAAATATTCAAATACTTTATCAGGTAAAGAACCTTTCCCCGATCCGGTTGGTCCAGCGACTATCAAGAGTGTGGGGCGATTGGGGTACTTTACTGAAGTAGTACCTCCCTTTTGTTTATATATTATTGAACGACGTCTTGCTGTTTTTTTTCTTGAAACACGCCGTTTGGACCCACGTCGTTTGGACCCACGCCGTTTGGACCCACGTCGTTTGGACCCATGCCGTTTGGACCCACGTCGTTTGGACCCACGTCGTTTAGAATTTCTTTTGGATCTTCGTTTTTGTGATGTCTGATTTTTTCCTGATATTCTCCGAACAACCATTGTATATTATAATATATATTTATATATAATTATTTGTATAAATTTAATAAAAATAATAAATAAATATATTTAGTACAAGTATATACTATTATGATGTATCGAGAGTGGTTAGACGATATTATCCATATACTATTATTTTGGGGAATATAAAGAATATATACATATACATTTAAAAATAATCTATATGTATGTATTACATAATGAGTAGCATTGTAGAAATATTGCCCAACTTATGGATAGGTAATTATAAGGATTGTGGTAATTTGCTTTCTTTTAGTGAATGTAATATAGATACAATTATTAATGGTTGCGGCAGGATTCCATTTACGATTGGTTCTATACAAACGCATGATATTAGTATTACCCCTACAGATGAGTATGAAAATATAGCACCAAAAATAATTGACACCATTGATTTTATACATACACGTTTAAGTCAAAATAGATTTGTCTTAATTTATTCTTTAGAAAAGGATCAAATTGATTTAACTATTGTAGTATGTTATTTAATGAAATATGGTCATATGGAACCTAAAAATGCGATTAACGCCATATCATCCAAACGTACCAACGAGTTCCATGATGGGTTACTATTTCGGTCCTTTATATTTACGTTGTACGAATATTTACATACACGGTTTGAATGATTTACGATGATATCTATTTATACCGTGTGTTCGAATACCCTCCATATGCTTGCGTGTTCCATAACACATATTGTTTTCCCAATCGTATTTTTCTTGGAGCGCTGGATCATTGATACACAATTCTTCTACATATTCATCATGATATACTTTTGCTAATATCGACGCAGCCGCAATTGAATAATAGGTATTGTCGCCATTAATGACGGTTTCATGGGGAATAAAGTTTCCGGATTTGGATGAGTACATATGAAATTGTGTTCCATCTACTAATATTTGTTCAGGTTCTATAGACAATCCATCTAATGCCTTATGCATCGTTTGTAAGGTTGCTTCAAGAATATTTAACGAATCAATTTCTTCTGGTTCAGCATACGCAACACTATAAGCCAGAGCAGTTTTTTCAATATATTCTCGCAATACCTTTCTTTTTTTGCGTGATAATTTTTTACTATCTTTAATTTGCGTATAGATATCATCATTGATTTCTTTAGGAAGTATAACCGCACCAACATACACCCGACCACTTAAACATCCTCTGCCCGCTTCATCGATGCCTGCTTCTATTAATTCTGTATCATAATATAATGTAAGTGGAATGTTTTTTTTTTTTGTTTTTTTTGTTTTTTTTGTTTTTTGTGTGTCTTGAATAAAACGATTCATTAAATATTATTTAATATTATAAATTATTTTTTTAAATAAATAATATACTTATATTATATATACTTTAATAAAATATAAATGTCAAGTGATGAGGAGAAAAAAAAACATCAGGATATATTTCGTGATACAGCCACAAACAATTCTTGGTACGTGATCGCACATGGATCATATAATCCCGTGTGTATAAGTACCAGTACAAAAATAGACAGTAGCCTACAATATGAAAGTAGCGATGATAGTGTCATAAATAACTTGTCTACACTCGCCGGTTTAGGTAAGATAAATGATTATCACTTTCAAGATAACGAATTTAGTTTAGGTGAACATACTGGTTTTCAAACGTCTTTACAGTGTACAACTATATCACATGGTGAATATCAAGGCTCATTTGGTGATGATGGAACTGCTGACAGTGATCCTGCTTTATTTAAACTAAAAAAAAATCAATTTATATACGGTATTGTTCCTAATGTATCTACTTTAGTACAACCAAATGTTTCGGAGGAAGCCAACGATATATTTTTTTCGGGTAAAACTAGGGAAAAAATTATTGATCTTATTTTAAATAATAAAGTTAAAGTTGTTACTGAAACAGATTCTGAACAAGAGGTTCCGTTACCGTCTATATATCAACGTCCGTGCTTGTATACACCCGGTAATATTGTCCCAAATATAAATATTTCCACAAATATTGAACACCATGATGAGGAAGGAGCTATGGGTATACATAAATTAACAGAAGATGGAACAAAAAAATTAACGAATAGTAGTTTTGATGATATAGATGATACAAAATTATTAGCTAAAGTTAAAAAATCCATCTCAGGGCCGGGTATTCGACCCGTCATCCCTTATTTTCCATTAGTAAATATGGTTATTCCCTTACAAAGATTGTGCGATATACTTATACCTAACGGAGGACTAATTATATTACCAATTTGCTTTAACGTACGACCATCAATCCCTATATGTGGTCACAATATGGTTGTACCTGTACTATATGGTCCGAATATATTTTATAGTATATATAAAGTAATAGGAGATATGATCAATAAAATACAAGAGCATTCATTTAACGATTTTGCTAATTTTCAAAAAGGGGAATTTGATTATTGTGCGGCTGATAATCAAAAATGGCCCGTAAGTGGGGCTCTGCTAGGAGAAAGTGAATATACAGCATCTAAACCACACAAAAGAAAGTTATTGCTAAAAAAAGTAGAGGATAATAATATACTAAGCATTATAGAATTAATTGTAGATTTAGACGATACGGGTATATTTACCGAAAAGGATGAAGGTTTACGAGAAAAAATAGAAATATTAAAAACAGCATATACATCATATACAAAATCAGTTAAGGAGAAACATATAAATATTTCGAATAAACTTGCCAGTCTTAATAGAGATACTGTAATGGTTAAACTAAACTATTGGGCAAATCAGAATGATACTGCGTCTGCTGACGACGAAACAGAAGCAGAAGCAGCAGCAGCAGCAGCAGCAGCAGCAGCAGCAACAGCAGCAGAGGAAGAAGAGGAAGAAGAGGAAGAAGAGGAAGAAGAGGAGGATTCAATACCTTTCGATGAGTTGCGTGTCTTATATACAGCAAATATTGACTATATCTTACAAGTATTATTAGAGATATATACAAAGCAAAGATCTTGTCCAATAACAGCTTATTCTGATGGTTCACCCGTATTTCCGCAAAAAGGGTATGGATATCCAAAACAAAATAAAAAACGCGTGATTAGAAAAGTAAAAGGCATACGTTCCAAAAGACGTCTGAAACGTAAATCTAAATCTAAAACTAAGTCAAGAACTACCCGACGTTCCAACCGTAAATCTAAGACCAAGTCAAGAACCATCCGCCGTTCCAAACGTCGTTCCAACAAACGTTCTAAACGTCGTTCCAAACGTCGTTCCAACAAACGTTCTAAACGTCGTTCCAACAAACGTTCTAAACGTACATCTAAATCAAAGATACGCTCTAAAAAAAGATAAATTAAATTAAATTAAATAGTGTGTATATATAGTATATTTATTATATAGTATATATAATAATGATGAAACTTGAAAGTATACCAACAGAATCGGTGCTGTCACATAGAACAGATGATAATCATTATATAGAATTAAGTATTAAAGAAACTATACCGTTAGATGAACCCTCACAAGACGAAGCCTTGCCAGATAATTCTTCACAGGATGAACTTTCATTGGATGAACACCCATTAGGTGTAGGGTTTGAAGCTAATATATACAATCATACGCGTATCCTCTTTTTAGATACGCTTATTGATAAATTAAAACGTATGTTTTCGTGGCTATATACAAAAAAAAATGAAGACTATATTCCCTTTGAAGATAATAACCAAGATATATCTTTTGAGGAGGGAATGATTGATCATCCTTTTTATATATAATAATTATTTGTTTTAATTTTTTTTGCGTATTAACATTCATTTTCATAACAAAGATAATGAACGTGTAATGCTTCTGTGCGTCCTGGGCGCTGACCCCGTCCAATCACCTGTTTTTCTAAATCTGTACTCATTTTGTGATACATAATAATATCGGTAGTCATTTGAAGATTCAACCCCGAACCATAATTTTTCGCATTAAGAAGCAAGACATTCGTGCGATTGTCTTTGAAATCCTTAATAATATTTGTAACTCTACCAGAAGAACCAGTAAGTTTATTGTAGTTTATATGATGTTTTTCTAGTAAGGAAAGTATATTTCTAAAGGTATTATCATATTCAGAGAATATCAAAAAGCGACCGTATGGCTTGCTTGCAATAATTCGTAACAGTTCTTCACTTTTTTCAGGTAATAATTTAGGTTGTTTAACTACATTATTACTAATAAGCGTTACATTAGAAATTTTACGATTGGGTGCTCGGCAATGGGGACATTTTTGACGAGTACTTTCTAATGCTCGAATATAGCAACCCATACAATAAATATTCTGGCAACAATCTGTTACGCACGGATTAGTAACCTCGCAAAGACAAATCGGGCACGTTTTTTCTTGAACATTAGATACTCGTTCTTTTAAGGCCTCAATTTTAAATTGTAGATTTTTTTTCTTATCTATGAAATTTTTAATAGAAACTTCAACATTTTTAAGCTGCCTTTGACACGTTTGGACGATTTCATTATTAGGAGCGGAAGTAGATGATAATTCATTGTCAAGAGTGGTTTGCGTTTCGTGTTTAATGGTATTTTTTTCTTCTAATAGTTTGGTGTATTTTTCAAGTGACGTATGTAGAGATGATAAGGTTATTTCTACAATATCCAGTTCATTGGATACATTACAATTGGTCATACGAATCGCCGATTCGGAATCACCCGCATTTAGTGCTTGAATAACTGCCGGAGAAGCGATTCCGTTTAGTACTAACAATTCTGGTGGAGTCCAACATTTAATAGTATAATTTATGGTTTCAGGCAAAGCAAAAGAGTTTTCTATAAATGTATTGTTATTTTTAAGATACGTATTTTGTATAGACTCATATAAATATCGAGTTGAATTACGGATAAAGGTATCTTTAACGAAACCGGTGCCCGTTATACCATTTACCGTCACTACACTTCGTCTATTAGAGTAGGATGCGTCAGGGTTAATTACTTCATTTTTTCCATAAGGATATAATAGATCCTCTACAGAAGATGTAACAAACCAATTAACTTTACCAAAGGCTGGTTTACAACTGGGAATTTTAATCGAATTGGCTTCGTCAAAAATAACACGTTCAAATATAGGACCACTATATTGGAAAAGTTTACGTATGGTATATGTAAGTTCATTTGTATTCAAATGCAATATATCTCGAACACAGGGTTCAATGTCTGTATTTGCTGATAATTTTTGTAGTTTTTTAAAATCCGCTAAAAGGGTTGTATAGTTTCCGTGCGTCGCCATTGACTCTTGTGTGACAAGGCATTCTAGTGTATTTTTAATTTTTGTTGTTAGACGATGTAGTTGTCTAACATCTGTTAAAGCATCTATTCGCGTATCAATTAATTTTCCATTAAAGGGATAGGTGGTATAAATATGGCGCATTAAATCATTATACATTGTAGATTTAATCAACACAATATTATATTTTCCGTCGATTAAATGTTGTAGGGATAGAGTTTTAATTTTTTTTCGAATGTGAATGGAATAAACAGTTAAATTGGTAAGCGTTGTAATATACTCGCGCCATTGATTAAATATATTATGAGGAATGACGATTAAATTAGTTTTAAACACTACAGAGGGTGTTAATTGTAAACTTGTAAAGCGTGATTTATAGGAATTAGGAAGTTTATGATTCATCGTATGTATATTGTAGTAAGAACTGGTATCTAGAGTAGGATGTTGACGTATAAGAGCGAGAATATCTAGTGATTTACCAGAACCTACTTTATCAGATAATACAAACATGTTTAATTTATTGCCGAAGCGAAAACTAGTTTGTTCTTTTTGAATCATTTCATAAAGCATACGTTGCTGATGAACTTTAAGTTCGATATTCATGCCTTTAGGAGTAGGATGTGTTGTATGTGCCTCAACGATATTTCCCTTTACAATATTATCTTTTACTAGTTTAAATTTATCATATACAGAGGGCATCCGAGGCCGTCGATCGCCAATGCGAGTAGAGCGTATATTTTCCGCGATTTGCGAAAAATATTGTTCGTCAAGAAGTGTTACGCCGGTCGATGATGTATCTTCTGTAATTACGCAAGTACTTGTAATATTGGGCGTGGGAATCCATTTAGAACCGTTATAGTATTCCCAAGAGAATGAATGAGGATCATCTTGTATAAACTTATTAAGTATGTTAGCGCTTTTAGTTTGTGTAAACCAGGCAGCATCGCGAACATCTTCTGCTCTAAATGTAGTTCGACAATCACCATCATCAAAGCGAATTTCATAAGTATTAGAGGCAGCATTATATCCTTTCTCACCGATTACACCACGGTAGGCAGTGTCTTCAGTAGAATTTCTATTAGTAAACATACCAAGAACTTTTGTTCCTGGTGTATATATGGCCGTATCATAAGAAACATCCTCTAATGTAGTTTTTAAATAGCTTTTATCAATTTGTTTGTCTTTAGTCCATTGTGACAATGAACCGCAAACAAGCATCGCTTTACTGCTATTGCGAATATTGGCCATGGCTATATACATATCGGAGAATATATAACCGTTTGAATCTATAAAATTACCATCATATTTCCAGGCCTCACGCACAACTCCTCCCACACATATAGTTGTTAGAGTATACGAACCGGACAGAGAACCTACGTATTTTGTTGATTCACCAGTTACAGTCATTTTAAATGTAAGAGGTAATTTTAGTGATCTAGATGTCGACACATCATTCATGCCTACCGCGATTGAATTAGATTTTGTGTTCATTCTATATATATGTTTTATTGTATTTACATTTAAACATAAAAAGATCAAATTTATTTTATAATACTATGCCATACTATGCCGTATATAGAGGATGTAAACCAGGAATATATAATACGTGGTCGGAATGCCAAAACCAAACACAAGGTTTTCCTAAACCAGTATTTAAAAAATTTACATTAAAAAGTGACGCAGAACAATTCATGAACTCAGGAGGGGTGTATACGAGTAAAAAAAAAAATCTTAAAAAAAAAATGAACCAAAACAAAACAATCGACGCTTTTTTTAACGTTCTTCCTGAAAAAAATTTACAAGACTTATTTGATAGGAGTAATAGTATAGTATATTCTATGAATAATCACACTACAAACGATACATTAGAAGATAAACAAAAAGATATAATGTATGTATATACGGATGGTGGTTGCTATGGCAATGGTAAGAAGATTTCCTTTGCGGGTTCTGGTATATATTTTGGCGAAAATGATCTTCGTAACACTTCATTAGCGATAACCAAAGGTACAAATAACGTTGCGGAGTTATGTGCTATTAATAAAGCGATTGAGTTAGTACGAGCGGAAATAGAAGATAACAAACATATCGTTATTATATCGGATTCTAAATATAGTATTCGTTGTTTTACAACCTATGGCGATAAATGTCATAAAAATAATTGGAAAAATAAAACAAATCCACAAGGAACTATACCAAATGTAGGATTTTTTAAAGAAGCTTATTATTATTTAAAAAAATATCCTAACGTAAAATTTCATCATGTGTATTCCCATACACAAGCTCAAGATATTCATTCGTTGGGAAATGAACAGGCCGATTGTTTAGCAGATGAAGGAATTAAGCAAGATATTGAAAATAGTTGTATACAAAAATTAGGAAAATGTCCTGTTCCATTCGGCCAATATAAAAACAAAACCATAATGGAGATATTTTTACTTGATAAACAATATGTAGTATGGGCCTATAAAAATTGTAAATCAAATATGTTTATTTTTAAACACATTTTACATACATTCTTACAAAAAATGAATGCTTTGTAATATTACTATAATATTACTATATATAACTAGATATACTATTATAACATTCTTGATCAAAAATGGTTGTGATGGTATTCCAGAAAAAGTCCATATTGGCTTCATAATACGTTAGTATGTATTCTGGAGTATCTTTATGCATTCTATATATATCAATGTTATAATTAAAGGATATATTACATGTAAAATATAAATAATCAATAATATAGGAACGATAATTTGATAAATAATTATAAGAAATCAGTGTGCGTTTACGAATATCGGGAAGAGTATAAAAGGAATTGGCTAAGGCCCGCACATATATATGTTCACTTGATAAAAAGGTAAAACTTATGTCTGAATAAGTATGTTTGGTATTTTCGGTTGTTTCGCTGCTTTGCTTAAGTAAACGTAATATAGGTTGATATAATTTTCTAAATTGTTTTAATGCGGAATGTGGATGGTGTGTATATAATCGTGGATAAAGTATTTTTACTATTTCATGAGTAGCATTTGTTCGCTTATCTAAGTTTTTATTTTCTTTGGGTATATACCTAGCACAATCGGATACAAATACGGATGTTCCTTTATGTTCGACAAAATATTTACATTTGTAGTAATCCGTAATAATATATTTAGCGTATAATTGGTAACATTTATTAGCTATAGGTAGATAAGTAGAATCATACGAACTTAAGCGAATAAGCGTGTTAATATCCTTAAAGGAACCATAATAAATAAATAATTCAATTATATTTATAATTTCTTTAGGATAATAAGAGTATAATATAAATACTAGATCATAACTTACCTTTCGTTTGTTAAGACCTCCATAATGAGAATTACGCGTGTGAAAAATAAGTGTGAGTAGATATTTTTTTATATATTGTTTGTCATCTATAGATATATCTGTTGTTTGCTGTATGGTTGCGATGGTATGTGTTAAACTTGAATAGGAAATTGTATGAATATTATAAAATAAAAATACCAATAGATTTTTTATGTGTAGTGGTATAGTCATTTAATATAAGATATGTTATATACTCTTTTTATTTCTTTATATATTTTTTATTCATAATTAAAATATAATATAATAATATAGTATATTTAATAGTAATGATAGAACAATATATAAAGGGCAAAACATATCCAGTAGGCACAATGTTACAATGGAAAAATGGTACAATTGTTCAGGTCCAGGAAAATGGCAGTCATAAAATTATGCCGAAATCTACACCCAATACACAAACACAATCTTCCAATGTTAAAAAAATTATTACACACATAAAAGGGACTAAACATCCAGCAGGAACATTAGTTAAATTATCGAATGATATGATTGCGGAAGTACAAGACAACGGAGGGTTTAAATTTTTATATAAGAAAAGGCGAACAATAAAGTCTAAACGTAATCAATTTAGAAAAAAAATTTCTAAAAGAAAACAAAAAAATAAATACTTACGTAAAAATCGTTCGTTTAATTCTAAACGTCATCACCCATTGTTATTGGGAGGCGCTTCTATCGGCGCAACGCCCGGAGGTATAACTAAGGCATATAAAACTGCTGGTAAAGGGGCAAAGTCATGGGAAAAAGCTAAAAAAGAAGCAGCCAGACGTCTAGATAAAGATAAAGTCGCTGCCTTTCCAATCGCCCCAGAAGGTTCGCACGGTTGGGGTAAGGTTTCGGGTGATAATACATTATACACACACATGTATACAAGAGAAAAAAAAGCAAAGGAAGACATTACAGCTGCTGCCTGTATTACAGGTGATGATGCGAGAATCAAAGAACTCGACATTAAACTTCAAGAAAGAGGATCTGAAACGGGTTGTAGACCATCGACTA
>Ga0115008_10005110_pt1 | contig 10869 bp, 9 predicted proteins | sample FraStrMetagenome_FD_87164 | JGI IMG/M metagenome (GOLD analysis project Ga0115008, IMG submission 87164) | Marine eukaryotic phytoplankton communities from Arctic Ocean - Fram Strait ARC3M Metagenome | ecosystem: Environmental > Aquatic > Marine > Oceanic | place: Fram Strait | collected 2012-06-18
GAAATAATATAGCCATCTCGCCCATAAGAAGGGTCGGGCTCCATAAATCCAGCTCCCGCTTGAATCTGACCCGCCTGAATGGCTTGTACCAACTCACTAATAGCCAGCTGCTTGACGTTCGAGCCCGCACCCGGATTGGCAAACCAAATGGTCAAGATTGCCGCAACAATCACTAAGTATATCAACAATACCTTCGGCTGAAAGCGTTGAGGCGGTCCATTGCGACCGGAATCATTTTTCTGTGGCTTATTATTCTCTGCAGACATTTGAAATCAAGGTGAGTGGCTCATCTGGTAAGTCAACCTAAGAGCCGAGTTCGTATTCAGACTAATCTTGCGGCTATTGGCTGGCGCAAACCCAGGAACCCAAATGACTTCACCGGCCTGCGTAGTGACAACCGGCAGCTGTTTGCGTTCCCGATGCGGGATCTTTCTGTCAATAAACCAATCTTTGAGCTTTTTAGAGCCGGGTGCACCAATCGGGGTGAAGCGATCTCCCGGCTGACAACTGCGGATTTTATAATACGAGCTCTCATGGCTGACAATGTAAGCTGATCGAAGGCAATCGACTTCGCCGCGCAGGATTTGGCCGCAAGTCAAATCATCCAAATAAACCTGCTCAATCTTTAATTTTGAACCCGAGGGAAGAACAACCGTAGCATCTGGTTTCAACAAAATAGGCTCAAAATAAAATGGCGCTGAACTCGCATCGGTTCGCTCCAACCATAACTGCTGAGAATCCAACATAATATAAGCATCGCCAGCGCTCATTCGATACTGCGCCTGAGCTGCGCAAATCGCCCGCAGTAGTAGATCCATCGCCGATGCACCAACTGATTTGATCAACTGATGCCGATTCAACCAAGCGGACAAAGCACGCCTTAGTAATGCATTGGGCAACTGCCGGGGTTCAGCCCGATCCAGCCGCGGATCGCCGGCATACGCAGCTGCCATCTGTTGCCGCGCCAACTGATCCAATGCAGCGGCATCTTCTGCTAATAAATAGCGCGAGCGGGCCGCCCCAACGGCAGGATCCCGATCCAAGGATTCAATTAATTCGGGTATTACTTTATGCCGCAGCGCATTACGGGCAATACTCACATCGCTATTAGACGCATCCTCGCACCAAGCAGCTCCACAGGTAGCTAATGCCAGACGTAGATCCCTAGCCCCCACATGAAGTAGAGGCCTAATGTGAATCGGATGCTGCTCAAAGCGTGCGACAGGCTTCGGCGCAGCTAGACCCTCGGAACCACAACCACGTGCAATGCGCTGCAACTGGGTCTCTAAAATATCATCTAGCTGATGCCCGAATGCAATAAAGTTACATTTTTGCTCGCGCGCCGCATGTCGCAAAAAGTCCAATCGCAACTCCCTGGCACTCGTTTCTGTAAACGCTGGCTGATCCTGCGGCCGCACCCCGACCACACACAAAAAGGAAAATTGCTGCGCCAGAACGGCGACAAATTCAGCGTCTGCATCTGAATCATTACCTCGCCAGCAATGGTTGTAATGAGCGACGATCAACTCTAAGCCAAATGCTCGGGAATAACTCGCAAGAAGGCAAAGCAGAAATACAGAATCGGCACCACCCGAACATGCAACCAGAATCCGACTCCCTTGGGCAGACCGCAATGTAGCAGCTACTTCAGCTTCGAGCTCAAAACTATGACGCAGCTCAACAGCAAAATTTAACAAATTAAACCTACCTGCTTGCTGCGTCATAGTTGTGCTTTGGTTTAGCGACCTCAGGCAGAGCCTGACACAAAGAAACTAGCCGACATACGCATATTTATTCAGCGTAGGTGGCTAGAAAAATTGCGCGCGCATTCATGCCCAGCCGCGAAAATCCGATTAAATCAATTCCGTGTAAGCCTGCGGCGTCAATAATACAGCCAGCTGGTTCGCGTCCTGTATACGCACTTTCAACAACCATCCGCCTTCAAAAGGGGCTTGATTCAGGAGCTCAGGCTCATCGTCGACCTGCTCGTTGATTTCGAGAATTTCGCCATCCAGCGGCATGTACAAGTCGGATGCAGCCTTGACTGACTCAACCACACCAAAAGTCTCCCCTTTAGTTAGCACCGCTCCGACATCAGGAAATTCCACAAAAGTGATATCACCTAAACTTTCTTGAGCATAATCAGTGATTCCAATGGTTACAGTATTATCATCGTGCACACACACCCATTCGTGTTCTGCAGTATAAAGAAGTTCGGAAGGTATAAGACTCATTTCTATATCATGAAACAGAACTAGCCACGCAGTGAAACATTTTTTTCTGAAAAGTCTCAAATCGGATCAAGCACAAGCAATTCAATACAGCTAGGCACTGCACTTAGCATTGGCAATGGGCTGCTACTGCAAGACCGCTGCGACCTCGTTCCAGCCGCTTGGCCCCGCCAGCAATAAACAATTAAAACATATTGTTAGAGTAGCGATGACACTGATGCCTTGTTGGCAATAAAGTGACGACTGAATTCGAGCTAAAAAACAAAACAAATCAGCAAGGCCAAGCTAAGCTCCCAGGCACAACTGATCTAATACTTGAATAATTTCATTTCCATGCGGCTTTGATACCTGCGCGTCTGCACCCACTGATTTGCACTTCTTAGCCATTGAATCGTTAATCAATGAGGAATAGACGACCACCGCAGGAATATGCTCAGAATTGGCCTGCTCCTTAATTGACTTACACAGTGTCAGCCCATCCATTTGCGGCATTTCAATATCAGTAATGATACAATCCACATAATTAGAAATATCAGTTCCATCATCTTCGCAGCGCTGCCTTAATGATAAAATATAGTCGTAAGCGGCACGACCATGCTCAAAGGACTTAACATTCTTGTAGCCACCAAGAATCAAGGTATTCATCATCATCTTACGTATGACACCTGAATCTTCAGCATAAATCAAATTAACAGATTCACGACGCGCACACAGCTCCTCCGGATCGTCACATGGCTCGGCCATCGATGCTTCAAGGTCAACACCGCTAAATTCCAGCATTAGATGCTCCAGGTCTAAAATAACGATCACCCGACCATCGATTTTAATCGTACCTGTAACATAAGACGACATGACTGCCCCCGTCATTGTCGCATCAATCGGTTCAAATTCAGACCAACAGGTGCGATGAATCTTATTAACAGAATCAATCAGAAAACTAGTGGTCTGCTTGTTAAACTTGGTGACCAATATTAATTGTCGATCCTCAGCGACACGCTCATCCTCAGTCGGATCGGGCATATGCAATGCCATTCTTAAATCAATCAACTGCACTGGCAATTCGTGAACATAAATTGATCCCAATAACGCTGTTCCAAAATTATCCAACCGGGTAATTTCTACTGTAGGACGCGCAATTACTCGCTCAACTTTAGCCACGTTAATCCCGTACGCAACTCCACCCGATGTGAATTCTATAAACTCAACTTCGTTGTTACCACTTTGAAGTAAAATACCTTCCTTTTTTTGATTTATTACACTCATCTTTATATATATATAAAATAAAATACCAGCCAATTAAAAGACCACTTCCCGCTGATTTTAAAACACGAAACTGCCGTAAAATTAAGACCGATTAGACACATTCAAAAACATCTGACCTAAACAGAACGTTAACGAACAGAGCTAAAAACAAAAGCCGTAAGATATAAAAACGAGGTAAAACTAATCAGCGCATTTTCTTGTATTAATTTAATACGCAGGCCATATCACATTGCCCGCGGCGGCCCGTGCCATCACCGACTTAACCTGCCTTGCCCCACCCGCAGTGATAGCAAAAAGGTAGCGAAATAATATAAAACGATCCAATCCGAGTACCTTTTATATGTTTGCACTAGACAGTCTCGAAACTGATGTGCAACTTATGCTAAATGAGCTCTTCCATCTTCGCGATGACACCACGCGTAACCGTCGGCATCTCCGACCTAGCGGTTACCAACAACAGCTCTGTCATCTTATCGACCTATGCACTAGGCTCATGTGTTGGCGTTATCGCATATGCACACAGACTACATACAGCAGGCCTACTGCATGCGATGCTGCCTAGCATGAGCACAAATCCGAATCGCAAAAAAACGCCCTTGATGTTTGTGGATACAGGCATGCCTAAAATGATTAAAGAGCTAGTAGGCTTCGGTGCTTTAAAAGCACAAATCAAAATCGCCTTGATTGGCGGCGCATCGATAAACGGCGGCAATGACTTTTTTGAGATCGGCTCCAACAATGTCATCGCAGTCAAAGCCTTCTGCAAAACAAACCATCTGAAAATCGCTTATGAAGATTCAGGTGGCAAAGTGAACCGCACCGTTCACTTCCAAATGTTCGACTCACAAATTCATATCAAAAAACCAACACAAGTCGACCTAGTCAACTTCGCATAACAGATGTGCGGCATTGCGGGCATTTACAAAAAAAGCGGCATCCGCCAGGCGGATAAAAGCGCACTAACCAGTGCACTTGCTGCACTCACCAGTCGCGGCCCCGATGCAGAAGGGCGTCATCAAAGCGCTCAAACATTATTAGGACACAGAAGACTGTCCGTCATTGACCCCGCACAGGGAGCACAGCCTTGGGTTGATCCGAAAACTGGTGCGACATTGGTATACAATGGCGAAATCTACAACTTCAAGGAATTACGGGCTGACCTATCCCATCGAAACCACTGCTACCAAAGCAAATCCGACACGGAAGTACTAATGCAAGCCTACCTGGAATGGGGCTTTGAATGCGTTCATAGACTCCGTGGCATTTTCGCATTTGCCATTTTAGATCCCAGCCGCAACCGACTCTGGCTAGTACGCGATAGATTTGGGGTCAAACCGCTCTATTACCGACTACAAGCCGACGGGCTAAGCTTTGGAAGCAGTGTCGCAGCATTACATCAAGTATCGAACGAATCCCCTCGCTGGCACCACGCAGCACTCGCTCACTACTTAATGACAGTGCGCACCAACTTAGGCCGACAAACACTGTTCCAGCAAATTTACAGCCTACTACCAGCTGAAGAACTTCGACTGGATCTTACCACAGGAGCACATCGTATACTGCGCTACTGGGAATTACCGATGGTACCGGGAGCCGACAAAGAAACTGCAGACTTCGAACAAACAGCCCAAGAGATTCAGAACGACTTCCTTAAGATTACAAAGGAACAACTTGTCAGCGACGTCCCATTAGGCGGTTTTTTAAGCGGCGGCGTCGATAGCAGTATTTTATCCGCAGCGATCCAAGCAGCCAAACAGCCATCTTTCCAAACACTCAGCATCGGCTATGACCTACAAAACTACAATGAATGGGAGGCGATGGAAACCGCAGCCGAACACGGCCAACTCGCGTGGCGCAGAGTAATCGCACGCGAGCAGGACTTTCCCGACGATTGGTTACGCCTCATTGACAACAAAGGCTTACCGCTCAGCACGCCCAACGAGGTGCCGATCTGGCGACTGGCACAAGCCTTTGGTAAATCATTGACGGTCGCGATGACTGGCGAAGGTGCGGACGAAATATTTGGCGGCTATGCTGGCCCCACTTATTGTGCGATCGACTACGACCGAAGCCTTGGATTATATGGTGGCATCGAGAGAAACGCATTAATTCGCGGCTACGGCAGCAAAGCATTTTCCAGCCGCCGCGAGCACTTTTTAGCAGTTAACTCATGGATCAAAGCCTCACAAATCGAACGTGACTTCCTAGGTCTATATAACCAAGAGTCCAGCCCGCTGGCTCAAGTCAACCAACAGTACGATGCTCAGTTTACAAAATCCGAGCATCTCACAACCTTCGATGCTTACCTGCACCAGCATGCACAGATTAACTTAGAAGGCTTACTCAATCGACTAGACAGTAGTACCATGCTCGCATCAGTTGAAGGCAGAGTTCCCTTTACCGATCATCGACTAGCAGAAAAGCTGTTTAAATTGCCCGACTCATTTAAAATGCGGCTGCATAAAAACGTCAAAATTGAATCACTACAACATCTCAATTCATTCGAAATCATTCAGCATGGGCAGCTAGAGACCAAGCGTCTACTGCGAACAGCTTTCCAAGATAAGATCAGTCCAAGCATCATGAACCGCAAAAAAGTTAGCTTTCCGGTCCCCTTCATCGAATGGTTTCAAACTTCGCTACAGACCCCCTACCATCAAGCCATCCGCAAATCGCCCATACTAAACCAGCTACTTTCCAGCTCAAAAAGACAAGAGATTTTAGACCCTGTATCGCCGACCGATGCATTACAGGCCTGGCCACTGATGAACATTGCTCTAACAGAGCTACAGTGGAATGTCACATAAAATCAGTTCATCTCAAAGCCATTGAACTGCCAACGCCTAGAACCCTCAAACGCCCCTTTAAATAGCTCGGCAAAATTTGCATTGCGCTCTCCTAAAAAGCAGGATTCCCTAACAAAATAATCTTGCCATGGACATTGAAAAAATTCTAGTCGTCGACGACGAGCTCATCATTCGTAGAGCACTCGAAGAGTACTGCCACTCGGCTCGCATCAAAGTAAAAACGGCGGCATCAATTGAGGAGGGGCTCAACGCACTTGAAGGCGACCAAGGCTTCGACTTAATGTTTCTGGACATTAATCTGCCTGATGGTGACGGCCCTGAGATCCTAGAAGAAATTGCGGAGATGCCTAACGCACCTTTGCCAGTAATGATTACAGGCCAAGGTAGCATCGAATCAGCGGTTCGATGCATGCAGCTCGGCGCTTACGATTATTTACTTAAACCTTTTTCGACTGACCAACTGAACATGGTCATTCAGCGCGCATCGCAATATAATCGACTGGTAAAGGTCAACCGCGAACTGGTCAGCGAAAGTAGTTCACCCGCAGAATCAATCGTCGGCAACAGCCCCACACTCAATGAACTCAAATCCATGATCAATCGGGTGGCACGCACTGACGCAACCGTGCTGATTGCGGGCGAAACCGGCACCGGCAAAGAGCTCATTGCACAATCCATTCACCAGAATAGTCTGCGCAGAGATAAACCCTTTATCAAAGTAAACTGTGCTGCCGTGTCGGAAACCCTGATCGAAAGTGAATTTTTTGGCCACGAAAAAGGTGCCTTTACCGGAGCTGTCAGCAGCCGTATCGGCCGCTTCGAATTAGCCGATGGTGGTACGCTATTACTGGATGAAATTAGCGAAGTGAGCTTAGCACTCCAGGCAAAACTTTTGCGTGTATTACAAGAAAATGAACTCGAGCGCGTAGGTGGCACAAAAACCATCAAAGTGGACGTACGCATCTTAGCCACAACGAATCGTAATTTACACAAGACAGTCGAAGAAGGCAAATTTCGGGAGGATTTGTATTATCGCCTAAATGTCTTCCCACTCGTCTCACCTTCGCTGCGCGATCGTCAAGGTGACGTTAACTTGCTAGCGATTCACTTCTTGAAAAATTTTGCACGCAAGCACGGCAGTCAGGCTAAAGAATTCACAGCTCGCACCTGCCAATTAATGGAAAATCATAGCTGGCCAGGCAACGTACGCGAGCTACAAAACGTAATCGAACGAGCGGTTATCCTGACTGGCGATCAAAGTAAAGTTGCGGCCTCATGCCTACCACTCGAACTTCAAGTAGGTAGTGAATCCCCACCCGACGCAGAAGATGAAGCGGCCACGGTTGCAACTGTAACCAGTCCAGAACAGACAGCGCCCGACCTAACTGCGAAAGCAAAAGATGAGCCAGAGCAAGCCGACCTGCCGCTCAACATCGATCCCGCGGACTGGACCCTAGAAACGATGGAACGCAAACTCATCTTAGAAACCCTGCGCCAGACCAATGGTAATCGAACCAAAGCAGCGGAAATGATGCAGGTCAGCATTCGTACATTGTTTAACAAATTAAATTTGTATAAGAAAAAAGGGCTTTCTGAATTTGACCCCTATCTCAATTCTTAACTCAACTAGCACAATCAATGAGTTCGTTTCACCTCCAGAACCATTATGATCGACTACAAGTCGACTCAAACGCATCAAGCAAAGATCTGTCCAGCGCTTACCGACGACTGGCAAAAAAGTACCACCCTGATGTGGCACACAGTAAATATATTACCCCGCGGGCATTCTTATCTGTCAAAGAGTCCTACGAAATCTTATCTGACCCGCTCAAACGCAGCAATTACGACCAACAATTGAAACGGGCCAGAGCTTACCGCAAACGCGCCGTACAGCCGTCGCAAAAAAAAGCAACAGCTCCGCCACGCCAGCAAAAAAAAGCAACAACTCCGCCACGCCAGCAAAAACCCTCAGCTAAAGCAAAGCGCGTCAGCCACGATTCAAAACTCGACATCCATGCTTCGATTAAGATCACACTCGAAGAAGCGATTCTTGGCAGCAGTCAGAAGTTAAAAATCGAACTCGCCCCAGCCAGGCGCCCACCCAATGGCACTGACACAGTTTTGATTAAAATTCCTCAGCAATGCCCAGACGGGCACATCATCACCATCCCACAAAAAGGCTTCTTCGACTCAGCCAAGCAAACGGTGGGGCACCTACACCTTTGCCTAAAATACGCGCCACACCAACGCTTCAGCCTCAGGGGAAACAATATCTATCTCTCGGTTGACATTTACCCCTGGGATGCGGCGACTGGTATGTCCTACTCGATAAAAACGCCTGGCGGTCGAGCAGAACTTCGAATCTCGCCCGGAACGCACAACTGGCAAACTTTTACAATTATGGGACACGGCATGCCAGACAAGGAGGGAAGGCGCGGCAACTTACTAGTCTACCCAAGGATTAAGCAACCCACCGCAGTAACTACAGAGCAAAAGCGTCGATGGAAAGCACTGCGAGCTTCATACGGCGTATAGATAGACACGAAACAGCACGCAATTACTACGCACAACAGTTCGAGCTCTAAACAGTACCCATCCGCCATGCAGACTCGCATCACAGGCTTCTCGCAGCAGACTATTGTATCCGATAGGCAAATAAAATCTGCATTCAGCCTAGTTCCACTACTGCACCGTCAAAGCATTCACTTAATCCGCTATGATCCGCTACGAACGATTGCCAACGCGATCAACACCTTCAGCGATCAAACGATCCCCGAGGCAGTCCAAGGCAGCTATTATCAGTCAGAACATCTGAATGCGGTTGTCATCTGGCGCTTTTATAGCCCAGAGGAGTTTCGCCACATCCTTTACCACGAAATTGGTCACTACGTCTTTCGCAATGTACTACAACAGCCTGCTCGCGACAAATGGCTCTACGGTGTCCGCCCGCGAGAACTCAAAACTGTATCAGACTATGCTTGCAGAAATGCCAAAGAAGACTTTTCCGAATGCTATGCTTTTAAAATGACTCAACGAGTCGAGCTAGACCTTTGCCCCGAAAGAAAAGCATATTTTGCCGATTTTGTTTTTTAAAATTGCCATCTAAAAGTTAGGCTAAAACTAACACGCTATTAACAAGCATCCCATCTGCCGCAAGTGCACGAACACGCTGGACACACTGACGAGTAAGAACGTGGCTAAGGCTCAACAAACACTCACCTGAGGTGCTACGTATATCAGCAGCTAACACAAGGCCTTGGCATAAATCATCAATGCGAATATCGCGAATTTTTGGAGGTATTTGTTGTAAGCGAATCACTTCACAGAAAGCGACCACCGCCTCCTCTGAAAACGTACGGCCAGCTGAAGCTTTAATCTGATCCATTAGCCCTGGGCCATAAATATTGCATTCGGCATAATAACAAGCTAAGCTCAGAAAGCTAGCGACTCGTGGGATCTCATCGCCCTTAAGGCCATGCGGATACCCGCTACCGTCATGACGCTCGTGATGTGCTGCAATAATAGAGGGCACGGCTTCAAGCTCGCCAAAAAACTCCAGCAGCGCGCCAGCAGCTGCAGGATGGCGACTCACAACACGCTGCTCCCAGCGAGTCAATTGCTGTGGCCTCAAAAAAGACTTTTTAACAGTAGATCGACGCGCAGAAACCAATCCAATATTATGAAAAGATGCAGCAGTTAGTAACTGCTGCTTTTCCTCCCCGCTAAGCAGACTCAAGCCACAAAATGCTTCACATAAATCAACCACGATACGAGTGCTCGCGGCCAAATAAGGAGAAAATTCGGCTAACAAATGCTCGCTATACCGTTTAAGTGAGCACGAATTTAGCTGCAGCTGCCGATTAGCAGTTTTTAAGCGCTGACTCAAATCGATCAGCTCTAACTGCATCTGTTTCCGATTTTCAGCAGCTTTATAAAAACTCACTGAATCAGCAATAACACTGACTAAGACAGTCTGATCCCATGGCTTAAGTATAAAGCGATAAATATGACCTTGGTTAATGGCGGACATTGCCATGTCCAGATCAGCTTGACCACTCATCATAACCCGAGTTGCAAAAGGTTGGTAGTCTTGAGCTGCACGCATCAAACTCAGGCCATCTAAGTTCGGCATATTAGCATCAGTCACAATGCAGCTATATTTACGCTCTGGATCCATAATAGCAGCCAATGCAACAGTAGAATCGTAAAAAGCATCGACTTCATAGCCCAGCAATCCCAACTGCTTCGCCATAACGTCAACCAGCAAAGTGTCATCGTCGACGATCAAAAGTGGCTGATTTACAATAAACGCTGTCTCGTACTTCTTAATCATAATTATGCTCGTTACAAGAATGAGCTCCTCTTTAAAATGCCTACCACCTTAGCATAGCAGACATAAGATTTAAAGATTTAATATTAAAATGTCCAGAATTTAACCGTTAGTATTATGCGGATTCAAACATCCAGCGCATAAAAAATAGTGCAGAAGCGTCCGTAAACGTGAACGTTGTTTTTAACTACAAAAACAATGCAAGAACCCATCTACAGCCGCCTCTGCAAAGAGCATC
>Ga0115008_10005118_pt1 | contig 10859 bp, 12 predicted proteins | sample FraStrMetagenome_FD_87164 | JGI IMG/M metagenome (GOLD analysis project Ga0115008, IMG submission 87164) | Marine eukaryotic phytoplankton communities from Arctic Ocean - Fram Strait ARC3M Metagenome | ecosystem: Environmental > Aquatic > Marine > Oceanic | place: Fram Strait | collected...
ATCTAGAAATATTATGGCTACACTAACTCTCTCTCTCTGAGCCTCTCAATCCTCCTGACGTCATCTGACTCAGCTGACTGACGTCATCTCTTGGGGTAGATCTGGGACCCCTAGTCTCAACACTTCTAGCATAGCAACAGTCCCCCTAGCCCCTACCGGAGGGGTGCGTTGTGCGTCTTTTTCAAAATATCCAATGCGAAATTTGATTTTGATTTTGATTTCGATCCATAGAAAGCAGCCTAAGAATCGCCACATTCTCCAATAGAGAATTATTTACGAACTTTTGCATCTCCCTCCAACACCAGCCATTTAACTTACAAATCACTGTCACAAAAGTGTAAGTTCATTAGTTGGTTAGTTGATGAACACATATAGAAGACTTAGACCTTCCAACGATGGAGGACAAACAGTCTAACAAAAGCCATCAGGCTACGAAGAAGGGGCGTGGAGCTCGTGAGAAGAGAAGAACGGATAATAGCCATCTCAAGGGAAACCAAACAAACAAATCGCATAATGTCGCCAACATTGGACGGACCAAGCGCACAGTACAGCGCAACTGGGATAAATCCCATCAAAAGGAATATGTGCCACAGGATGACAGATCCAAATTTGTGGCTTCAATTCCACCAGCTGTTGTCTGTGTTATGGGTCCTAAAGGAGTTGGGAAAAGCACTTTGATTCGAAGTTTGACGAAGTATTACACCAACGCTAATCTGAGCCCGGAAACTATGGCTGGGCCGATCACTTGCAAAACTCATATGGGGAGAGTGACATTTATCGAGTGCCCGAATAATATAAGTGGAATGCTAGATACAGCAAAGATATCGGATTTGGTATTGTTGGTTGTGGATGCCAAGTTTGGTTTTGAAATGGAAACCTTTGAGTACTTAAATATATTGCAGCAACACGGATTTCCACGCGTTGCAGGGGTATTTACACATCTAGACCAATTCGAAAAAATGAGTCAAGTGAAGAAAACGAAAAAGGCATTGAAGCAACGTTTTTGGACTGACATATATGAGGGGTCGAAGATGTTTTACTTTTCAGGGTGTATCAACGGAAAATATTTGAAGAATGAGGTCAGGTTGCTGGGTATGTGGATCCAACGGCAAAAGGTGAGTATTATTTTCGTATTAGAGTCTAGGTTTCTGTTGTGATGAACAAACATTGGTGACTTTTGTCTGAACTCTTGTTGAGGATCAAACTTGCTCTAGAATTATACTGACACAGAAATGCGTTTGCAACCCCGTTTTTGCTTTAATATGTATCGAATCCAACATTTAAAACCTCATTCCGTCTTTATTAATTAACAGTACCGACCTCTTATCTGGAGAAATACTCATCCTCATATACTGGTTGATCGCATGGACGATATCACGTATCCACAAAATAATGAAACTGACAAGTGCCAGACGAAAGAAGTTGCGTTTTTTGGATACGTAAGAGGTACGAATTTAACTCAAGATCACCACGTACATATCCCTGGAGTGGGCGATTTCACTTGCGAGGACATTAAAGGATTGAAAGATCCTCTCCCAATCCTTGACGATGATGGGGTAAGTCGGTTTTATGTTGTACATTCTTTCCAATTTGAGCATGATCTAATTATGAAATAGAACAAGTTAAAAGTTAAATCAAAGCTGTATGCCCCTGGGAGTGACTACATGTTTAATGCCGATGATGAAGGTGGGCTTTACATTGACATACCTCAAGTCAACTACACCAAGAAAGATCGAATACTTGTGGCCACTGATGATACTATTTCAAACTCGGACGAAGATGATGAAAATGTGAAGTTAATGAAATCGCTTCAAACTACCCATGAAAGTAAAAAGGACAATTCTTTCCGTATATTTAAAAGTGGTCGCGTCGTTGAAAGCTCTACAGCTACATCCGACGACGAGAAGAAAAGCGGTATGAATTCTAGATATGATGAGGAAAGGATACAACCGAATATGGTTGAGATAAGCAGCAGCGATTCTTCCAATTCGTCGTCATCTAGTTCAAGCGAAGAAAGTGATGGAGATGGTCCTGGTATTGACAGAGCCCGCCAAGCTGCAGAATTGTACCTCCAACGTTCATCTAACCTACAAGATTACATCTACGGGTGAGTGCGTTCTTGTATTTTTCATGTGCGAAGCCGATATACCCTCACGTGAACCCTCCACCGTGAAAAGCAGAGATAATGAATATGTAAACGAGGAAGCCGATGGATCGGATTCCGATTCCGATGAGTCCTCTGACGATTTTTTCACGTTGAAGAAGTCTACTGCTCTTTCAGTGTTCGATCCCGACGATCGAGAAAATAATCAAAATGAAGAATTGCCTCATGATGACTCAACACGCCGACCTAATAATGAAAATTCGAGTTCGACTGATATTGATTTCGATGAGCTACGGGATAAGTTTGTTACAGGAAATTGGGGCGAAGAAAATGGCGGTATCGAAGAGGAAGAGTTTGATGGTTTTGAATATCTGGAAAACGCACAGGCTGAAGCTCCCTCTGACAGCGAAGAGAGCACAGAAGCGTTGACCGATGAACAACTCCGGGAAAAGAATGCGCAAGAAAAAGTAAACAGCAAGACCGATTTGTATAAAGGTAAAGAAGGGGGCGACGAGGAAGAAGAACAATTAGACGACCTGAGCAAGTTGAGAGCTGATTTAATTGAAAAGAAAAAGGGTAGATTGGAGACATTGGAAGGAGGTCTGAAGTTTACGGGCTTTCGTCAGGTAATGTTTGTCTTATTCGAATGTTGCACGTCATCAATATACTCATAACGCGAATTTCTTCTGCTTACAGGGTCAATATGTGAAAATAGTCATACAAAATATTCCGAGTAACTTTGAAGCTCGGATAACTAGAAACCCGATAGTGGTGGGTGGCCTTACAAATCTTGAGACAGGGACAGGCGTTGTTCAAGCCCGAGTGAAGAAACATCGGTGGTTTGACAAGATACTGAAATGCAAGGACGCGTTGATTATTAGTGCGGGGTGGAGACGGTTCCAGACTCTTCCTGTCTTTTACATGGATGAAGATAACGGAAGACATCGGTATCTAAAGTATACACCAGAGCATATGCATTGTAACATGCAATATTTTGGTCACTTTATTCCAACTAATACAGGTTTTTGTTGCTTTCGAAGGCTGGATAACGTCAGTAATTTTAGAATCTGCGCTACAGGTGTTACTTTAGCCAATGCCCCAACAACAAGTATTGTGAAGAAGTTGAAGCTGACTGGAACGCCATTTAAAGTATACAAGAATACCTGTTATATTCAAGGCATATTTAACTCGAATTTAGAGGTGCAACGATTTATCGGAGCAAAGATTCGCAGCGTTAGTGGGATTCGTGGCCAAGTCAAAAAAGCTTGTACAGATGGTCAACCAGGTAACTTTCGAGCGACTTTTGAGGATAAGTTAAAGCTTTCGGACATTGTTTTTATCCGCACTTGGATGCCAGTAGATATACCAACATTGAATTTACCGATTTTGAATCATTGCGAAGCTCGATTGATGCGCACAAAGGCCCAACTAGCAAATGACACAATGGTAATGCCATGCGACGAATACAGTTTTGAAGTTTCATTGAAATTCTCTCACAATCTTTTTCCGCGATTTAGACTCCCATCAATACCAATCCTGATAGTATTTATAAGCCAATTGAAAGAATAGAAATTAAGGCAGCATCATTGAAGGTACCACAGAAAATTGAGGCTAATCTTCCTTTCAAATCGAAACCGAAAAATTCGAAAGGATTTCGTAAATCAAGTTATATTAAAAATAGGAAGGCTGTTATTTTAGACAAAGATGAAAAGAAGAAGATGTCATTTGTGCAGGCACTTAGCACCATACGGAAGTCATCAAAGATCGAAAGAAGGGCTAGGAATGAGGAAAGAATGTTGCAGAAGGTTCGAAGGAATGCAAAGTCCGAAGCTTTGAAGCAAGCCGCTGAAAAGGCAGTTAAAAAGAAGAGATACAGAGAAGCAGGCAAAATGGATGCTACAAAAAAGTCAAGAGCGGGTTATTGACTAAAGGACCGATCCTGATCTTAAGTCTACTGCATTCTTTCACGGTGCTATGAGTAAAACACTTTAGTAGCTAGTTCGACTTCAATACGCTAAGATATTTATTATATCATCCTACCTCTCAGAAATTTTTCCATCTTCTACTGTTCTCAAACAATATATTTTGATCTTTCAAACGTCAGTGAGACAATTGCTCATCCAGAAGTTGTGCCACCATTGCTTGATTTCCCACCCTAAAGAATATTGCCTCGATTGCTCGGATTGTGAATTATAAAGGTTGGAAAGAATGACTTATGTTGGGCAAACGTTAGCCGTCTCATCTACAACAAAGGTATTCTAGACTCTGGCGTTGAAAGACTTCCAACGAAGCCGTTTACCGTGTCAATGGCTACCTTCTTTCTTTGATTCTCAAGCCTATTCCAAAATATTGCCATGTTCATCCATGCAGAAACGAGTGCAGAAACAAAAGAGGGAAGTAGCAAAATTGACACTCTCCTATCAACCCAACTAGCTGTGACTACAGTTGACAATAAGGCTATAAAGCCCGAATGGGATGGATAAGAAGTGCAGCGAGTCTTAAAAGAGCTATTTACTCAGATCAAAATAAAACCTTACCAATGCAATAGATTACGATGACAAATACTCCTAGGCCTACTCTTTTTTCATCAAAAAAGACTCTCTGCCATTCATCATTTAGAGCTTGTTGAAGGAGAAATTCTGTCATAATCATCTGAGCTACCTCCTTTGGTGAATGAGATTGATATCTACCACTGATCGGAGCACCACCTTGGAATGGTATCACAATTATCTAATATATAGAACCAATGACGAGAGAGTAGATGAGTAACGTTGATAAAGTTATCACCACTTTTTAACTTACTTTTGCTATGACTAATATCTGCATCAAACGTAATGGCTTCCAGGTTGCTGGAAACAACATGCGGTTAGGGGAAAACGGACTCTGTTCCGTGGCTCCATTCCATAACGTAAAGGTGTTCAACCATTCATCAGGTCTTGACATTAATTGAAGAATATGCCATGGTCGCACAAACGCACGAATTGCAGATCTCTTGCTTCGTATAGGATGGTTCTTTACCTGTATTCGTAGCGGTCCTCCCCAGATAGCTACCATTGATGCAATTTTATGTCCGACCCATACAATGGAAGTGACCCAAATCAAAGTGCAAAAGTATGTCACTTGATCTTTGTCTAAACCTTCTAAACCTTCTGTAATAGTTGTAGCTTTCAAATAAGTAGGGATGCAAACATTGGCGCAAGAAGTAACGCGACTTAACAATATGTACGTCACAGCTTGACTAAGGCAGCGAGAGCAACTTCTTATTGCAGCCGGAAGCTCGTAGTAGTGCATATAAATTCTTTCTAACTTTGAATATGTTTTTCGAAAGTACCTTCCGGTGGCATAATCTAAGAAGAAACGAAAAACGCCCAACAATACACGACGGGCGACTATAAGAGGTGCCAAGAGTCGAAGAGTTCCAACAAAAGCTAAAAATCCGTTCGATATTGTAGAAACCATCAATATCGCCAAGCGAATAACCGACCCTGATCCGTTCAACGTTAGGGTATTTTCATCACATGGCCACGAGCTCTGGAAATTACTTCGAAATGTGACTTTACTTTTGCTCACCATCTTACTTTCACCACGCGCGAACGAATCTATAATTTTGTTGGACCCATCATCGTCGTGAGGAACAAACACAGAATCATCATTGTATTCAGATACTGCTAAACCCGCGGCACGCTGGACTAACTCTTTATAAACCTTCCGAATACTTTCTCTTCTTCCTTTCAAGACTCTCCTCCTCGATTGTATGAAATTATCATACTGCGTCGAATATTTCCTCAGCTGCAAGCTACTATCATCTTGGCTGCTGGAAAGTGACGGAGACGCAGACAAAACGCACAGCGTGTCGAATACACAGCAATGGACAAACATCAATGAAATACATATCAAAACCTGTCGGCGGATGTGGTTGACGTTTGGATGAAACATTGCTAATCAGGTTAATAAAGACGGTATGTCATGGTTCCGTCAATTCCATATTTTTGGATCCTACGTATGTCTCTTACGGGTATGTTGGATGTTGGTGGTGTCAGTGTCAATAATTTTATATTTGATAACGTTTTTATTTAAAACAATAGCTCTATTGCCCATCGTTACGGTCACAGTGTCATGCCGAGTCATGCCCATGTGCCCATGTGTCATTAATTCACATGAATGTTGAGTACAATGTAGAAATCTACTGTATCATACATCATACCATCATACCGGGGTAGATTTTAGATTTCAAAACCGTTACGCAACGTCAATGCTCTCAAAACTCCTGTGTATACATGTATTAATACATGTATTGGAATATAATTTGAACCATGAACAGCAGCATACCCAATGAAAATGGACGAAGGCGTAGGCGTAGACCAACCTCGGGATCAGATGTTATCGCGTTCCCTGCGATGCTGGCGTTGTCTTTCGTTTTATCGTACATCGTATTCGCACTAATTGTCATGGATTCCAAGGCTCGGGATAAGCTGTTGGATCTTTCCGCTGGAAAGAAGATTCTCATTACAGGTGCCTCGGCTGGGATTGGACTTGCAGCTGTGGATAATCTGTACGGTCATCACAATGGTCCCGATTTGGTTATCATGGGATGTCGTAGCATGGATAAGTGCGAGAAAGCTCGTATGGATATCATCACAAAGTATAGTAAGAATAAGGCGAAGTGCAACCGTAACAGCGAGGAAAAGGTTTGTAGGGCTTTCCCGACGGAACTTGTTTGTTTAGAACTAGACTTGGCAAGAAATCAGTCAGTGCGTAAATTTGCTAAGGAGGTTAATGGTGTCCTCAAGCGATGGAATGGTGGAAGAAAGAAAAAGACTTCGCTTGATATCCTTATTAACAACGCCGGAGTAGCGGGCCCTCCTACGGAAAGTGTTAGGGAAGCTACAGAACTGACTATGCAGGTTAATCATTATGGCCACTTTTTGCTTACATCTCTTATGATGCCTAGTTTGCTTGCTAGCGAAAAAGGTGGAAGGGTCGTGAATGTGTCGTCACTGTTTGGTTATTTGTGGATGCCTCAATTTCTCTATACAATTCTCCCAAGTGGTCTTTCTAATCCAAATAATTATGATGTAGCAGATCTACAGTATGAGAAAGTGCTATGTTCATATGAACAGAGTAAACGAGCCAACTTGCTTTTCACAAACGCCCTTCAAGAGCGATTTGGTGGCATTCATAACTTTACAGCTGTAGCATCTCATCCTGGATATTCACGTACATCATTGCCATTAACTGGATTCAATTTTGTGTCTAAGAACTTCAGAAAGTTTTTTGCCAATAATCCAGTCATGAGCATGTCTTCTGACGCGGGATCTTTGACAACTTTAAAAGCAGCGTTGGATCTGGGAAAAGTTTCAGGTGGTAAATTCGTTGGTCCTATTTTTGGCGCAATAGGACGACCCGTTGTAATAGGGACATCTTTAAATCCTTTCCTCGCATTCGACAAAGTGACTGCAGGAGATGGAAAGCAAAGCGTTGATATTCTGTGGGACCATAGCGAGCAAGTAGTTGGAGAGAAATTTTTCAGAGCAAAGTAGACTCGTGTTAATATATTCGACGAAGCACGTCGAAAGAAGCAATATGAGATTCTCGTAAATGAGTATGATTGTGTGCTGATAAGACTTGGTGTGAGTCACATCAAAATTTCCATTGTGGCAAGAAGTTGTCTAGTAATTAAACAATAGGTGCACTTAGAACTATATGGCATAGTACTTCGAAGTAATATTTAGCGATTAAATAATGAGAGCGTCGCCCTGTGGCTATCCAAACAAAAGTGAAAGGTGAAATCTTGTGTGGTGGGTATATAATATTTGGTATGACATTTGGAGATTCAACAGGCGTAAATGACTCCCAGGAGAGTTTTGGGCCAACTTGCAATGTAAACCAGTGATCCTTATTTTGGTTTAGACTTCTCATGAGAGTGATATTATCGAGCAATGTCATACAATAAAATGATTAGGAATGTTCTGTCATCTTACTTTACGATGATGGCTACTTATGTTCATCCTAGGTTTAGTTTCGACTTCTTCCATTGGGCTTCCCCTTTCAACACTATCATTGCTCATATCATCACTATCATCGTTATCGTTGATTGCATTGCGCAATTCACTAGTACTTTTAGAAATCAATGAATGCATTCCTTCACTTACAAGTAATACATATTTGAGCCATTCTGTTAGGGTCTCCTTGCAATCGATCGCCTGTGGGCGACTTAAAAGTAGGTCAACCCACCGTTTGAGTTGAACTTTGAAGGTTTCATCAGAATTGATGAGTGCTACCATTTCATCTATTCGATCGTTCTTTCTTTTATTTTTGCTTCTACGATCTTCTTTTCGTATCATCAAAGGGGATGAATCTTTTCCTTCTTCCCTCGGTGAGATAACAGATGTGTTGTCCTTGCGAAAACATCCTCTGGAGGCAGATTCCGTGTCAAGTTGAGCACCACTCTCAATAGAATCATGCTGTATCCGAGCACTTTTTGAACCTCTGAAATTAGAGGAATTTTGCACTTTCTGTTCACAGTCAGAGCATTCTGAAGATGTATCATCTTCTACGTTACTCTTGGCATGCGCATCATGAGCAAGGTCAATTGTCTTAGCATGTCTTTTTCCGCCTCCATGATTTCGAGTTTCAATCCCAGCAGTGCGTGTTTCCCCAGTCTGTTGTGATGAGGATTGCTTTTGCAACGATACACGTTGAGAGGCTGGATCACGCTGACTCTGTCGTTGTTGATATCCGTAACTTACAGAATTATTTTGTATCTGAGCTGCATCTGAATAGTTCTGGATTTGAGGTTGGCGATCAGAAATATCTGACGTGTCTAAGCGAGCTTTAGCGTGTATACCTTCATTAAGGTCACCCGAGAGAGTTTGTCTTTTTCTCATTAGACTGTTCCGGTTCTCAATCGCACTCCCTAGTAGATTCCCATCATTAAAAGTCTGTTGCGAAATACGATCGTTTTGTAGTGACAAAAGTCGAGAGGCAGGATCAAGTTGGGAATATCGCTCTTGATTTGATAACAATTGTGCCTGAAGAAGCTGTTGAGCTGCTTCGCGGTCATTGGATATTGCCGCCATACTCGAATGCTGATTTCCTATTCTCTCTTGGCGTGCCTGCGGCAGTGAGGACGATAAAAACATTTTCTCCTCAGCAGAAAGGTTAGCCCCATTGACAGAGGACAAGTTTCTGATCAAAGCCTTGTTGTTTTGAATATTCGAGATATCAAACGATCCAGAGCTAGCATCATAAACAGCATTTTGTCGTTGTTGTTGTTGCTGCTGCTGCTGTACTAATTCAAGTTGTTGCATCAAACGTAAATGGTCCGCCTCAAACGACGACGACGAATGCATTGCATCTGCTCCCGGATTCGCCAACATATTCATACTATTCATCCTCTGCTGCTGCTGCTGCTGTGCCATGAGAAGAGCCAATAACTCTTGTTGATCATGAATGGCATCCCCGTTGTTATTATGCATTCTAGTCATTCCGACCTGAAACGGTTTTGGCGTCTTGTTATTTGTCCCCGTTTGTTGCAGGGCTATAAGACCATCCGCTATCACTGGGTGGCTTCGATGTTGGGCAATCAGTTGTTCCAATAGGTGCGGCGGTAAATCGGCAATTCCCTCCCTTTTATTTTGCATATTGCATGTTATTTTATAAAATGTGACGTGTACTATTCGATGTATTGATAAAAATTGTGATCCATAATTTCGCAGTTCTCGTTGTCGTTCTCGTTCAATGGTGGTGATGGTTGTAGTCAGCTTGGTCTACTGGCATGATTCTTCTTTAGGGTGGAAGACGCAAGACGCAAGTGACTAATTTATGTCATACTGACATGTGAAGTGCCGGTACATGTCATGTATATACCGGTATGACCGTATTATTACATATCACAGAACCTCGTTGACATAGAGAACCGAACGAATGTACGTAGACCTAACAACTATCCGAGCGAGTTCCAAGCATTAAAATATATGTACATGTACACTGTACTATCGATTTAGCCGAATGACCGACAATTTCATTGAATATAGATAAGACAAAATCCGTTCATACCATTGACTCGATAATTATGAAAAATGAACAAAACGAGGTATATTGTACGTTAAAAATTAGAGCCAGTACGACCAGTACCCAGTACATGGAAACTGGCAAGAGCCGGCGAACTCTTGGAAACTCCCTCCACCTTCATCATACAACGGTTATGCCTCGGGTGGGAAACACGGAGCCTCAAACAAAATGATGAAATATTAAAAACGCGAACGGTCTGTGTGGCATCTTTTTCTTTTTTTGGCCTATTTCACTTTTGCAAAAAATAGTGAAATATACAAATCAATACTGTTATGTGGACTGGGTGGTTGAGGAAGGGCGAATGGATAGAGATGGACAAGTGGGAAAGAGGAAGTATTTTAAAGCTTGTAGAATGAGTGACATGGGTAGTAGACATCGTTGTGACAGGTCTAAGATCAAATATCCAATAACGATCGGGTGTATTATGGCGTTTCTTGGAACTGTTATTTTGAATGGATGTATTGGTGGCCCTAAACAACCATTTCGCATGTATTATGAGAAGCCACCACACGGAATTTTGTACCCTCCGATACAAAATAGCATCTCGAGGGACGCTTTCTGTTAGAATATCATCCAAACCGAACTCTCTAGGAACAATTAATTCAAAGATCTAAGTGCGATGTGGTTTAATATTGATGCAGATAAAGTGATCAGTTCGCTTACTCTATCCTTATTGGATTCA
>Ga0115008_10005119_pt1 | contig 10856 bp, 17 predicted proteins | sample FraStrMetagenome_FD_87164 | JGI IMG/M metagenome (GOLD analysis project Ga0115008, IMG submission 87164) | Marine eukaryotic phytoplankton communities from Arctic Ocean - Fram Strait ARC3M Metagenome | ecosystem: Environmental > Aquatic > Marine > Oceanic | place: Fram Strait | collected...
CGGTTGATTTTCCGCCATCTGATGTTTCCTTCAAAAACCTTCTAATTTCCGTAGAATTACGTAGACTGTAGTACTATTTTTACCAAAAAAGGCCTTACGATTTTATAGTTCCGTAAAAAACTGATCATCTGGCATTTTGTCCCAGTAACAATAATTTGCAGGATCCCTTGACCCTCCACCAGTACCTTTGGTCCAGTTTCGCATGACTCGTTTATATAAATTAAGTGTATTGTTGAATAAGGACATGCTTCAGTACTCTCAATTTTCCTATGGATAATGAATTTTGCATTTGAATTCAAAATATTCCATCTGTTCTTGTCATGGTCTTTATTAGAAGCTTTCAGCACCTTTTCAAGAACTTCTTTCCATCCTTGTCGTGGATGACTCGCTAAAACAGTGCTATCATTTACTTGTTTTGTAATATCTTGGAACAAAGCAGACCTACGTAACATTGGATGATCAATTTCCATACAGTCACTTCCACGCCTATCAAGAAGTATGTTCAAAGTATCACAATTTTCTTGTAAAAAAATAAACTCTAAAAATTCTAGTACGAGAGTTTAGACCATGGTGTAACTTCTTTTTCTCTGATAATATGAAGAAATCTGAAATGAACAGAAATGTACATGAATGTGATTGACAAACAGATTTCAAGGAATTTATACTTACCTGTAGAACTCCATTGAGCAAGTGCACGATGCACAATAAACCTCTGATGTAAGATGTAGACACTTTCATCATGTTCTGTCAACACATCACGAAACTCGCGTTGTGCAGGATAATTAACGGTCGTAAAATCACCCATTTGATTTTTTTTGCAATGAAGCAAAATCCATTTACAAATAAGTCTCCTTTTTACTGTCTTGTTGATTGGTTTATTATCAACGCGTTGTAGATTCACAAAGTACTTGACATTTTGTTTAATGTACAGCTCTAGAAGTTTGTCATTTAACCCGTACGCATTCTTGTAAGAAAGTTTAGACATAGGGTCAATGTATTGTCTGTTTTTACTTTTTCTTTTCGCGGACTTTTCAATCAACAATTCAATTTTCGTGAGAGGACCATTGTCTTGGTTGAAATTGATCCCATCTTCTTGAAGTAAGACAAAAACAATTCTTTCATTTAGATAAAGATATTTCTAATTTAAAATGATTACATTGTTCAGGTTAATAGGTTGTAGCGTGTCTGAGTCGTTAGAAGATTTTGATAACAATTTTCGTTTCACATTCGTTGGGTGATCTTCCAAACGTAGCTCAGGACCTGCAAGCATGGTAACATCATCGTTGTTTGGGTCATTTACGGAAGAACGGTGACATGCAATCATTTTCGTTAGCATCAATGGTAACTAAATTGGTTTTGTCAGACATGATAAGTCAATCTTTATTTGTATGTCTGTGTTGAGACGAATGGTAATAATTTTAGTTTACTATGTATGTTACATAACACATTTTTAGGTATAAAAATATATAGAGAACAAAAGATCTCATTGCTTTGGGACAATATGTGGTTAATGTAAAGTATACTTGCAACATTATTAACCATTCGATTGTCGTCGTCATAATCATCCGGCAAGTAAACATGTTTTCCACTATTTGTTTGAACAAGCAAACAAAAAAATTGTGAACTCCCGTTTACGGACCTAAATAATGCAAGTTGGTCCTTATTTTCAAATAATTCCTGGATCCAAGGAAGATGAAAAAGATTCCGTTCGTGATTGCCAAAACATACTCTCCATACAATTGCCATTTTTGTATGTTCTTTTGTGTCATAATAAGCAACATAATCCTTTTTGTTACTTGCATGCGTATCAAACCAATAATTTTCAAACTCATTCATATAGAGAGCGTCAAATCTACTGGATAAGTAATAAAGTTTGTTTTTCCCAATCGCAAAGGCTGAATAAACAAACGTATCCAATTTACTCATCTGTACAAATCGAACAAGCTTGGGACGGTGCTTCTTCTGCATTTTAGGTGTTACAATTTCCGCAATTTCCGCAATTTCCTTGACGATTTTTTCTAACATCAATTTCTTTTTTAACACCTTCAAACCAAGTACTGTTCAAGCACAATTTTTCTACTTCAGATGGAAGTGTATTGTATTGATAAAAAACACCTAAGTAGTACTCCTTCCGGGACATCATATAATCCTCCTGTGTCTCCTCCAATAGATCATTCAATTTTTCTTCTTGCAAAACTTGTGGATCCTGGTGCACGATTTTAGGACACTTACTAGCCGGTTTGATTTGAATGAGTTGGTTGTTGTCTTTTGGTAATTTTACAACCAATAGTTTTGGAGATTTTCTAGTAACTTCCCATTTACGTTTTGGATCAAAGTTTAGATCCAAAATATTAACCCATTCTTCAACAATTGTTCCAGAGCTGTTGTAACGAATACGTTTCATTTTCGAATCAATCTCGACAAAGATAGCTTGAGATGTAGTATACAACAGATCTGGATACGTAATTTTGTGTTTTTTCTCATTGAAAAACTTTCCTCATAACTGTCTTTGTCCCAATCTACCATTGGTTTCTTGATATCACGGACAAATTCGTATGCCAAATTCTCAACAATTCTAGTACTACCAACAACTGTTTTGTGGCCCAAACTGTATTTTGACTTAATTTTTTTGCAGTTTGGGTATTTTCAAGCACGAGTGCTTTTTTAATATAGGATGGGTCTTTAATGTCACAAAGTAATATCAGCACTGAAATGAAATGCTGTGCCCCAAGATAACCAACATAAAAAACTTTGTCAATGATTTCCAGCATCATTTTTTCTAAATCATATTCCACTTCTTCTGAATTTGCTTTCTTAACAGTATCTCAAACTGCATGAAGACTCTCAAATACCTATTCAATTGGTATATCTATATTGACATAAGGGTGTGTATGAGGTCCTGCTCCACTTGTTATAGCACTTCCCATATCTAATAAATCCTTTGTCAATTCAATTGTTAGATTTCCTTTTGGGATGTTCCAATCTTCCAATGATTTTAATACTAAATAAAAATTAGCGCCGGTTGTTATCCATCCAATTGGTAGCACTAATTGAATTACATTTTCAAAACATAATTGGTTTCGAGTATTCTTTTTGGATTCAATGATATCAAATAATGCTGACGTATACATAGAGTATTAGCCACATTTATCCATAAATGGTAAGCAATATGTTAGCTTATGTGCATTTTCATGATTACACGCATTTTTCATGGTGAATGATGATCTTTCTCCTACATAGCTGTAGTACTCTAGTAAATGTTTTTTGAACAATTGGCATTTGTCCTAGCGTTTGTAATAATCATTGATAGCTCTCCTTGAATAACCAATATAAACTAAATATAACGGTTTTATTCATCTTTTGGATCTTGGACATAAAAGTAAACTACAAAAACAGCGTTAAACCCAGCTTCATGACAATTCTGGAAATCTATATGCTGAAGTAGTAAATCATTGTCTTCATCATTTTCACCCACATAAGTATTGGCATAGGTGAGACTTTCAAACATATTTTCAATAATGGACGAGTCATCTTTGGGTAGAATGGCTATATCTTTATTTGTGTCATCCTCATCATTGAAAGTTAGTAAAACTTGAGCAAATTCTCTAGTGCGTTCGTTGTTTTCCGTAAATGGAATAGGAGATAATGTGTCCTTGTACATGGAAAATTCTACTCCAAATATACTTCTGAAAAAATTGGTCAAAAACTCCAGTATAATAACATATTTCACTTCATAATACTTATCTACTAGGCGGTACACTATATCAGGTTATAGAGCCACATTAAACGTTCGATAAAGTCCGCGACTTACATCGACAACCGCCTGGAAGAGATAGGTCGCGTCTACCGACTTCCCCCAAACAGTGTCGGCGACCTGTTTGTTCAACAAAAAATTGGTTGATGATTACACTACATCAATATCATCCTTCAGGTATGATATTAATAGTACATTCAGATGCTTCATATTTATCAGAGCCCAAAGTAAGAAGTAGGCGTGGCGGACATTTTTCAATGAACTTGTTCAGAAAATGACTGAAATTGTGCAGATCTACTGAATTTAGTTCCCAATACCTTTTCTCCTCCTTGCTTTCTCCCAACGCTAACAAGTTTCGCGTTCTGCTGGAATATCTGCTAATTTGAATATATTGTCATACAGTTTGTCCCATGGCGGTGCTTGGAGGAGACTAAGTACTTGGTCGTACCATGTGTGGGATTCTAACCTTGACTTTCCCACGGAGTGCCGAGGATCATTCGACTTTCGTTTCGTAGTATTTGTTCTGTTTATCCATCATCGTTATCAATTTGGAGATCATGGGGTCTGTGGTCTGAGCGCTACTGTCATTGTGGCCGGTTGTGGAGTTAGAGATGGGCGTGTTGTCATCTGTTAAAGGGGCTGGTTCCATTTGTGGCGGGTGGATGGAATCACTTTGTACTAGTTGCATTGGAGCCAGTTTTATCACGGTGGGATTGAGATTTATATCTTTGTGCTGTAGGTGCTGTATGAGTGCATTATTTTGTTGCTGGAGGGTGTTGAGGGATTGTAGCATCTGGTTGATTTGACGTTGGCTTTGTGACATTTGTTGTGTCATGTTGTGGTACTGTTGTTGTAGGAATGAATTGGGTTGATGGAGTTGATGTAGTTGCTGTTGCATTTTGTTGTTCTGATGGGAAGAATGGTTGATGATTGGGTTCGTGATGGAGCTTTGAATGGATATCGCGTCTTGTGCTAGTTGGTGATTCATCTGAGGTTGGATATGTTCAGGTGGTACATGTCGGAATGTTTCTAGCCGTGCATATTGGTTTTGTGGCGACAATGCTGAAGATGCTTGGATTGTGGATGGTGGAAGTGGGGTTCTTCGAAGGTCTAAGCTATCATATGACGATGGTGGTGTCATTTCTGGGATATACATTCCTGGTTTGATAACACCTCTAGGATCTGCTAGGTTCGGTTACTGCATCTGTTGAATCTGTTGCTGGATTTGTTGTTGCATCTGGTGGATTTGTAGCGGGGATCGACCAGCTTGTCTTCTCAATTTCCTTGTCGCTTGGGGATTGTTCGGGGCCACGGAGGTAAGCTTGATAGTTGTAGGAGCGCCGGTTTACCCGTGACTGTTGTTTGTGGTGTCTATACTGTGATTCACGTGGGTAGGACCACTCTTCGTGGCTGATTCTACTAAGTTGTTGGGTGAGACAGAAGAGGTGTTGAAAGTCGGACTCTATGAGGTAGTCAATGGTTTCGTTCGACGATGTTGGTAATGGCCACCTATTTGTTGGAGTGTGTCTGTAACTGTTTCAAGTTGGACGATGAGGTCTTGGCGTGCTTGCTCTGTGATTTGACGGCGGGGCATTTGGGTTTGCAGGTTGCGTTGCGCTTTGCGGTTTTACTTTGGGTGTAGAGAGGTGAAATATCTTTCCTATTTCTACGTGCTAGAGAAACTCTACGTAGATGGTACGTATACACTGTTTTTGGTTTCTTTGGTAATCCTTCTTCTTAGGATGCTGGGGTTGACGGTTTTAGCTGTCGGTGCTTTGGGGAATTCTTTTCTGTTTTTTCTGAGAACAGTAAGGATCCGATGTTTGAGGAGGACTTGAAGTTCTCTTGATAGGGTGTATCTCTCTGAGATAGCTAGACTAACGTTCGCGCCCAGAGCGGACTGTAATAACCTATTTAGTACGTTTGTTTGCTTGTTTCTGTAATGTTTCCGGTGTTTCCATAACGGCAGTAGAATAGCTAGGGCCCGTAGGCTCACCAACTCTGGTGGGACATCCTCCTACTTTATTACCGTTAGGTGTTTCAAAATCCGTACCCCTCCTATAGATATTGTGAGTTATTAAAAGTTAAGCGCAGGAGATATTCGTATGTACCGTATATACAATAATAATACGCTTTGATAATATGCTCAAGCTATGAAATATAGAGCATAAACAACAATTCACTGCAACAAAATTAAAAAAATACATATCTCAACTGAATTTCCCTAAAGTATTTTATTGAATGCCTAATACTGGGAACTGACAAAATACTTGAACCTTCTGGGGGTCAACAGCCTTCCTTTTTGGCTCATAATTTTAGGAAAAGGACTAGCCTTGGCTCTGTGATATATGTGTAACAAAGTCATAACTATATACGAAATAATACTCACAAGTAATTCTTGAATTGAAATACTGAAGATAGTTTCAAATTGTGAGGGAGGTCTCTCTAGAGAAAACTGCAGAGTTCATTTCTTTGATCAAAGTTGATCAAATGGGATATTTGAAGCATTGACTTTTTTTTCGAGGAAGTTTTTCTTAATTAATACTGGGCATCCGTAAAATATTCATTAGCTATTTATTGGAATCATTTAGTGAAGTGATATAAAATATAGTTGGATAGTAATATTTACAGAGATTCAAGCCTCGCCAGCATAAAAACCTTCTAGTAATGGTTATGGATTGGTTCATTATAATGAATGGTGATATATTTCTGCTCTTTCCATAAATTAGTGAATACGAGCGAGAATGAGAAATAATCTTATTATCAAATCTATCATCACATAATAAATACTGCATTACTCCAAAATTTGTAGAAAACTGGATAAGAGTAACAACCTGCTTTTAAAATGTCATAGTATCATGTTTGACACGTAATTTAATTTGCAAAACAAATTCGATTGGACCTTTCCACAACGATGAATCATTCATTAGTTCGAACCGAAATAGGTGGACCTATTTGAAACTCACAAGCTGGAAGATCACCACAGGATATCACAACTGAATCTCCTACTTCGAAAGGACCAACACCAGCTGGAGTTCCTGAAAAGATCAGATCACCCGGTTGCAAAACATTGAACTTGGACAAATGCGATATTAATTCTGGTATATCCCAAATCATTTGATTCAGAGGGCTTTGTTGACGAATTTCATGATTGATTTTTAACGTTAGTTGGCAAGAGTTGGTAGTATCATCATCCGTTGTCGAAGGAGAAGATGATGACAAACCTAGGAAATCGAATGTACTTTCTTCCTTTGGCAAAATAGCACCACAGGGAGCACTATTATCAAAACCTTTAGCGACGCACCAGGCTCTTCCTGCTTGTTTTGCTTGTTTTTGCAAGTCTCGTCGAGTAATGTCACATCCTACAGCATATCCAAAAATGTAATCACGTACATTTTCAGAAGGGATGTTGAAGCCTGATTTACCTATGGCGATGACCAATTCTCCTTCATAGTGACAGTTGGAGGTCATGGGAGGGTAGGGGATATGAGAAGATGTAGTAGCTGCATCAGGAGGTTTCATGAAGAAAAAGGGTGGTTCACGATTTGGGTCATGTCCCATTTCTATAGAATGTTCGCGGTAGTTTTGGCCTATGCAATAAACGCGATGGATTGGGAAGAAGAAGTCTTCATTGTTGTCTGCTGCTTTGATGGCACTGAAAATTGGAAGTGAAGGTATTTTATGAGATTTGATAATTTTTTGAATAAGCTGATGGTGTGGTTTTGACATGTCTCCTCTTCCAGTTTGTATGATCTCTAGTCTACTACAGCCTTTGGGAGCTTTCCAATTTTGTTGTTTGTCAAGATGGATTTGATCTTAATAATAATAATAAATAATAATAATAATAATGATGGAAACGTAGATAACGTACGTGTCAAAAAGCATGTAAAAATATGATTGCTGACCAAGATAATTAATAAAATGAAGAAGGTCAAGTTCTCTACGAAAGAATCGTATAGTAAATACGAGGATATTCATATAGAGTAAAAAGAAATGGCAAGATTTAAAAAACTAACGTATGCACAAACTATTACAATTATTATAATTCTTATAATTATCATAATTTCTTTTGCAAGAAAGAACAGGAAGGAAAGAATGATGATTTCAGGATCGTCAAAACTTTGGTTGGCAACTATGTTTGCCATAACTACCAGCATGAAAACTACCGCATGGACACCCTCCATAATGTCACCATTCAAAACAAATACTATTCTCGATAAACCAACCTATGTTTTGGCATCTTCGTCATCCTCTGAAACGGAAGCTTCCATCATTTGTCCGCTTCTTCCTTCACCTACTGATATAGACAGTACGGCTGAATTTGCCATGGGATGATTTTGGAGCCCTCAGCGGGATTTCGATTCCACAGAGGGCGTATTGGAAACAGTTGTGGGGTATAGTGGATCTTACAATGACAACGCTGTCAATCCAACATATCGAAATGTACAAGATTTTGCGGAAGCAATCCGCATTACCTACGACAAAAATGAATATAAGTACCGAGATTTGGTGGAAATGTTTTTGGGCTTTCATTCACCCAATTCTCGCAATGTCGTAGGATCACAATATCGATCTGCCATTTTCGTTCATACATCGGAACAAAGAGATGTGGCAATGGAGGTGTTACGTGAGAAAGGACCAGCGTTTTCACGATTGATTGATGTTGAGAATGCATCTTCCTTTTATAGAGCCGAAGAATATCATCAGAAATATATTGATAAGGCCATGGGTCGGTTTTAAAAAGTTAGGGATATTCCTTGGTAAACGAATAGAAAAAAGGTGCATGGAATGACGGTGCTATGGATATAATGGGAATATGAAAATATTCATGTCTATCACACTCTGAAAATTTGCAATTTTTCTATTGCTACCATTATGTAATGATGTAAATCCTTCTTATTTATTCTCTTCATTTTTCATGTATAATTTTGGAAAGAGGTTTTTCATCGTCCAATGATTACTTGCAAACACCTCAGTATATTCAGATGATGTTACCCAGAAACATATACAACCTGATATTCTTTTTTGTATCTTCCAGGAATAATTCGTAGACATATGTGTTACAAGGCGATTGATGCAACATGATAAAAAAAGAACTATTTTTGATACATGTTTTTTTCTTTTTTTTTTTACCATGATTTACAATTTACGTACACTGATAGGTAGCGAACATCTTTTTCTGACTCCCTATCCTTCAGCCCATCAACAAGTAGCCCGGCATAATATCTTATAAGAACTACGACACTCCATCCAATAGATTCAGATACTACCAATCCAGTGAATATAAGAAGATAACAGCAATGTCCTTAAAAGTGGATGGTCGGAAAGTAGTCGCATTTGCAGTTGCAGGAATGTGTACCATGGTAGGAGTTAGCACCATATGGCTACCATTCATTAGCGATCGTGATAAAATACGAGGTATGGCAGAAGATGAAAATATGACAGAAGATGAGCGATTTAAAATGATGAGAGAGATGAGTTTGCAAATGAGCCAAGAACGTGCTGCACAACAACAGGGTTCCTCACCTCTGCAACGACGTCAGTCATTGCAAGAATCAGGACTGCAGGGTGAAAAATCGAACAAATCAAGTGGAAGTATGTGGAAGAATATAACTCAAGCAAGGGATAGATGAGAGATGAAAGATGAAACCTAAACGATTGTGTCACATGATACTCGCCATGTTATACAAATGTATTTTCTACTTCTCGATTTATGATCCAATTCTATAGGATTATGTCTTGATGAACATCATCAAAATGATTCACTTTAGGCAACTGTAAGCAAATTATTCAATTTTACAATTATCGATTGCTTGAGAATCTGGAACTTGAGATAAATAAGGATCAAATTATAAATATATAGCATGTCATCCAAATCATATTTTCATAACTGTACATTTGTTGCCTCCTTTTACGTGACTAGTCACCAAAGGTTTAATTTCCTCTGAAGAACAATGTTCCAAACATTCTTAAAGAAGACATGACCTTACGTTTGATTGCATTCTACAAAAGTGACAAACATTACACACACAAATATCAGAATATAATTGTAAAAAAGTAGAAATGAAACATTAGAATATTTACAAAACATTCATGGAAACAACTTCCACTGATTGAACCTCATCCTCCAGAGCTTCGATGGCCTCTACAACATCATCGGAGGAGTTTTTAGCTCCCATAACAAAAGTAGTCACAATTTTCTTAATTCCAAATGCAACATCTACGAGACTACATGCCTCAGCCCATTTCAAACCGTCTTGTACTACAGTAGTTGTGATCTTCTTCCACAATTCCATCAAATCTTGTTCAGTATCCCATGGCTTGACTTCAATAGCTACAAGAGTACGTTGCTTGGCTTCTTTCGCAATGGTACGAAGCTCAGCTTCTTTCTTAAGACGAGCAAGCATCTCAGCACGACTCTCTTTAGGAGCTTCCTCTTCATCATCATCATCCCCGAAGACATCGAAGTCGTCATCGTCTTCTTCCTTCTAATCGTTCCAATAAAAGAATAAATATCAGTGAAAAAATCTTAAATATCATATATCAAGACTATGAATTATCAACTAACCTTCTTGGGTGCTTCCTTCTTCTTCTCCTTCTTTACTGGTGCAGGTGTGGCAGGAGCAGCAGCGGCTTTTCCAAGAGCCATGGTGACATAGGAAAGAGCCATGCTCAATTCGTCAAGTTCAATATCATAAGCGGGTACGGCGGCCATTTTTACTCAACGAAGAAGAAATCAAACAGGGATGAAAGATAAGGGTTGGAGGTTCGAACTGTCCAAAACAAGGATTTCCTTCTCAAAATTACTGGATTTCAACATATACTTGGATGACCACGTATTTGCTGGTATGTAGAGTCTCAACCAAACGAATCTTGTGTTCCTTTATCTCATTCGTGCAACAGCCGTATGGTGCATCCAATTTCTTTGTTGGGAATGCAAATAAAGTGCCCTATGTTCTGAAACCTGGTGCTTACGTGTGGAGTGTCTATCTCACAGATTGAAAAAATGACGAGAGATTTTCCGTATAGTATTCCTTTTTTCAGAGAAAATAATGTGGGGTTGTCATTTATTGTCATTTATTGTCATTTTTTGCCATTTATA
>Ga0115008_10005120_pt1 | contig 10856 bp, 4 predicted proteins | sample FraStrMetagenome_FD_87164 | JGI IMG/M metagenome (GOLD analysis project Ga0115008, IMG submission 87164) | Marine eukaryotic phytoplankton communities from Arctic Ocean - Fram Strait ARC3M Metagenome | ecosystem: Environmental > Aquatic > Marine > Oceanic | place: Fram Strait | collected 2012-06-18
ATGAAACTGATGAAACTGATGAAGATGATAACGATGATGAATTTCAAAATGATCCTGATGAGGAGGAAATACCTACCTTAGAGAAATTGGACATTAATGATGATACTGACAACAATTGGGATGGGAATGTGGACCTACGTGAGGGTTTTCTTAAAGACTATGTTGGGAGTATTTCCACTGACATTGATAGTATTTATCTAATTGGGCGATCATTAGGAAGTATGTTAAACAAGACAACATTGGGGACAGAAGCCTATTTGGGAGCATTGATGATCAATAGGTATGTGAACATGATGCCATTGCAAACTACCCGCCATTCTATTCGAATAAAATTGGATGATCATACTCGAAGCAAGAAAGTACCGCTGCACAAATTCCCAGGGATACTTTTAGCCATGGTAGATTTGGGCAATCCATCGATTCGCTTTTCCATCAATTTGTCATTAGTTCCTAGAACACTAAAGAATACAATCAAACGGGGTTCTAGCGGGTTACCGCTTTCAGCTGAACATTCTACAGTAATTTTTATGGCTCTCAACTTGGCAAAAGCATTGCATGGTGATAGGTACAAATATGTATTAGATCGCATTTTCTCCTACGTAAAGGTTGACTTGGACGATGACAAGAAGAAATCAAAAGAAACCCTCAAGAATCAAATTGAAACCTACATAAAAAGCACTGGTTTATGCAATAGATTAGAAGGAGTATGGATTTCTTCTGATGGACATCTCTTCCAATCTCTGCATCCTTCAAAAGTTAAGCAGGTGAAGTATAGTACCACGGGAGAAAGTGGATTGATATTCTTTCAACTGTTTGATTGGTGTCTAGAAATGTTGACATATCTCTCCTTTTCGGAAGTGGAAGAACCTCATGTCAATGACATAAAATTTATCTGTTTTGGAGGTGAGGATAGGAAACATTGCAACCGGCAAAAGATCATTTCTTCTATATTTACAAGGGGTGATCGTTTGAGTGAATTGGCATCTCAAATTGAAATCCAAAAGTGCTATCATATGCACGCAGCCGGAGTAAAGCATAAATTGCCCATCCAACAACTAGTCGCTGACGCAAAGTTTACTGAATTCCAGATTCAGAAATTCTTAGATGAATCTAAGAAAGCGGCTATGATCAAGTTGCAAGCTTACGTCAGGCTGGATGTTGATGATGATAGTGTTCAAGTGTTTGCAGACTACGGGATTGTTGTCCGTGCAATGAATAAAGACCTATTCATTTGCCCCCAAGCAACAGTCGACCCATATAAAGCCAGAAAAATGGTAGAAATTGAATCAGAAGAGAGGACAAACAACAATTCAAACGATGAGCAGATTCAAGGTACAAGTTCTAGTTCTAAAGAGAGAGCAAATAGAAGGATCAGCAGTAAACTTCATGGTGAAGGCAGTGATGAGAGTGATGAGGATGAACAAATTTATGAGGCCTACAACCATAGTGATCAAGAGGATCAAGAGGATCAAGATATTAGTGTGGATGAGAATGATGAGGACTACATCGACGATGAGGATAAAGAGGATCATGATGATCAAGATGATCAAGAGGATCAAGATAGCGGTGTCGAGTTTGATGAAAATCAGCCATATTCATCATGGATTGATGGGATTAAAAGAAGCAAAAACCTAGAAGTGCAGTGTTATGAACTATTTTACGTTCCAGGGATGGCCAGTGTAAGTAGTGGGAAAATCTGCCACCAGTGGAATGAAGAGCTGTCGTCTTTAAATGCTTTCAAGGAAGAACAAAGTGCTTGCGTGGGTCACCAGTTTTATGTAATGGGGGCAAAAGAACTTAAGAACTCAAATGTGAAGGGTTTGAATCAACTGAAGAAGATACCGATATATGTCACATCTACACTATCTGGAACTCAAGATCTCTTCTTGTCTGAAAAAAATCGAAATGACTTCGAGCAACTGGTTGGAGACCTTGATGAAATGGATTATATTACCAAAATTGCGAATTGTACGGAAAATAGTCTTGTCTTGAGAATTGAACCATACTACAAGATTGAGCAAGTTAAAGTATCGGAGAATGAGACTGAAAGTAGTGATTCAGAACAGGAAAGAAATACAATGCAACGTGCCTTTCATGTAGACGCAAAAACGTTACTTTCCATACCGGTCAAGGTCGCTTCCAGGATAAAAGTATATAAAAACTACTTGAGACTGGTTGGGCAAAGTTGTAAAATACTGAGAACGGTATTTTCCGGGGATAAATGTTCGAAATCATTACGTCTCTCTCCACAGGCAAAAGCTCTTGTCGTGTTTGCAGCAGAAGTGTTGGCATACGGTCCTGGAACACCAACAGGGCCTATGTACCCTGGGAAATTTATGAGAAAAGTGAGGTCAGTCCTTGATATAGACAATACAAATCATGCGTTGCACATTCCTTGCCAAATAAAGTGTGGGTTAACAGTCCAACTCAAATCTGAGGAATCGCATCTCTTTGGTTCTTTAAGTGTTGGACTTAATCCAGAGTTCTTACAGCACCCTGTACATGTAAAAGAAAGCATAAAACAGATATTGGATTGGGATACCACGAAAGTACGCCAGTCCCTAGCGAACCTCAAATGCATTCCCCAAATTAATTCCTCGGATATGTTAGAAACAGTACAAAGGGCGATCATAGAATTAGACAAGTCTTCATTTCACTATTTTTCGAAGGGCAACGATCGAAAGAAGCTTGCTCTGACTGGTATCATTGAAGAGTTATGCAATGTCCCACAAGATATCAATGAGAATAGGAACACATCCGTGTATTCGTACAGAAATGTACTCAAAGTACTCAGGGCGCTTGCAAGAGTTTTTTGGATGAGTTACTTTAATGTAGCTACGGAAGACTTGATAAATTTTCAGGTTGATAAAAATCTACCTATTGATGTTCCTAGATTTGTTGGCAGTAGTCTGGACGCCCGGTTCCACATCAATACAGGCACGGGACGCGTGACCACCATTAGTGAGTGCTAATAGATTTTGATGTCACTTTCTTTTCCATGTATATTTCTAACAAAACCTTTCATGTTGAGAAGGAGGTATGTTTGAAATTCTGTTCCAAAACCATCACATACATACATCTTTGGAAAACAAATTCAAATCATCTGGATGGACAAGCTGTTTATACATGCAAGTTTATCACCATTGCATTGAACAACTTAGTTCTATGGGATTTGAAGGCGCTACTAGTATTTCCCAAAAAGCTGAAATATTCCAAAATGTGATTGGGCAAGTGTTTGGGGAAGAATATGTTAAGAATAAAGAAGACGGAGTTCTCTATTCAACGCAGAGGGCAAAGCGACTTGGATCATTTTATGATATTAAAAGAAGTGGTCGAAAAAAGGGCGCAATATATCCATATACTTTGGTCTCCTCAAATGATATAATTCAAGGTTCGAAACAATTTCTGGCGTCATACGAAAGCGGTGAGATGAAAACGAATGTGATGCAAAGAGATACATTAATTCCGCAAACAAGTGTGACCAAAATATTGAATGACCTTGGCATATGGAACAAGGCGACTGGAGAATGGGATGAGTTGTCTATGATTTGTTTTTCATCGGCGTACAAGGTCGCAGCATCAATCAAGGATTCTGCTCCAAGGGATTTGTCTTATACACAATATGTTCCACTAATACTCCTTGCAAGATCTATTGCATGGAGAAGTGACCTGGAATTTATAGACACAGGTAAAGACGAAACTAAATGTAAAAAATGCATGACAGCAGTGCCGAAGATAGTCGAAGTACTTCGAGGGCAAATGACAATCAAAGATTTTGAGCGTTCTACGGCCTTTGAACTCAGACCCTATGGCGACTTAGTCACCTTGTCGGAGAGTGGAATACAGTACTTTTTAAACCCCAGCACTTTAAAACAGGGTATATGCAAAAATATCTATAACGGGCGGTCAAACATTGCATGGGCAATAATTTGGAACAATGCAACTTCTTTCACTTTTCAAAAGGATGTATCGAATGTCCCAAAAAAGCATTTTGCGGAAGGCAGCTTTCATATAGCACAACTATATATTGCAAAACATATCACTAGTTATGATAACAAGACAGGAAAAAGTGTCAACCCAAGACAGACAAGAAGTGAGTTTGCAGCAGCCGTTGAACAGGCACACATATCTTTTCAACATGAGGTCAAGTCAATGGTTAACTGTGAAAGCAACGAACATTTATTTTCTGCAGGCGATGTCCAAGGAGATCAGGGTAATGAAGATATCGTTGAATTATCAGATACTGAGAATAACTCTGTACAATCAGAGTTCAATATCGATGCATATAAATTAGATGTTGATCCAAGCTGTTTCAAACTCGCGGATATGAGAAATCTCGATGTGTGGCAGCCTCATTTTGAATGGAGCTGAATGACACAAATTGAACAGATGTTGCCAAATAATTGATCTGGTTCAATATATAGTACATATATATATTATATCATACACTGCTTAGTATTACTTTATGATGAGTCAGAATCACTGTCACTAAACTGGTTGTCTTTGTACGAACGCGCCAGTTTTTTCATGGCCGCTTCCGCTTCCACTTCTTCTGCCGCTTCTTCTTCTGCTGAGGCTTCTCCTGTCACTTCTTCTTCCGCTTCCGCTTCACATGTTTTTGCATCATTTTGTTGTTGTTGCATCACAGAGGGAGGATCACGGTTGTTGCTGTGTACAATGATGAGATTTGCCGCCTCTCCTCCATTTTCCATCGCATCTTTCATGAAATCCTTCAAGTCTGACATGATGCTTTCCAATGCCTCTGGGTGTTTAGTACTATTATTTTTAAATTTTTTGAACCCATCAATGAAATCATTTATGGTAAAAGAAGGAGGCAATATGCGTTTTGTTCCTGAGACGACCTCAGATCATTGCTTACTATCCATGTTGTCATTGGCACCAGTGATACCTACGTTTGTGTGGTTTGTTGTAGGTGTCGTGGCTTCAGAACCCAGTGCTGCTGTTGCAGTAACAGACGATGATTCTTTCTCATCTACTTTACTCTCATCGGATACCGTCTGCTCGGTGTCTTCTTCCTGTTGACTGTCCTTTTCTGATTCATTTTGACCAGGTTGCCGGACTTTTGAATCCTTTTTCTTTCTTTTGCTGTCTGCAATTGATTCCTCTGATTCTACCCGCAGTGTTTCCTTAATATAATGTTTTGGAAGATCTCTCTTTTCAATTGGAAGTTTTAAGAATGCCTCCAGTACTCTCTTCAATGGGTTTCTGTGGTGGTCAGTTTCGCACAATGCAGCCTGGGTGGGATCCTGACACATGACATCCTGTGGGAGGTTATCAAGAAAGACATTCAGCACCGCCCCAAATAAAGCATCAGTATCTTCTTCAAAGTCACTCATTTTTGAGCCTTTCTTATGTTTCTTCATCCCTGTTTCAAATGCGATAAGGATTTTGTACACAAATTCCATGTGGAGGTAGGTTTCCTTTGCATAACCCTGCAAATCCTTGAAGTCTGCAGTTTCAAACATCCACGTCTGAATATTCTTGTGATCATAGCTTCCGTTCTTCAAATCGACAAACAGCAAGAAATCCTTACCTGCAACTTTTTGAAGCATTTCTTGGTCATTGCAAAAGTTCGCGATCCATTGTGGAAGTTTCAAACAGATGGCGGTTCCAATGACGCCTTCAATGCAATTTTTTATGTTACTTATTGTCCTGGATGATAATACTTTAGATTCTTTACCTGGAAATTTCTTGATGTCATTTTTAGATATATTTTCAATGTGGATTTTTGAAACTTTGTTCATAACCCGGAGACCAACTCTGTGGACCAGGTTCATAATATGTAAGAACAGCTTTTCTTTTTGTCGGTCCTGTCCAAAATTGATCTTGTTTATACATCCTTGCATGCACTGTAGATTACTAAACGAGTTGCAGTATCTTGTGAAAAGATATAGTAAAGGCTCATTCATTCTTTTTACAGGATAGGAAGATATTCGTAGAAATTCCTTCACTCCAGTTGGGGGCCATTTTGACATGGTCCTTGGGTTTTCTGTTATGCCGTTCTTCCTTTGTGGGGGGGAATCGCTAGAGCCACCTGAACGCAAACCAGTGAACATCTCATTTTCATGGAGAGCATTATCAAATGCCTTGCATTTATTTTTAATCACATATAACTGTGGAGGTTCCTCAAACACCGATGTCCAGGAGTTGTATATTGTGTTTTGAGATTCTTTAAAGAGGTCTGTGTTTAGAAACTTTTCTGCTTCAGGAGAAAGAAACGTGCCCAACGATTCCCTTTTCATACTGAATGAGTAGACAGACATCAGCAATCTTTGATCGTTGTTCAGATCCAATTTTATTGTCTTCTTCTTTTTTTCGTCATCGGACTCTTCTTGATTCAACAAATCAAACAACTGACGCACACCCTTGTATATTACCTGAAATGCCTGTTTCTCAAGAAGAATATCAGTGAAATAGAACTGAAACACAGAAAGGTGGTGACTTCCGAGAAATGACTTCAGCATATGGCATAGGATGACTGGATTATCAACTTCATGCGCTTCACCTTTATGTTTACCCAAGGTATTGATTTGTTTGATCAATTCGTGGTATGAAGATTTTCTGATCCTGCTGCTACTGCTATCAAGTCCTGTGTCTTTCCACGTTTTGCTCAGCACATTTGTAAAAGACTTCACCACTTCTTCATGTAAATATATTTTTTGCGGGATCCTTAAGATGGAGTCTTTGAGAGAGTCCATGTTCGAGTTCCCAATCTCATCTATTCTTTTCAAGGCCGGTCCTTGCATACTTAACTTTAAGGGGATCTCTGCGGAGGGAATCTTTGCAGAATGGTTTGTTTCTGAATGCTGTTTGGCTGGGAGTTTTAGTTGGTACCATCCATCGACATTAAAAACATTGTTAAGGTTATTGTTGCTGCATAACGCCTTCAACGAATTCCCAAACAGTTCCCAAACGAAAGACGGTGTTTCAATCTGCAATCTCACCCGGCAAATCCTTTGTATTAGTAGAGTGCAAAGCAGGTACGGTGGAAGCCTGTGCCTGTTTATTTTGTGCAGGATGTCATCGTCATCAAGGCTTCTGTTGTTCTCTCTTTCCTCAAAATATTTCTCAATGAGTTTAGCAATTTTATCAAAATGCAATGGTTTATTCTTGCTATTGCTCTTGCTCTTTTTCTTGTTAGGATTGGATTTACAACTCAACCATTTTATGAGATTTTGAAATGCATCCTCCACTTTTTTAGTTCCTTTCTCCTGTGAAGACGGCGTAGAACTTTCATCGCTTCCGCTGCACAAAAAATCCAAGAGATCTTGCATCTTCTCTTGATCAGCGGTACCAAGGTTGGTCATCGTGCTCCCTTTGTGTAGAGGTCTAAGAGAAACATGATTTCCCGCCTTCTCCTGCAATGAGGGTTTGGCGACAAGAAACGCCATTTTCCGAGCACTTTGGCTATTAGTATCATCATCTGATTCACTATGGTAGTAATACGCGAAGGGGCAAGCAGAATAAGTAAGTGCGCTCTTTTCCCAATTGTACGGTGCTCTGTGGTCGACAATTTGCTGCAACTTGTCATTTGTGCACCCAAAAGAATCATTTGCAAGAAAGCAAAGGAGGGGAACTATTGATAGGATGTCATGCTCGGAGGCGGTGTCATCTTCATTTGTCTTGCTGGGGGTGGTGTATTTGAAGTGGTAGGGGAGAAACATGGCAACCACACCCTCCTCAGCAGCAAACCCTCCCTCAACCATTTTGCATGAAGTCATATTTCAGTTAGTCCTGAGAATTCGATCTGTCACTTTTAAAAACCACTGCTGATTGTGTGTGTCCCTTTTTATGATGGATGTGATACTGTATCATGTGATGTGGAACACTTTTATTCTTATGGCGTGCTGACAGGTAATAACTACCATAGGTCCTACTAGGTAGTAATAGTACTGTAGGTCGTAGGTAGTAGGTGCTACTGTACCGTAGGTTGTAGGTAGTAGGAACAGGGAATCAAAGGACTTCCTTCTTGCATAATGCAAACGAAACAGTCGTGGACTATGTTTGATAAAGAAGTGTTGATTATTACTGCATATGCATTTATATGAAAACTTGCTACTTTTGTTGTGATTTGCTTTTATGTTGTTTCTTTTGCTTTATCGCTGCTTTCAAAACTTTTGCGCCTCTCGAACCACCATGACTAACTCCCGACGTTCTTTTTTCTCCTACCTTGAACTCTTTGATAGGAGTCTTTTCTTTTGTCTTTTCATCAGAACCCTCTGGATGCCTTTGACAATAAAGGCACAGCAGTATAAAATACCGGAATTTGTTCACAAATTCAGGAACAATTTTGGATGACAGCTTGAACCGATTCATGTGGTAATGAATCAGGATGAGAACATAGACCCCGCAGTTAAAACCATCTACTTGGATAGGGCATTGTTCCCCTGTCACCAGATATTCAATCTGTTCCCCCTCGAAGACCGTGGAAAAAAAGCTTTCTAGGTCATCGTATCTTGGAAGCAAAGATGTATCAGGAGCACAGCCATCCATAGAGCAGTAGTGTGCAACTGTGTTTTTGGATACATTTAGGATGTACAACGTCCAATGGCCTTTGAAAACGCACGGAAAATATATGGACTCAAAGTCTGTCATTTTCTTCTTACCGCTGCGCTTATTCCACCAACTATTCATTTTAGCTTCGTTTTGTTGTCGGTCAACTTTTTTGTTTACATTAAGATTTGTGAGCCAAAAAACCACTGTTGATTCTTTCGACAATAGGCCCATCTCAACAGCTTCTTTGTTCTGTTTGTCAAGACATCTGCAGTAGAGACCGATTATGTTGTCATTCAAAAATTTCTCTTCAGATGTGGCATGTGGAGGTGGAATCAACCTTGCCATCGATTGCGCACAAAGTTGTTCCCCGCCTAGTCCTTCGCAGCGAAACACAATATGTACATTCTTTCGTGTCGCGGCATCCCTGATCTTTTCGATAGCTTCCTTTTGGGTGGAGTGCAAATTTTCCACTTCGTCGTGCAGGGCATCAAGCCTTGAACTGTTCCATTGTGCTCGCGACGAAGCAATCTTCTTGTGCACCGTTAGGGTAAGTTCGACCATTGTTTTAATTTCGCTCTCTAGATTCTTTTGTAATTCTTTTTGCCGGGCTTGGGATTTGCCTGTGGCAACATTCTGTGCCAATAGAAGCAGGTCATGAATCTGTTTGTACTTCTGACCTTTCACCCCACGGGAATGGACATAGTCGACTGGTAAGATGCTCTTCAAAATTAATTGAAAATGTGTGTTTGTTCCAGATGAATTAAGTGTCTGGTCTTTCTCCCATTTTTGCAAGGTCTTAATAATGTAGAGAAGGTCTCGTTTTTTTGGATTGTAAGCCTTTGGTGTTCCACCATCACCATCACCATCAGCATCAATGCTTGCATTTGATATTGCATCATTGAATTCCTTCAATATTCGTATTAAGTTCACACCGTGATCGTAAAATTTCACCATATCCTTGACGCCCGAATAATCCATGCTGGATCCCTCTGTACCACCACCATTGGTATCGTTGGTGGTGCTTGCATTCCCGGACGGTTCCATTTGGATTGGACTGGGTTGTGAAGGGGTACCAAGATGTGTTGTTATACAACGCTTGCCTGTAGGGGGAGGGAGGTTCCCCACGGCTTCATGAGTTGAAGTAACGAATGTACACTACACTACACAAACACTACAACACTACACTACACTACAACACTACTACACTACTAACTACTTAAAACTAAAATTAATTCACCCGCATTTGACATGCAAGGCAGAATAATAAAATAATAAGGCCTAAGAAATAAATGTGATGTTTGCATCTATGATAGGCTAACTGCTTCATACGTAGAAACGGATCATGAAGTTGTCACATACGAATATTGAATATATAACAATCATGTCATGGTGGTTGCAATTTGCATTTTAAGCCTTTCCACATAAATAAATATGTACGGAAGGAAATTCAAACTCTCCCGCGAAGGCCTGTGGCACTGACGTAGATTTTGTGTAGGGACACAGGACCGAAAACGCCACACGCGAGAACAGCACAGAGCAAGCCCTAAAACACTCCACAGCACACTCATACTAGTACCGGTACAACACACACAACCGCAGCACGGCACAACACCTCTCACCATCACCACCATCACCGGCCAAACAGATAATCTCCCTCACCACAATCATAACCTGAATCCCCCAATTCATCATCCAGCACTGTGAAATAGAGAGTGCAAGATGTTGGGTGGTTTCGGTTTTGGAGTTGCCATCGGGGAGAACACGGATCGAGCGGTGATGGCGTTCTTCGTAGGGAACCCTTGTGAACCAACCACATCGACCGTGTTATGCATGCAATAGTTTCTGTTAATAAATAATACACGGAATTGGGTATTTGACCGCAGCATAATTATAGGCGAAACATATTGCATCTGGTATTACGGGACGATGATGTTACCCTTCCGCGAGTGTGTGTGTCGCAACTATATAATCTGACCACATGTGTGTGTGTATGTTTTCTTGTATGCAGGTGCGATGGCCCAAATCTCGGTTTTTGGCAGGATTTTTTTAAAATCCTGCCAAAAACGGAGGTTCCGGGAAATTGCAGTTTTGGCAGGTTTTTTTTAAAATCCTGCCAAAAACGGAGGTTCGAGGAAATTGCAGTTTTGGCAGGTTTTTTTTAAAATCCTGCCAAAAACCGAGATCTGTTTCCTGACCCGACAGGGATAAATATATAACGTCGTACCCCATTCCTCTCTCCCTTCTCCCCTCTCTCACCTATGTTTCTACTAGGTTGTGTGTGTGTTTCCCTCATGCTTGCTTCTTGTACTCTAATCATCAAACATCAAACATCAAACATC
>Ga0115008_10005126_pt1 | contig 10852 bp, 5 predicted proteins | sample FraStrMetagenome_FD_87164 | JGI IMG/M metagenome (GOLD analysis project Ga0115008, IMG submission 87164) | Marine eukaryotic phytoplankton communities from Arctic Ocean - Fram Strait ARC3M Metagenome | ecosystem: Environmental > Aquatic > Marine > Oceanic | place: Fram Strait | collected 2012-06-18
AACATCGCCACGGCCTACAATGGCATATCCATCTCCGATCTCATCCAAACATATCAGAAGAGTGTCGACGCAAGGCCCGTGTCGTCGTCGTCGTCGTCGTCGTCGTCGTCTGTTGCATCATCTTTTGTGGAAGTAGCGACCACAACCACAACAGCCGAAAGCGCAGAGCATCACTCCAGTAAGCACACTCCCGCCAGCAATACGACAACGTCTCCACACAAGGGTGGGCATTCTGCCGATTCTCTCGAGGGCAACAAGTTGGCCCTCCTGGCCTTTGCCATGACATCGATGGCTGGTCAGGAGGTGCTGCAATAAAGGTCTTGATCTTCCATTGGTGATGATGGTGCTGTGTCGTCCCGCTCGCTAAGCATAATCTAGCTAGCTAAAGGCTAAAGAAACTAGAACATTTTCAGGATCAATCATAATAGCATGTGTAGCAGCATCAACATCGAGCGAGAGAGACCAATCGAGACTGCCATGATCGAGCTGGCTCTTCTCTGCTTTCTGCCATCGCCGCGCGCCATCGCCAAGCTGAAATTATTGGTCGTCTGCCCGTCGTCGGCAAAGATATGCATAATCTTGATACTCATAATACGTGTAATAAGGCTACTCTGGCAAGATGGCGACGGCGCTACTTCTAGTCGATGGATGGGGACGCAAGGCAAGCTTACTCCTTGCCGTTTTATGTGTAACGCTATCTCCTGTTGCCAATGGCCAGATGTTTGGTATTGGGCGCACGAAGAAGGCAGATGCCGACGTTTCGGGCCGGAAACGGGCTGGCACCCGTCCCTTGTGGAAAAAGGGTCGGAATGCCGCCATGGCAGCGATCGAGGACATGACCGATGCGGCCGAAGATGTCATGGAGGACGTTCAAGACTTTGTTGAGGATGTGGGCGAAATGGTGGTGGCATCGCCAGTCTTCGCGGGCAAGGTGAGACCAGCGCTGCGCAAGCTCGCATTTACTAAGGACAAGCTTGCCACGGTGACCAAGGCGATTGGCGATGCCACCCACATCGACGATTTGGCTTTCCTCGGCGTGATGGGCTGGGCGCTGGTACCGGCCGTCGAAATCTTTTACGAGCTTGGCGATGACGACGATGAAGGAGAGACTACTGGCGGAGACGTCAAAAAGGATGCTAGTGACAGTGAAAAAGGATCAACCGGTGGGCATGACGCCACTGACAAGAAGAAACCATTCCTCAAATCAATCGCATTTCAGATTGCGGACCATGTTTCCCAATTTTGTCGGATCGGTTTGGGCGTCTATGGTTTCGATGTCCTGGAAATATTACTTGCTAGCTTGGGATTCGACTTCAGGTTCTTGGATCAATTAAGTGAGATATTTGCCAAGGTGGCTTACAGCGTCTGGGCTGCTGGACGAATCAAGATCTTCAAGCAATATTTCATTAGCAAAGCAGTCCATCGGCCGGTGAATGACCTCGGTAGAGCAGGGATTGCGGACCACATCCTTGATGCCGCTCTCTACGGGCTTACAGGATTCTTTTTATTGGATTGGTTGGATGTGTCGCTGGGGCTCGGAATCAAGTCCATGCTTACCTTTGGTTCGGCCGGCACCCTCGTTGTCTCCCTTGCTAGCAAAGATCTTGCTGGGCAAGTCATCAATGGCCTCGGACTCGCAGCATCTGACAAATTGTACGAAGGAGAACGAATTCGTCTGGACAGTGGCATTGTCGGGGTTGTCGAAAAGATGGGTTGGATGGAGACCACAATCCGCCTCGACGACAATGTCCACATGTCAATGGGTAACACAGAGCTTTCTAACAAGCGTATTATCAATTTATCGCGGACGAAGCAGTCCACCGTCACTCTGACACTCAAGTTCAATTACGATGATATTGACAAGCTCCCAAAGGTACTCGACAATATCAAAGCATCCATACGTGCCGCCTGTCCCGAGCTTATAGATGACGGCTCGCGTCCTTTTCGAGCAGTTTGGAGCGATTATGGATCTAATTATCTTGAGGTTCAGATCGAAACGCATTTCAATATACCTCCAATTTCCCCCGACTATCACGCGAATCGAGAAACGATGCTTCACTCCATTAATGGAGCCGTGAAAGAAAGTGGTGTTGCATTCAAAGCGTGAATAATCAAACTGCGACGGCCGGGGGTTTGGCATTCACTTATAGATATATACGCTATTAGCTACATGTACGTTGTACTTATAGATTTACGCTATTAGCTACGTTGCACTCCATTCTGAGAAAGCACCAAGACAAGGGGAAGAAGAAGAAATTTCTACCTAACAAGCCAGAAATATTTTTTTATAAGAATACGGTTATGCATCAATCAAGCTACCTCCTATAGTATATATGGCTCTACCGTTTCTGCTCGTTTCTGTTTCCGTATGACTGATATAGCGGATCGTTTGGGCTTGTCAGACCACGCCCTTGGCCTGAAACTGCTCCAGAAGGTGGCATACCAGCAGTTGGACCGCTTCCTTGTGTCATCATCGGTGGTGGCGGTTGCGACTGCCCACTGCCACCACTGATTGCTCCGCCTCGCCCTTGCATTTGATGAATAGGAGCAGCTCGGCCAGTATATTCTTGGGACGGTTGACCCTGCATCCTCATTGGCTGATACGGAACCTGCATCGGAGATTGCATTTGCTGGGCTGCTTGCTGTTGAGCGGCAAAGTACATTTGCTGCTGTTGCTGCTGTTGATAAAATGCCTGTTGTTGCTGCTGCTGATATGAACTTTGTTGAGCCCGCTGCTGCTGCGGCGGCTGAGGCGGCTGGGGAATGACCATCTGCCCATCATTGAATGCTGCGGCAGTCCCCGTGCGGATTTCTCCTCCCTGATAACGAGCCTTCTCATGACCGGGGCGGGACGTGCTATTAGTGTTGGGATACGCCACTGACGAGCGCGAAGTTTGATTCGGAAGAGCGGCCTGTTGGCTACTACAAGTCGGAGAAAAAATCTGCATCGGTGCAGGAGGCTGGGACTGAGAGTCCTGACGCATTGACATATTGGGATGCCTATTGTGTTGTTCCTGGGAAATCGTCGGTTGAGCCCCAGCATTGGAAGTGGGCCCAGAAACGAATCCCATCTTTGGCCGCTTGTCCTCGTTCTGTGCAGATTTCGATACGCGCGACGTTTCCGCGGGGGCAGCACTTGTCCCAGTCTCTTTCGACGCCAACGAAGAGGGCCCAGGACTCTTTGGACTAGCATCCTTATTCTTCTTTGAGGAAGCAGCTTTGTTCGTTCGTCGCCTTTTGGCGGCACCGCTTCCTTGTTTCCTCTCTTTCGACGCCCCCCTGTTACTCGATCGCTTTCTGCTAGAAGCAGAGGGCACTTTTCGGACCTTAGCCACGAATTTGTATCCTCTCAACACCTCTTCTTCGCTGACATTCATCGGGTCAAGCTCGATGCCGCGCTCGTTGTGAGCAATCACAGTGCTGGAAGACAAACCCGCTGGGTGTGTTTCGGCTGGGGCGCTGGCCCGCGAAAGATCGGACAAAGGATTGCAGAGCAACCTCATCAGACTTTGCCGCATCATTAAGGCAGTTTGACGACCAGGAGCGGACAAAGATTCGGGAAGAAGGGTCTCAAGCAACGAGTCATGCCTTGCAGCCATGGAGGAAGGCAGTATTCCTGCTGCTATCGGTTCCTTCACTGGAACGTCTAGGGCTAATTGCCACCCCGGTTCTGCCCATCGCTCAGAAGAAGATGATGTGTGTGGAGCCGGTGGAAGACGGGGAGGTTCTCCAGTCGGGTGCAACGAAAGTAGGAGCAATTGCTCAGCACGTATTGCCTGCTCGAGGGGAGTCTTTGCCCTTGCCTTTGCGTCGGCGCCTTGATTTTGATTCCATTTCTTCGCTTCTAACCTGACATCAGACAATATGCTCGTCTTTGATGGTCGTAGCGTGATCTGTACACGGCGCCTTTGCATCTTCATGACGAGTGATCGCTTGAGCGACTCCGGCCAATCCTCTGCATCGACCTCATCGTCTTTCCAGGCTATGCGATAATTATTGTGACGCCTCAGCTCCAAATTTGACCTTCTCTTGTCGGCGGTGAGGCGAAGTATGTCGAGAACGCCTCCAACTCGTGCCTTGGCAATATCCTCTTCTTCATCCTCGGCGACAATACTCGGTGCTTTCGGCCTTTGGGAGGACGATGAATCTTTCTCCGCCTCCGCCTTCTTTATCGCTTTCTGGAGGGAATTTTCGGCAGATTCCGCCTTCTTTTTTGCCTGCGAAAGTCCCCTCTTTAGAGCAGATTCTGCAGCCTTCACCTCCTTGACCCTCCCCTCAAGCTCGGCCACAGATCTATTGTGAGCATCTAAAGTCTGTCGGTACTTATCTAGCATCGCCAAAAGCCTCTCTCGGTATTCCTGGGGAGTCATATTGCTCAAGGTCCCATCTGCGTTGAAGTAGCCAGAGGCCTTTTCCTTAAAAGTACTGAGCTGTTTACTCGCTTCCTTTTGCGGTATCTCTCCTTTTTTCAGCGCTGCAACGCATTCGCTCCTCTCATGTGCTGCAATTTCCACCTCTTCGAGGGCATTCGATACAGCCTTCTGTGCTTCCTGCACCTTCTCCTGAAGCTCAGCCGCTTTCGCGGCCACTCTCCTTTTGGTCTGGAGCCCTTCTTGCTCCTTCGCCGCCTTTGCTCTCATAATCGAGGCCAACTCCTCACTCGTTCGCATATCCGTCACCATGCACCGAACCTGTCCCGCTTGCATTGAGCCGCTGTAGGGTATCGCATCCCAGCCAAATCCGTCTGGAACTTCACCACACAAAATTGAATGCAGGATCTGAAAAGCCTTCAGCCCCCATGCAAAGAACGCATGATACTTCTTGGCCTCGGCATCGGCCTCGCTCGTTCCATCCTTGCTTTTTGAGTCTCCGGAAGAATTCGCTGTACGAGGCATGAGGACGATTCCCTCGTTATGGACTTCTACTTGCAACACAATCGATTGCATTCCCAGGGCACCTTTCCGACGTTTTTGACGCAAGATACTGTCCCCTCCATCATCGTGAAAGGCCGATTGATAAGCTTGGTTGGTAGTATCCTGGGAGCGACTGTTGTGATGGTGATGATGATGGCGATGGTGGCTGTGGTGATGTTCCCTCTTCTCGATGCTACTGGAACCGTGGCGGTGATGATGATGCTTCTTGGTTGGTGTGGAGCTCTTTGATCGGGACGTGGGCGAAGCATTGTCCCTTGAAGCAACTGCATCTTTCGACGGGGAGCGAGGCGAGGTCGACGATTCTTCAGACGCGACAGGAGGCGTCGTCGGCAGAGGAAATTTTCGCAGCACGTTTTCTCTCTTCCACTTCATCCGTTCCTCAAAACAACGGCTATGTCTCCGACTTGCCTGTTCCTCTTGCATCTTGAACTTTTCAACAAACCGCCGAATAGTGACCTCCATTTCTTTCATCCGCTTCTTGTGATGTTCTTGGAGGTGCGCTGAGTACATGTATGTAGCATTGTACCGGTACGCCGTAATGGGCAAAGCAAAAAGATACAATCAATGTTAGAAAATGGAAGAAAAACTATCAAAAATCAATCGATCCATCCACCACATCGACGGTGAATACGTCGTAGTGCTTACCCTCCTGCAAAGAAAAATGCTCATCAGTTTTCTTTCGCATTTCTTCTGCCTTAGCCTTCAACTCTGCCTGCAACCTACTTGCATTATGTTGTAGCTGCTGTTGCATGGCTTGCCATTTCCTAGCAATACCGTCCCGTGATACGTTTCCCTTATTGCACATCTGCCGCATCGCCGCCTGCGCCTTTTCGTAATCTTTCTGCTGCTTTTCCACAACGATTTGCTGGCCCTGCATCACGCGGGCCTCGTTGTGCCGTCGCTTCTCCTGAAACTGCGCCTGCATCTCCTCCTTCTGCTTCTGCTGCTTCGTCGTGGTGTGAAGCCGGACGGTGTGAATCTTTGCCTTGATCTCCGTCCGTGCCCTCTGAGCCTTCTGCAGGACCATCTCCTCGTACTTCCTCCGCTCCTCGGCCTCCTCGGCCTCGAGGCGGGCCAGCGCCGCCTCCCTCCGCTCCGTCGCCTTGGCTGACGCGAAGGCAGCGTAGACGGGATCCTGCTCTTCGTGCGTTTCGGAATAAAAGTTGAGCGAGTTCTCAAACTCTGCCGCGTATTGTTCGGCGTCACCGAATAAGCGGCCAAATGCATCATCGGCATCTTCTCCGTCGGACAGCTCCAAGACCGTGGGACTAAAGAAGGTGCCGGCACCAATTTCATCGTCGGTCAGCATCGGAACGGGCATCTCAATATCCGCAACGGAGGCCAATTCTCCGGTCCGTCCACCGAATGCCGATCGGATTGGCCTCTTGAACAGACCGGTCGGAATTCCAATCTTTTCTTTCCTCTTGGCTTGGTCAGTAGATGGTACCGGCGCTGTGGCAAGATGTATCTTGACAGCGCCAGAAGCTTGCATCTTGCTCGCAAGTCGCGCGGGTTTTTTCTTCTTTTTGGACCGATTCTTCGGCTTTGGAAGAGATGTGAAGTCCTCGAATGCCTCGCCAAGCTCGATGGTTGGGTCAACATCCCGTGCCCGCTTCGGTTCCGATGGCTGAGCATGAGGCTTGGGCGTTTCGGTCTCTGCGGTCTTCTTGCCATCTCCAACCGCGGCCCGATTCGGGGCGCTTGACTCTTCATCTCCGCCCTCATCTCGATCTCCAGGGCTTGATTTGTCGGCAGATGTACCCCCCGGCGATTGCGCCGACATGGACGTGCGCTCCTCCTCTTCTTCGGTCACAGGCTCCATCACAGCAGCAGCAGCAGCACAGCGGGTTCTTCGGTTCTGCTTTGGTTAGGCGGTGTGAGGATACTGCTCGGCGGACAAATCGATTACTCAGACACACAGAAATGGATCGAATCACACGCGACCAGTGCCGATATCCACCGGTGCCTTGTATTGTATGCTGAGCAGAAGCGAAGATATCCTCTCGCGTGCCTGCATGTGGAGCAGATGGGATGGAGGATGAGCAGGCAGAGCAGAGAGGCAGATAACGATTACGGAGATTGCAATTGAAGATGAAGAGATATTTCGATATGACGCACCACCGGCCGACCGACCGACGGCCCGACGCGCGACGGCCGACGCGACGGCGACGCCACCATTACCAGCCAACAGCCAACAGCCAACAGCCAAATTACGCAAAACAGCCCACGCCAACCGACAACTGCGCTTACGGGTGCAATACTAGCTACTCTAGCCAGCATGGGCAAAGGTTCCAAGAAGAACAAGAAGGCGAAAGCAGCGGCGGCTGCAGCGGCCGGTAGGGGAGTCATCGGCCCCGACTATATCCAGCTCATTTCCGGTTGCATTTCCGGCAAGCAGGTGAACGTCATTCTTTGCGGCGAAAGTCACGAGGATGCCATCGACGTTACTCGGTCCGGCGGTAAGGGAAAGGAGGGGTGGGTGGCTACAGATGCCATTGACCTGACCGCCGAGATGGTGGGCAAAGTCGGGGGGTTAGGAGGGTGTGCAAGCATTCGAGTCAAATGTGGCATGTGCAAGCGCAAGGACAACAAATTACTTAATCTGGGCAAGGCCAAGGAATGGGGCAATAGCATTGTCGATGACGAAATTGATTACATCGATCATGGCAACGAGCTTGCTTTGCTCTTCGTGCCGTCCAAGGACGCCGGCAGCGCAAGCAAAGGACGCGCATATGTCGTCGAGGTCTTTCTAGATGAGAGTGAAGAGGATCAAGAGGCAGGTCAGCACATGGATAAGTCAAGGACCAACTTGCCCACTGACGTCAATGCACTTATTGATGCAATGGCCGACGCTTGCAACGACTTTCAAGAGGCCAAATCTCTCTCCGTCGCAGCGGAGGAGATCAAATCAAAGCAAGAGAACGGTGGAAGTGGAATTGTATTATTACAGTGGACAGATTTGGATGCCGAGGCACGCAAACTTAACCACAGACGTCTCCTCGGCGAAGATATTGCCACCAGCGAACATGACAAGCTCATATCGGACCGAAAGAAGAAACGGAGGGACGAAGAGAACCTTTGGGCCTGGGATGACTGGTTAAAGGAGGTCAAGGACAAACTTAAACAGCCGCAACAGAAGCAACAGGATGGCACCGACGACCCCGTCCTTCACTGCATCTTGGAGGCGCCGATTCCACCGTGGGAGGTAGAACTTTGCCGTGATTTGGAGGAAGGCTTTGAATTTAGCACCGCGGCGGACTGCATCCGATGTATGTCTGCAGATTCATCTGAATCTGAGCTTGACGCCTACGATCCTAGTGCCGGTGAGAAAGTCAAATCATGTTACCAAGCAACCAAGCAAACAGGGATCCCTACATTTATTTGCTTGCCTATATGGTCATTTTGTATTGATACATGCCCACATTGTACATTCATCTTATTTCCAACTCTAAAATTCCATGCATGTACAGACGGCTTCGGGTCATATGTGGATTATATTTACAGACAATTGATGAAAAACAAAGACCACAATGGCTGCAACGATGTGCATTGTGTCGATAGCAGAGATTTGGGCTGCGAGCACGCATGTGTGGCAGAATCGCTCCATCGAGATTGGATGGACTTATTGCAACCCGAGGAGAAAGATAAACTCCTTGAATCATCGAACCATGCGCACCACAAGGATAATCGGTGGCTCCCAGATTGGGAGCACAATCCCGAAGAAGCAGAACTGGATAGGCTACGAAACGATGGCGTACTAAAAGAAGAGGAAGACGACGACGAAGAAGAGGATCTAGCGACGAGATCTAGTAGTGTGCATGTCGATCTCATCACATACCCATCATTTGAAGGTTTCTTCGGCCAAAATACCGACATCCTCTATTACGCTCCTCATTGCAAAGTTGCTTATGGACCTTTCCTTGGCCATTGCGCAACATCGCTAGAAGTATTTCGAGAGTTCTTTACACGCATGTTCTTGGGAGGCACAGTCGATTCTGCGCTATCTGTCTTGGACCTGTCAAAGAATAAGCGCTCCTATCTGCATGTCCGTAGTCCAATTATGAAGGCTTGGAATATAGACACAGGGGAATATGAGTGGCACAAGAGGAATGACGAAGAGCACGACCTTACGTTTCCGGTATTTCCGATCAATGTTTTCCTCAAGGCAAAAAATAGTGACCCCCCAAGGACTTGGAGCTCCCAGCTGTTTCACTCCCTCCAGGAAGACGGGGAGAGCGACCTCGGAAACCTTGCCAATTCGGCCCGAGAGTGGATTCTGAACGATTGTGAGAGACAATGTTTCGATCCCAAACACGCCGACGATGAAATAGGCGGTGGGGAATGGTTCCTTGCATACCTAAGGGAAGTCCATCGCGATATTTACGACGACATTGACCACACTGATGCAACAGCCTTGCTTCATAAGAGCTCTGTTGTTGGTGAGATATCGATGAAGAAGCACAAAGTTGGCGACATAACCATACCCAGCTGCAAGGAAGGATTCGATAAGATTGTAGAGGAGCTGCCGAGACTTTCGAGTGCTGGTATTGGAGGCAAACCGGTGCTTGGGCGGTCTACCGAAGTGATGGCAAAAATAATGATTGACATTTTCATGTCAAAGCTTGTTGACTTCTCAACCGCCCTGAAGATTGCCCAAGTAATCGCCAAGGAACGAAGTGACAAGGTTTGCATCGTGGTTTACATGGGATCTGTACATACTCGCGCAATCTCAGATTTTTACTGCGGTGCCCTCGGTTTTAAGAAGAAGACATTCCTTGGTAAACAAAATTGGGGGCCAGAAGAAGAGGCTCGAATTATTCATCTTCCCCCTGAATTGTGGAACCTACAGCAACTTTTCGATCGCTAGCGAGCTAGATTTAGAGTAAACGAAACAAAACTGATATACTTCTAATATTGCGCAGGCAAGAACAAGACATTGTACGATCGTACTGATATCGATATGAAAAAAGATATAAAAATTATGTATGGGTGGGTCGAGCTACGGTACTACGTAGTCTAGCTAGTAGGCATTCAGAAGAGACGTTTTGGACGAATGGATATTCATATTCACGCCAACAAATTCTCGCAACAGCCCAGGAGAACTGCTCTCGAACAGGATGTCGTGAAGGAATCTTTCCAGCAGGAACACCTTCAGGCTGAGATATCCAGCATCGAGGCAACGGAACCAACGCTTGCGCTTCTTTAGAAGCTTCCAGCTTGTGATCGCGTTGGGGAGCGGTTCGACGTCGTAGTCGGCCTCGATATGGAGAGGGTGGAGGGCAGCCGAACAGTTCTGAACATTGCAGGACTCATGGCCGAAACTAAGCTTGTTAGCCAATCGCTCAAAGTCACTGAACCGTTTCCAGACACCAATGGTCTCCCGGAAGGAGCCGTCGCGGTACACAACGAGGAACTGCGCATGCTGACCTTCCTTCCGGCTCTTGACGACGCGATAATTGGAAATGGAGACGCTAATGGTGTCGGAACCTCCTCGTGGGCTTGGGAAGCTCTTGCTTACGGTGGTACCAAAGACGTTATCGCCCTTCACGATCACCGTGGAACCGTCGCCACTACCTCTCACTGGCTTATTCACAGGAGTGTGGTGGTACTGTTGAGGTCCAAGCGAGTTGGCATCGTTTGTGCGTGAATGGCTGTAGAACTGCGAGGCACCGGCCGTTCCTGACAATGTCAGGAGCGTTGCCTCGGCAGCGTCTACCTCGGCAGCCTTCACATCGGCGACGCCCCCTCCACCGCTTTCATCGCCAACATACGGAGCAAAGTGGCTGCCGTATGTGTCAGCACCTGCGCCCCCATTCTCTCCGAACGGGCTCAGCGATATGGGCGACGTGGCGGTGAGGACATCCACGGGCATTTCGTACTGCACCTGAGAATGAACGAAGTTTTGCGACCACAATTGC
>Ga0115008_10005128_pt1 | contig 10851 bp, 10 predicted proteins | sample FraStrMetagenome_FD_87164 | JGI IMG/M metagenome (GOLD analysis project Ga0115008, IMG submission 87164) | Marine eukaryotic phytoplankton communities from Arctic Ocean - Fram Strait ARC3M Metagenome | ecosystem: Environmental > Aquatic > Marine > Oceanic | place: Fram Strait | collected...
CGAATCGCTACAACACAGCAGCAACAACAGAACTCAATCGGTTCCATTCCCGGAACAAAACGTTCACGCAAAGTGAATGCACAGAAACTTCCGCGCGGAATCACGCAAGAAATGATGCCAAAGTATGTGACGTACAACATACCTAAATCGTTCAATACATAAATCCGGTGTTAATCTCAGCCACCACACCAATGACCTCAAAAAATCTCTGGTAAAATGCTAAAATGTAGTAAGGCCAGTACGATTACTGTATAAGGAAGTGCACTGTACTGCCCAACGTATTCGCAGTAGCCAAGATCTGCGCATTGTCGCTGCCCTCTGACTTCTGACAATATGCCCAATTCGTAGGAATTGACAACATCATACCCGACTCCATATTCACCTCAATGTACGAAGCGTGCTTGTACAGCGGATATTGGGCAACACAATCTGGATCATTAATATCAATTGGACTCACCAAATGACCATTCCGTTTTGTATCCAGTTGGAGAAGGTTCTTTTGGTCGGGATGGAACAGACAGACGGTACAAGTTCCATCCGTCTGAACGAGAAGACATCGGTTGTGAAACGTAGCCCGGATGGCATTGTCTGTCACGACTCTCTGTATGTGCCACGACACAGACATTGGTGAGAACATGTTCTTCATATACTTCGCTCGCGGCAGTCTGTCTTGAAACAATTCTGGTAATTGGTCTCGTACATCTCCAACAAGGATTGGATACTTTGAATTGATCTGTTTTTGGAATTGCGTGTACTCAATAATCGGTTGTTTGTGCACGTTCACATTCGGAGGTACATAGGTCGACCCATACAGGTCCAATGCAACAATAATTGCCACAACAATTGCGAATAAAAAAAGGGGACGACTTAAAATGGCCATGCTATTGCCTGTTATTACTTCTTATTCTCTATATTATTTTCTATAAAAATCCCACCGTGAACATCAACTCAACTTCTTCAGCTCTGCGTACAATTCTCCCTTCGTTCTGGAAATCGTTTTCTTCTTTCCTTGCTTTGTTGTGCTAATATTCTTCTGTTGTGCCAGCGTTTTCAATTCGCCAAGTTTGTAGGTGTGAATGGAACGCAACGTCATAGAATCCGACGTGCTCTCGGTGACATTGTCAGAACTCTCTTCTGGCACTACTTCTTCCACCACTTCCATACGATCAAAGAACGATTGTCCGAACGCTTCATCTAAGACATAACCGTTGGCATAGAAGGTTTCCACTACATCGCGAACCGTATCGCTCTGGGGATCCGCAAATGAATTCCACGCTTCTGACGCGTAATCAAACTCGGTTTCCTTCGGTCCACGTCTCAGGATGAAATAGTGATTGAGGAAACTAAATTCTTTCTGGTTATCGGGAAGGTCGATCTTGCGATTCTTGTGTTGCATAGCATCGTAAATATCGCCAAACGAAGCGGTTCCAAACTCAAATACTGGGTGTCGTTTGGGATGGTACAGCTCAATATTGTGGAGCTTCATCTGATGAATGAACCAGTTCACATCGACCAAGTACTCATCGTTTGAGGTTCCGATGGATTCAATGAAGGTTTCAATAGTTTGCCCCAGAGGCACGGACAAAGACGGGAAATTATCGGTTCTGTACTTCTTGCGGATGCGCCCAAATGGGCCTGTAATTTCCGAGGTTGCACCCGCACGGAACATCTGATCTATTTTGACACCATTCATACATGTTCCAATGAAGACACCGTTCGGTTTCAAATATGTTCGAATATTATTAACGAAACCCGCCCAGGTCTCTCTGTTCTTAAAGAAGTAATGGAGCGCAAATTGACAACTGACGACATCGAATTGTGCCGGTTTGTTATTAGTGTTAAGTAGGGATTGAAAGCGCTCCAAATCCTTGGACAACATTGTATTGTCGACGGTCTGACTCATATCGGCTGCGAATAGATGAATCTTTTCTCGATCCAGACTCTTGACATTATTCAACCGACTTTGTGCACGATGAATGTTTTCCGGTACCTTATCCAATCCAACGACAAGCCCAAATTTCGTACGTCTCCACTTTGAAATATCACCGCCCTGTCCACAGCCAATGTCGAGCAGTCGTTTTGGACTCTTTCTGGGATTCGCCACATGATAAAGCGAGAACTTGATCTGATTGTGATACCGGCGGTACATACTATCATCTACAGATTTCGTCGTAGCAGTGTAGTATTTCTCACCCGTGATATCAGCGACCGTGACAGGATTCTGAATGAGATTCCAAATATCATTTGCAACCTTCACATCGTTCCCGGAAGAAATGTCATGCGGAATATTGTCCACACTTCTAATGTGAGATGCCAGCGAATTGGCAGTGTCACGCGTCATTTTTTGGTGTCTCTGCATCAAGCCCACTTTGACGAACTGGCGCTTCAAATTTGGAATACTCCTCTTGTCTTCAGAACGCGATTTTCCCTGAACTAGACGGTTGAATGCATCGTATTGAATTTTCTGATTATGTTTCCCATTATTGTACGTATTTGTCTTATCGTGTCGCGTCCGCAGCGGTTTCCATCGATAACCGGGAGGCTCTGTGAAATCGTACATACACTCGACCACCGTATCACTTACAACTTCATCACCGTCGTGTGACAAAATGACACTGAACGAGTCCGGCTGTACGCGCCATCGTGTCGTGTTCAGTGCTTTGCGGTCATCCTTCCAAGAGAACAATGATGTTCCGTATACCTTATCCTTTCGCTGTCCCACGTAGAGTTTGACATTACGATACCTATCCCCACGTGCATCGTGCAATACTGTTGGTTCTACTTCAACGAGGAAGTCGATGGTGTTCTCGTCCGACGGTTTCCACTTGATATTGTACTGCCATGTTTGATTGATGTTTGCCAAGAAATCGGCCTTCTTGTCGTTAAATGCAACCGGTTTGTCGGCCGGAGTGAAAATGAGACCGTCCAGTTTGTATCGAAATGTGTCCCGGTTGCTCCAGATTCCTTTCGCCAGTTCAAAAATTGTCTTATCGGGTCGAGTATGATAGAACGTTTTGGCAAGGATACGACACGGATGAGCCACTTTAGAAGTACTTTTGTACGTGAACTGGTTCGAGTCGACAAATGCGTCCAATTTCCGTAATCGTGTACTCTCAGAGTCTGTGAGAGACATCAATGGCTCTTCCATACAACTTTTGTTTTTAACAATGTAGGCATCGTACCCCATGTAATCATAACAGGTCATTCCGTCTTTTGTCTTAGTAACTAGTTCACCGTTGAACAGTGAGCCTGAGTATGCGATATTGGTAATACCAGTGTCATGAAATTCTAACAGATGATTAATAATGTACATTTTTCCAGAGCGAGATACGTAGAGCAGTGCGCTTTCGCCGTCTGCTTTGTCCGTGACTGTGTAATTATTAATGATGTTGATTTTGTTCTTTGGACGGAGATGTCTTCGAGATATGCTCACCGGTTTTGGGCTCAAAAATGTCTTTGAACCCGTAATCGTATCATACCGAGTAGTAATGTTGAACTTCTCGATCAACGATTGTCGTTGCTGATTTACCCATTCTTCATACTCCAATTGCACCTGCTTGATTTCAGACGACGGGAGAACATACAAGCTGTTCTGCATCGACTGGAGAATCACATACACGTGACCAGACACTTGTTCTTCTAGAGTCTTAATGTCCAGGACACTACTCTCTCGAAGACATTCAATTTCAACTTCAAACTGAGCAGGAACTGTATGCAGGTCTCCAGAAGTGATATGATGTACCGGATCAGTATTCATCTTTAACATAGAGCAGTCAATACGAAAGAAGCCGTCAGATGTCACGAATGAGAACCGCTTGATGTTTCGGAATTTCTTCATTTTGTCGTCGTATGTGTGTTTGGCTTCCTTCTCAATTGTGCGTGTTGTGTCGGGATCAATTGCATCAGTAATCGCAAATTGGTTGGACGCACGAGACCACGACACTTCGTACTTAAGATTACAACGAATGGGGTATTCATTCAGCTGCATGTGCTGCGATTTTCCGTCAATGTAAACCGGGTACTTAAAGTCTGTTTCATACGTGTTGTAGGAAAATATCCGATTGCAATAGTTCACGAGCTCATCATTTGGAATCGTATGACGAACATGAAGTTGTTTGCCATTTTCGGTGTAGGATACAGTCATATACTCGTCCACCTGCATTTCAGAATAATTTGGCAACGCTTGGAGTCGCGACAATAATTTTGTAAATTGGTTTCGATTAATCTTATTAGTGAAGCGAAATTCTAATTCGAAAACCGAAGGATCCTTACCAAAAATGGACCATATCTGCTTCAAGTTTTGTTTTTCTGTTTTGTGTTGAAGAAGCATTATGCGTTATTATGCGTTATTCAATTTTACCGTATATGATTATCGTATCATTTTTTTAAATGCGGTAGATGCAGAAACGCACACGTGTTTACAACCTATGCATGGCAGGTTATCGGTATAATTCCTTTATTTGGTTCCAATTTGATTCCAATAGTTGGTGATCATTGGAATCTTTTGAATGTACCAAATCATTTGGTTACTTCTGCATATCAGATGGGTGAGAGAAATACAATATAAACATCACAGGATAAAGAATTATACAGACAAATGAGTACATCCGATATTCATAAGCAGCGTCCTAGCATAGTAGAGCAGTACGAAATGAAAGACATCATTAAAGCCTTTGATATTCAACAGTACACCGAACTCTATCGAATTATTCAAAAGAGTGGATCAGAGTACACTAAAAACGTAAATGGTATTTTTGTCAATCTGAAGTTACTCTCTGACGCCACTCTTGTAGAAGTAAAACAGTATGTCGACTACATCAAAGAAACAAACACCCGATTGCAAACTCGTGATGAAAATATAAAAAAATGATACATAAGATGAAATAATAGTGTGTCTGAACAAAATGAGCTTAGACCGTTTCTGTACACCAAGTGCCAATACGAAGAAACCCGAGACGTTCAACTTTGCAGAGGATACTGACTTCATAGTGGAGTATGGTAGCACATACACAAACTCCCGGCAGCCTCTGTTCCATGCGTGTATGAGTGCACTGTACCCAATGTTCACGCTAATGCCACGCGATGAGCAGCACACATTTTGCAGAGACTGTTTTGAGAAAATAGGGTACAACATAGATAAGAACCGATTCTATGAGCGCTACAAATTCAGTCATCTGTGTAAGAAATCAGAATTGCAGAACAAATTTCTCCAATATGAAGATGTCAGCAATGACAAAGCCATGCAGAGAGTGATCGTGAATTTCTTTGACGTCAATCTCGTGATTTTGTCTCCAAATAGCGAATGCCCCATCAAACTTATTCCGACCACATTTGAGTATGAACGGAAACCCTGCCTGGTTCTCGAACAGCGTCAAAACAAATATTATCCGTACGTATCACGGTCACAAAGTCACAACTTCATTCCGTCACAGCGATATTCGGACATAAAAAAAGAATTTTGTAATTTCACAGAAAGGAAGAAGTACTCTTTACAACCCTACTATACCTATAAGATAGGGGGATTGCTAGATTTGGCCAAACGGTTTCACGTGGTTCGAACCAAACCCGGACGATACAATAAGGTGGTCAACAAAACGAAGAGGGAATTGTACGATGAACTGATGTCTATTCTGTGATGGATTGTGTGGTTTGTACACACTGCGAGTTCCGCTCGTTTCCAGAACATTCGTTGCATTTGGGTCCCGAAAAGAGCAGCTTTTCACACGTTCCGCTACATTCAGATGAAGGGCATCCGTATATGATGCCTCCAATACATTGTCCGCAGAAACCTTCATCATACGACTTTATTTTTCCATCTTCCATGTTTCGCACGGTATCACCACCTCTGAAGCAGGAGCAATTTGTGTCTTTTGGTTTTGTACCTTGGTAAGGTCCAGAACCTACCTGCAGTGTATGATGCGTGTCTTTAAGCGGCGTAAGATGGGTTTTTAGGTCATCCTCTTTTTTTCCGTCGTGGTTGAGCACAGAAACGAGAACCAAACTACCAATCAAAGCAAGGAGTCCTGTAATGAGCAATCCTATAAGAGTAGTTGTTTTCATGATGTTATCGATATATCCTTTAACGAAGAAAAAACTTCAAAGGGATCCTATTCCATTTTATTCCTAAAAATATATACGCAAGTAATATACGGCAGTAAAATGCGAACATTTAAGGTCATACGCGCTAAACATAAAGAAAGCCCGCTTCCTGTTCCTTCCACTTTGCGATGCTACGGATCACGACCATCCCAAGCTGCTCTGAAAGCGAGTACAAAAATATGCTCGCAGAGGAACATTAGTAGCGTGACTCTCAGCATAAAAGAGATTTCACCACATTCAAAGCATAAAATGTTCACGTATAAGTGTACACGAAAAAAGAAGAAAAAACCAACTGCGATTTCAAATGGTGTTAAATTCGCATACACGATGACGTGTAAATCCCTACCCAATCCCACGGTGATATACGGTGGTGGAAAACACGGAGTAAATTACAGTATTCTATGTCACGGATGCATTGAGAAACGAAAATCTAGTGCAATAACAGTTCCAGAGAATATGGAGATTCACTTCTATACCCCTTTTGGTGAATGTTTATTGATATCCACTTTTTCATCTGCAGAAATTTGTCAGTTTATTAATGAAAAGGGAATTGTACAAACGTTCACTACTGGGGATGTAATACCTAACTTTAGATTAAGCAGAGTTGGTGAGCAATCCACATCACAAAATATTTTTTCAGGCAGCTCCACTATCACAATATGTACGATTCCAGACGACACTATATTTGGAGAATTCAATCTTTTTCCAGGCCAGTCTGGTACGACAACCCTGAAGTTACTGCTCACCAAAATAGGCCAAGATTTTCGAACAAGAATGCAAGAGAATCGAAATATTTTGTGTACAAAGATTCACGTTCACTGTTTATTTTGTGCTGTAACGTGTGACCGAACAGAACTTCCTGAATGGATCAAGGAGATTAAAGAAAATAAAATGGACATTGATATACCGGAAGACAATGTTCTACAATTTACAGGCCGACAAGGGTCTTTTATTCTTGTGTAAATGTTCTACCCTTCAGAGATTCTTGATGACATCCACCTGTGACACCATATGTCGTCTGCAGCAGTATCGAGTCAGGTGAAGTTCATCCATGGCTTTCTTCTCTGGCGTGTCTTGGATGTCATTGGATTCAATATTATCAGATGAGATAATCACGGGTGTCCCCTTTGTTTTCAAATTGTATTTTTGAACCTTTTCAAGGTAAGAAGCATATTTAGAGGCAAGTACATTTCCACAAGTGAAACAACGAATTGGAATAATCATGATGAGATACAAAAACGTATGTTATATTGTACTTCATCATTTTTTTAATTACTTTAACAAAGTCCGTGTATATATGTTATAAATAATTTGGTATATGGGCTGTTGCTTTTCTGCCACAGAATGTGAAACACGAATAGTTCGAGAAACAACACGCACCCGATCTAGGGACTGTTCTAATATAATTTGTAGTGATTCATTGGAAGGTGAGTCTGTTGAATCAGTGTTCAGTGATGACTCATGTACTGATTTGAATAATCTAGAACAATATGATGAACTCGTTCAAAAAGCTTCTCAGAAAGCAAAAGAGGATGATGAAAATTTAGAAAATCAGTATAAAAATAATTACAATAGTATATTATATCCAAGAGATTACCTCAATGCAGAATCAGCAAGTCCAGACACTTTCTACCTCTCCTCTGACGCAGACGTCGAAACAGAAGGATACTTCTGCAACCGGCCAAGAGCGTATTCTGAATCCAAAGTACAACCGTCTAGTTCTATTTCCAATTCAATTCCCGGTCATTTGGGGCGAGTATAAGAAACAAATGGCGTGTTTCTGGACTGCCGAGGAAATAGATTTTTCAAAAGATGCGAACGATTGGAAGAAGCTTACAGATTCCGAAAAAAAGTTTATTAAATGGGTTCTAGCCTTCTTTGCAGCAAGCGACGCAATTGTATTGGATAACATTGTGTCTCGGTTTGCTACGGAGGTACAAGTTACAGAAGCTCAGTTTTGTTATCAGTTTCAAGCTATGATGGAGCAAATCCACAGCGAAGTATATTCACTCTTGATTGATACCTATATTTCTGATGAAAATGAAAAGCAAGAGTTGTTTACAGCCGTCGAAAATGTTCCGTGCATTCGTCAAAAAGCCCATTGGGCCATCAAATGGATGGAAGACAAGGGGTCTAACTTTGCGACGCGAGTAGTTGCGTTTGCCGCAATTGAAGGTATATTTTTCAGTGGATCATTCTGTGCAATCTTTTGGTTAAAGAAGCGTGGGCTGATGCCTGGACTGACCTTCAGTAATGAACTGATCAGTCGCGATGAGGGTATGCACACTGATTTTGCGGTCCTGTTATACTCAATGCTGGAAGAGAAATTGACACAGCAGCAGATTGAAGACATCATTCGCGAGGCTGTAACGATTGAAAAAGAGTTTATTACAAATGCGGTTCCGTGTCATCTCATTGGTATGAATGGAGATCTTATGAAACAGTACATTGAATTTGTGGCAGACCGTCTCATTCTTCAGTTGGGACACAACCCTATTTTCAACGCTCAAAACCCGTTCGATTTCATGGAATTGATCTCTCTTACCTCCAAAGAAAACTTCTTTGAAAAACGTGTTTCGAACTATTCAATGTCCTCTGTTGGAAAGACCTCCGAAGAGATGTCGTTCTCTCTGGATATGGCATTTTAATAACTGTTGTTGGTTGTGGGATAAAAAAGAAAAGGGAAACCCTTTCCAATTGTTTTTGTGGTGTTGTTGTTGTTTTTGTTTGTGCGTTTTGTTTTTTCTTTCTGTTTTTTTCTGTTTTTTTTGGTTTTTGTGGTGTTGTTTTTTGCTTTTGATTTTGTAACGGCTATCCCGCCCGACCCGTATGCCGACCCCAAAGCACAGGTGTGTCTAGTGATACTGTGCCGGAACGTGATGATCCCACGCGTTGGTGAAAACGAATTTCTTCTGCTTCTTGGCCCTTCGGATGAAGTACGCAATGCGCTTTGAAATCATTGTCATGGCGGCTTCGATATTTTCTGATGGCCCCTCGATGTGAATAGTGTTTGTACCACGATTGTGCCAGATGAAGTCCACCTCGGCGTCCTTGGTAATTTTTATGAAACCGCATCCTTTACGGCCGATCAGTTGCTTGGTGATTTCCGGGTCGCGGGGTCCGTACATCACGCCGAGGTCATTCGGCTTGAAGATACAATGAGTCGTATCACAATAGTCGACGAATTCACCCTCTTCAGGGTACGTGCTGACGTCGACATCTGCAGAAGCTTTCGAACCATAAGTTCGCTCCAGGTGAAAGTTGCTGGCATTAAAGAAGTTCATTCCATCGGTTAGAAAGTCATCGAGGTAAAGCTGTCCGTCGCCGTGGTTTGGGAACGTGTTCATGGTAGCGAAAGTGCAGGTCATTATTTGATTGAGATTAGAGTAGGTGTAGTAGAGATTTGAGTAGAGTTTTTTGAAATATTCTTCTACTTATGTCGAATACATTCATTTTTTTAAATTATCAAATAATAAAGGGACTCTTTTCATAAAGGGACTGTATGTATGATCCTTTACCGAAAACCTATCTAGTGCGAGAAGAAATTGGAAAAGGTGCTTTTTCGAGAATCTTCAAGGCATTTGATAGTGTAAAAGGGGGTGATGTAGCCATAAAAGTCATACGAAAAAAGAAGGTCACAAAAATTCGAAAGCAGATTGAGACAGAAATACAATTATTACAAAAGTTAGATCATCCAAACATTGTACAGTGTTTTGGAGTCTATGAAGACCATAGTAAAATTTTCATCGTTATGGAATATTGCTCAAAGGGTGATTTATCTGACTTATTGAAGGTATCCGTCTTGATTGAAGATGAAGTGAAAGATCTTTTTATGGGTTTAGTGTCCGCGTTACAGTATCTACACAAACAGAATGTAATGCACAGAGATCTAAAACCAAAAAATATTCTTGTATCGGATGACGATAAATTAAAAATCGCTGATTTCGGATTTGCCAAATATCTCAACACAGATCTGTCTCAGACGATATGTGGTTCTCCACTATATATGGCTCCGGAAATTCTACATTCTTCACCTTATGCATCTAATTCTGACTTATGGTCAATCGGAATCGTTTTGTACGAGATGATATCAGGAAAGCCGCCTTATTTCGCCAAAAACTTAGAAGACCTCAAGAAAAACATTCACGAAGTATCTCAATTTGATATAATTGATTCATTACAAGTATCGTATGCATGCAAAGAGCTCTTGTTTCAGCTATTGGATGTGAATAAGTCTTCTCGAATGTCCTGGGATGAATTCTTCAATCACACTTGGTTGTCTGCGAACCCTTTGACAGTGAATCCATTTGATGAAGAGTCTCCAAATACAATCCCGCAGAATGTCATGGATGAAATGGACGAGAATTTCCTCATGTCAATTATTCCAGTTGTCACAGAATCGGAGCTTTCGGTCAATAATTGTACATCATTTGAAGAATTAATTAGAGAGGACGATGCATACGTATTAGTAGAGACTCCCGATCGGAGTGATTTTCCCATTGTGAAACGACTACGTAGTCTGTCTAAGTCTTTATGGAACAGTCTCTTTGCAGTTGAAGAATAATAAAAAATGACCTTATAAACGTATATAAGTTAACGTAAGAAATATGTCATTGGAGTTCTTTTTTACAATCCTCACCAGCAGTATAGCATCAGTCTTCGTAACATACCAATTTTTAGGAGACAGGGACTGTTTTAGACTGATAGCGTGTTGTGTAAAACTTTGCTGCTGTAAGTATACGAAGAAAACAC
>Ga0115008_10005129_pt1 | contig 10849 bp, 10 predicted proteins | sample FraStrMetagenome_FD_87164 | JGI IMG/M metagenome (GOLD analysis project Ga0115008, IMG submission 87164) | Marine eukaryotic phytoplankton communities from Arctic Ocean - Fram Strait ARC3M Metagenome | ecosystem: Environmental > Aquatic > Marine > Oceanic | place: Fram Strait | collected...
AAAGTGATAATTAGTTAGAGATTTTACATGTCAAGCAATATTTGAAGATTCAAGCTGAGTTTCCAATACAATTGATTTAGCCGAATGACCAACATAAGTTCCGAACCTCGTTGACATAAAGAAGCATATGAATGTAGCGAGAAGAAAATTAGCGTAATACCTAACAAATAAAATTTCATAATAGGTAAAAAAAAAAAAATTATTAATACAATATATATTTTTTGTACCGCTGTGCAAATGATTTTTAAAAGATTAATGGCAAATGCATAGGATTATATTAAAAAGATTTTCTATCAACAATTCACGCTGAAGGAGAGGGATGCCATCGAAAGAAAGAAACATTAAATACACATACGAGTACAATTAATATGACTGAGACCGAAGTCCACAGCAATAATATTTCTCCCAATCGTCAGCGTGCCGCGTTGAGTGGATTATGTGCAGCCGTTGCGAGCGTCTTTGGTAAAGTAGGCCTAAGCGATGCCAATGGCACAGTTGTATCTTTCGTCGTTCACTGCATGTGTGGCACGGAGATTGCATCATCGTATGATGTTGATGATGGTGGTGGTGATTATTTATTCACATGTAATTCCCTTGTTACGTACGGTACTCGTGGAATTTTCGTCATAGCCATGTTATTGATCAATGCGATCATGATGGGCAGCTTTCTTGAGGTATTTGGTAGTTGCATATCACTTTGCTTTTCTATAGTAAGTTCCTTATCTTTTTTATTGTCTGGATTTCTCTCTGTTGCGTAGGGATTACAAGAAAGCGGAAGTGTTGCAGCAGTTGCTCTTTCGACGGCTGCAAATTTTAGTGCTTCCGCAATTCTTGGCATTGTATTGTTTGGAGAAAATGTAAACGAAGTATGGTTGGTTGGCTTTCTGATGATACTTGCTGGAATTTTTCTCCTGACTCAAGTAAAGGCGAAAACTGACTGATCGGGTAACTTTTTGTCAGAGTCCGCATTTTATAATGTTTTGACTTAAATTTGTTGACAGGTACCTCCACCGTACACGTTTCAACAAACTATTCAAACAATACTTTAAATCGATGATCTTTTCTTATCTCATTTTGTAAAGCCTTTGTATCAAAGAGAGTAGAATGCTGAGAATTAAAACGTGTTGGCTACATATGGACGGGCCTAACCTAACAGGATCTCACCTCGATTCGTGATTTCTTCGTACTTTCGTGTAGAGCCAACCTTTGCCTTAATACTTTACTTCCGGGATCGTTTGCCTCTTTATTCGTTCTTTTTTCTAATCTCTCGGTCAACTTATGTTTTCGTTCATTCAAGCGTTCATTTAATAAATGGATACATAATTTCTGGAGACGGTTTGCCTCCCCTTTATCGAAAACTTTGTTGAGATCGCCGCTAGCCTTCATTGAAAGTAACATATCTTCAGGTAAATATTTACTGATCCAATCATTTTCAAAATCTTGTTGAATGTCGGAGACATTGCTGCTGCCTTCGCTTTCTTCTCTTAATTCTTTAAAAAGATATATTGGAGCAACCGTTTTATCGTGCAATGTTTTAGCTTCCTGAATTTCCACATAGAGTTCTCTGATAATTGCCATGCAGTCTTTTTCTGCTCTTATTGTTGAATGATAATTTGAATCTTGTTCCTTTGACCTCTTGTGAATTTTTTTCACAATCGGGAGGGATCGATCGTTGCATGGAAAATACTCTACTGATACATATTTTTCTTTAATCATGAATTCTCGTTTTGAAATTACTTCAACCGGTTTTGCAATAATCTCAGGGCGATTAAAAATCTCCCTGCGCACCAAATGGAAGGATGGTATTCACGTTAAAACAGAATTAAATGAAAACAGAACGATGCAAAACTTACGTTGCTGATATAATTGAGATTGTTTTATTGTCGTTGACGTTTATCAGACTGTACAGACCTAGATTTTTGTCACAAAGTGCAACTTTGAGGTAAAGCTCTCTTAAATTATCAGATCTACCTGAAAAAGTATACCGAACCTCATTCTCGAAGAATTCCTGGAATTCTACTAAGCAGTCAAGTCTTGCGCCTTCATAAAAAGTTAGGATTCTACTTTCACCTAAATGTTCCTTCCATTTGCTGATCGCGCTTTGATGTCCACGATCAAACGTTTCGTGCCATTGACGCCCGCGTGGCCATCTGGTTCGTGACAGGAGAGACCCTTGACATGGCTGATAGAAGAAGTTTTCTTCTATACAATTTACGATAAGAGCTTCACTATCAGAATAAAAAGTAGCTCGACTTTTCAGCATGAGCGTGTTTGACGGCTTGTCCGAAAATACTTCGATCTTCGCGTCTTGATAATGAGCAATGAATTTTTCTGTGGCAATGTCAGGAAGCTTTTCGGGAAAGTCTAGGGTTGAAACCCACGAAACTGGAGGGCATGAAATATTAGTTGCGATGTTGAGAATGGAGCACCTTGCGGCGCCGTCATTGAAGACTGATAGCCACGTATCGTTGTTCTTAAAATCAAATGTCATTTTTTCAGGTGAAACATCTAAATTTTCATTGATCCAAATGTTTTGGGGATTCCATGCAGAGTAAATATGTAAGAAAGGCGCATCGCTAGATGAATATGTATGACCTGACATTGGTTCCAAAAAAAGCATATCTTCTATATTTCTTGCGCCGCCCCTTACAAGAACCCAGCAATGGTCGCATGGTTTGGTGCCATCACAAGTTAAGGAATCCTTCGGGCAGTATGTTTCCTTGTGAGAGACAATCTTAATAAATTTATTTTCTGGGTCTGGATTGTATTTACATCCACGAAGATCGTTTTTACATAGCCATCGCGGTGCAACACCATGTACAACATATGCATCATAATTTGCACCGAGTAGCAAGGAAGCAAGGAGAATCGAGAAATCGAAGGAACTGCCCGCTCTCCAATGAATGACAGATGAAGGAGATGGAAGAACACTTGGAAAAGCACATGGCTCTTCCAAAGCTTCTTTGACTAAATATGATGAAACGAAATTTTGTATTTGGTGAAGGTTAATAATTTCTGGATGTAGGCATAAAGTTGGTCTCAGTGTTGAAGTAATGCATTTATCAATACCATATTCGTTCCTTGCAAAAAGAGTCACTTTCGCATTCAAATCGTGTACTTCTTTAAAAGATCGTAAGTAATTAATGCATTCTCTCTCTTTACTATTGTTTTCGGTGTAAGAATTGGGCACCGATAAATTTATCTTCTCAACTCTATGTCTTATACTCGATTCCCTCATATTCAAACCTCTGTCCTATATTTGAATCAGTTCATGCTATATTTACATCTAACGGCTTTCAAGATTTGGATCACTACGGATCTTCCGAAGCGATTCTTTTTCACGATTGCTGTTTCAAACACTTTAATGTTTTGTCAAATCTTAAAAGTAACATATGATTAATGACGTCGACAGTGAAAGTGATGACGATGATATTCTCGCCTTATTGGAAGCGCCCCTTCCAGAGAAGAAAACGAAAAAGAAACGTATTGGTAAAAGACCGAAAGGCAGAAAATTTGTATCTTTTGCTGAGGTGTCATCATCTTCTTCAGCATTGAGTATTGATCGACCAATAAGCTCAGATCGAAAGAAGGTAGAGGAAAAGGTTGACACCTTTGATGTCGATGATTTACTTGATAACCGACAAGATCCCGTTGCTCCGATAAGGTGAGAAAGTTTATTCTTCAAAAGCAATAGGTGCTATAATTTTAAGGCTTTATTCAAACGCGCTGATTCAAGGAAGAATACTGTCCTTCGCTCGAGCCTGTCCAATGAAAAAGAACATCCAACCACCCGTAGCAGGATTGTCCCTAGTGAACCGATGCAAATTTATGAAGACAAAAATATACTGACAAAAAAAATACCCAACCAAGAAGAGAAAGTAACCAATTCTAGGTATCTCCATCATGTTCAGGAATCATCTGATTTGTCGTCCACTCTTGAACAGTTAATCAAGAAAAGAGATTCAAACCTCAGTGAACGAGTGGATGAACTTATTAAAAGTGACAATTCTTTGAAAGAGAATATAAGGTTAGGAATGATCGAATGTCAAGATTCGCTTTCAACAATGCTGAAAGATGTGAGCAGCTCCGTGGAGAAAATGACACAGAACACTAACGAAAATTGTAATTCAGGCCTTGCTAAAATTTCTATTGACATAGAAAAGCTGCGAAAAGCTCTGGATTCTAAGCTTGAATCGCTTGATTGTAACCTTGCTATCAAACACGTAGAGACACAATTAAATCAGAAGATAGATACGTTGGTAACCGAGCGGGAAAACCTGAAAGACACTGTCAATCTTCTTACGAACCTATCTCAAGAAATGGCAAATGAGAAGGATAGAATGACACGCAAATTTGTGAGTGAATACAGCCTGCGCAAGCATTTTTTATTTTACTTGCTTCTTTAAACTATAGTTGATTGATGCAACAGACTGAAAGAAATAATACTCTAAAGAACAAGGAAGAGACGATAATACTTCAGATGGAAGAAAACACTACAAAGATGAAGATATTTGAGACTTCTACGCAGATTGAAAAGGTATGTTCGGTAAAAAGATAGCAGCGAATGAAGGATCGTTTGATCATCATTTTCACGTCTTGCAACTTTGTATTTCCGTGTGATGTCGTTTAGGAGAGTCTAGAAAAGATGAAGAAATCTCTGAAAGAAGAACGAGAAGAAATTAATAGAATACATCACGTAGCAATGAAAAATATCGAGCTCGCAAAAAGTGCTACAAGCCAATTGGATATCGAAAGATCAAGATTGAATAAGTTACGAGAAGAAGTTGTATTACTAGGATCAATTGTATGTAAAAGCAGAAAAAGTGTTGAAATGCAAGTTATGCAGATTGGAAAGGAATCGAAAAATGGTCATGAAAGGCAGGTGTCAAGTGCATCGAGTAAATCTTCTGCAAAAATAATAGGTTCAGTCAGACAACATAGCGTTCGACCTTTCCATTTATGCCTTCAAGCTGCAAAGGATTTTCGAGCTTCTTGTAGTTTAGCTGCAACCCGCGATTTCTTGGTGCAAATGAAACTCACACTCGAAGATTTGTCTGAGTCGCGTTGAAAACCTAGCTGTACAGGAAATAAGACATCATTTCGCGGATCTTGAATAATCGAAAATCAGTCAAAATGACAACGCATACTGATGACATGATTGCTTAATTCTGTGAGGTCGTTGAGTTATAATTCTTTTTAAGAGATTAAATAAGTTTTCGCTTGAGGTCAATGTTGCTAAACATGAGACGTGGCAATTCTTCGATGAAAACTAATAAAGTGAGTCAAAACATCAAAGTGATCATGTTGCATGATTCCCTGCGGAGAAAGGTGACTTCGAAATTCGAAAATATTCGTTGCACTTATGATAAAGATCGGACGTGGCAATTCTTTGATAAAAATTAATAGAATGAGTCAAAACATCAAAGTGATCATGTTGCATGATTCCCTGAGGAGAAAGGTGAAGTCGAAATTCGAAAATGTTTGTTATACTTATGATAAACATGGGACGTAGAAATTCTTCATGAAAATTAATAGAATGAGTCAAGACATCAAAGTGATGATGTTGCATGATTCCCTGGGGAGAAAGGTGACGTCGACATTCGAAATTGTTCGTTGTTCTTATGATTTATATCGGTCAAAATTTCAGACTATGCTTTTTTGCTTACGTGGAAAGGTCCTATCAGAATTCAAGGAATTTCGGTCAAAGCAAGAATATTTTTATCTTTCATAAATCTTTGCCAAAGATGAAAGGTTGCATTGTAAACATCGGACTTTATAGAACAGGCACATCAACTCTTGCCTCTGCAGCAAGAAATCTATCACTCAATGTTTATAGAGCCTTCTTTCAAGATGAAAACCCGAACGTTTTTAAGGATGTCCTCTTCGACCCAACAAAGGCCATCCAAAACTACCTAGCTTCCGATGAAAATAGAGTGACACTATTGGAAAGTTTTGCGAACTTCGATTTTGTATGTGACGGTTGGTTTGGTATTCTTGCGTTTGCCTCCAATCAACAACTTGAAAGCTTGATAGAGTGCGCTCTCAAAAGAGGAGTTAAAATTATTTTCATTGCAACAGAACGTGCTGATGAATCATACTTAAAGTCAGAGCTCCACAATTGGGTTCTTTATGACTTAGAGGAAAGATCGAACCTTAGTCATGAAGAAAGAATCCATCTTGAAGCACGCCTGCTGGAGAGAAAGGAGAATCACCAAAGCCGTATTAGAAAGTTGTACGAGAATGGTTTAGTAAAGATAAGAATGGATGTTGGAAGCGTTTTGTCCTGGTCAAAATCATTACAAAAGATTTCTAAACTCAACTGGAAAAGTGCGCTAGCTTCAGCTAGTTTCCAAAACTCCTCTCCGCGTCTTCCAATTATGGGAGTCTTACTAACCTTTAGGTTAAGCAAGGAAAATGTTGAGGGTATGAATGCTCTTTTGGTCGATCTTCAAAAGGATAAGCTCTCTAATTGTCATTTTATACTAGCTCTAGATCACGACGACTATGAGTCTAATGAAGTTGAAAATATCAAAAATATATTTATAGAAAATCAATTGAGTTTCCGGATCATTTCCAATGAAAAAAGATCGTTTGAGGCGGGTTTTCCAATCTGTAAAGTATGGCATAATATGGCTGCACATGCATGGAAAGATGGTGCCGATTGGGTTGTTTTATTGGGTGATGATATAAGGATCGAATGTTCTTACTACTATCGCGAGATTTATCGTTCTTTCTTAAACATCAGAAGAAAACATCAGTTGCCAGAGGATTCATTTTTTGGATGCCCTTGGTTTAATGACGATACATTTCAGGGATTCCCTACGTTTCCGATCGTCGGCAGAGATCATTTTCAAATCTTTGGTGGGCTAATACCTAAAATCCATTCAGATTTGTTTGTTAATCAAGACTTGGACCCCTACCTGTCTCGCCTATATCTAAAGTTTGGGGCCTCTCCACAGCTTTACCGTGCAAACCTTTGTAATAAACAAGGAGGATCAAATACGTCCGAGGCACGTTATGCTCGAATATCTGCCGTTAGTTGGCGGGACAAAGTACTTCTTGACACAGACGAGATATTGCATTATCTTGAGAAGATAACTTTGGGGGAGTCTATTCGCGACCATGTTAATATCGTTCTTGACATTGTGATACCCTCCTATCGTGTCAAACTTGATTATCTCATTGATATTGTTAACCTGGATGTCCCAAAATATATGTGTTCAACGTTTATCATCATTATTGATAGCCCTTCTAACTTGTTGTGCGCAATTAAGGATTTTAGTGGATCAAACGAAGTTGTTAGTGTTCCTCAGGCAACAAGACTACTCGAAAATTATTTAATCCGGAGCTCGAGATATAAGAATAACATAAGAGTTCGATGTAATAAAGAAAATCTTGGAGCATCCGCGACTCGAAACCACGGAATAAGTGAAAGCTCCGCTGAATACATCTTATTTCTCGATGACGATGTTATTCCCGATTCCAACCTCTTACAAGAGTACGGGAAGGCATTACTTGAACAAGAACGTGATGGTCATTTTGTCCTTGGCCTTGTTGGCTTAGTAGAGTTTCCTCGGCCAAAAGATTTGCCAGTGATTCATGCTGGTGTACTCATGAGCTATCTTACGTTTATGTTTGAAATTGCAAACAATAGCGACTACAATGAACCTGCATGGGGCGTAACGGCGAACATTTTGTTCCGAAATGTAGCAGGGATGCAATTTGATACCTCCTACGCGAAGACAGGTGGAGGAGAAGACGTTGATTTTGCTTTGACTTTGTCGAAAATGACAGGTGGGCTGAAGTTGAAATCTTGCCCGAGCGCCAGGGTAACACACTTGTTTTGGGAGGGAGGAATAATTCAACTTTCAAACCACTTCTTTAATTGGGCAATTGGAGATGGAGCGTTATACTTTCGATTTCAAGATTATACTATAATGGGAGCTAATGGATCATGCGATAGGCTGGTCTATTATTCGTATCCAAATCTTGTAGAAATCTTCGTTTTTGTCATTATCCCGTTCTCGGTGCAAAACGCAATATTCGTGGGATTCGGTACTCCTATATCCTCCATTTTCCGCTCTGGTCTGTTAATGGGTTTTGCAGATCTGATGGTGGATCTGTGCTGGAATTGGGGTCTTGAAGTAGAGCATCGCATTTCTCTACTTCATCGTCGTCCGAATTGGTTTTACATTTTGATTGCTCATCTATTAGCAAATTTCTATGTTATCGTCTTGGAGTTTGGTCGTCTGTACGGTCATTTGAAGAGATATCAAATCATAAATTTGTGTAGACGTTTCGATTGGCATTGCGGTAGGCATCCAAAGGCACAAAAAAGTTTTATACTTCGTGAAAAAGTAAAATTTATATTGTTCATCGCTGTTCTGAAATACTTCGCATGAGTACTTGGGGTTAAAGATCTTTTAATGTATATAGTTTTACAAGTTATTTTTATAATCAAATAAACTCTAATGGTTATTCTATTAGCGCCAATGACGTCGCCATAATATGTGTCTACGATCATTCGTCTGACTACACAACTTCACAAAAAAAAAAGAAACAAAAAACCTCTTGATTACCTATTTTGGAAAGAAAATTCTTCATTCTCTCTATCCGAATCTTCTTCTGTAATCATATCTTGCATCATACGGAGCCATGCATCACCTTCGTCATCATCATACTCATCCGTGCTAGAATTATCGATACTCGGTTGAGTTTCAGCATCTCCGATGACGTTCTTACTCACTCCTTTATTTCTTTCGATCTTCTTTTTAGCAATTTCATCAATTGCAACTGAAGCTCTCTCATCAGAATCGATATAATTCTCAGTAGCATCGCCAATTAGTGAATAACTTTTCTTTATAACTTGAACTCTTTCATCATCAGAGTATAAATCTGATGAGTCCAGAATCGATTCAGAAGGCAACTCGCTATCGGTGACAATTGAATTACTTGTCGAATTGTTGCTACTATTCCCTTCAATTTGTTCATTGCCGTTAGTATAACCAACTGCATCAGGAATCACTTCGCTTCTGTTTTCATTATTATCAATAATCAGTGAAGACGCCATTTCACGAGTTTCTTCATCATTGTTTTCCTCTCGATCATCCACATCATTCGTACTCTTGACGGGCCTTAACGCTAACCCGGCTAGTACTGCTCCAACTACTCCAACAACCGAAATCGAACCAGAAAGATCACCGGTAGGAGAGTTGTCAAGCGATTCTGCTGATGTCGATACCTTGTTTTCTATTGCTACTTTGGCCTTCCTTTGCTCGTCTTTTTCCTTATTTTCTTTCATAAGTCTTTCTCTTTCTTCCTTCGCCTTCAAGCGCTTCTCCTTTTCTTGAGCTAGAGCCATTAATCGTGCCTCTTCTCGAGCCTTTGCTTTAGCATCTTCATCTGCCTGAAGAGATTTCCTTTCTTCTTCGTATCTCCTTTCATTCACGTTCATTACAGAATCACTATTCTCACGCAATCTACTTAGCTGCTCTTTTCCTTTCTCGATCTTTTCTTGGTAAGTAGGTAATGGTTCCGCAGGAAGCATCGAAAGTGCCCGACTTTGAGTAATATTAAACCTTATTTCACCAGGTTCAAAGTACAATTCATGAACACGGTTCAACGGTATTCCGCCAATCATACAGGTCAAAACGGCTGGACCTGTTCCGTCAGGAAAAATAATCAAGATCGAATCACCAGAGAACGAAGTATCAAGCACGCTAACTAATTGCCTCAAACGAGTAACTTGCGTTGCGAGGGTTTCATGAGGAGTAGAGTCTTCGGTAGGAGGAGGCTCACCACCGGTCCCAAAAGGCCCTGCTTCGGTATCATCCATGGCCCATACAGCAGCCTCTATTTCGTCCTTATTCATTCCATCCCATTTACCCAATGCTCGAGGATCCATATAGGTAAACTCTTGTAGACGTCTATCACCTCCTAGCTTCAAACGATCACCCACAATTGTGCAAGACCCCATGGAATTAGCTGCTAAGCTGTATTTGATCAAAGTGACAGTTTGATTTTGTTCTTTTAAATAATTCACAGCATCTTCAACCTGCATCTTTCCTCTTTCAGACAGCGCAGAGTCACTACTAGTTAAAAACAATGGATTCGTACTCAATATTCCTTCCTCTTCCAACAAACTTTCTCCTGCTCTCATCAAATGGTATGTATTTTCAAGCTTCTCAACTGGAAATCTAGCCAGCTTTGCATTAGCTGGTTCCACTGACATTGCAAATGTAGAACAAAGTGCAGTCATGGCAGCAGCACTCACTCCAATCGCACCTCTCCTTGACATTGCGAACGATGATGACGATGACGACAACGATCCATTCTCATCACATCCATACGATGCCTCATTCGAAAGATTCATTACAATATCATCATTCCCAGTACGTGCATTATTATCATCGCAACCAAAGTCACCATCACAAGTTGATGCTACTGACCTCCCACCACCATGAAACTTGAATTGTTTGCCCTTCCTAACTCTATGTGATACAAACGACGATGCGTGAGGAAAGAAGGAGCTTCGACTGGGGCATAATAAACCCGTCACTAGCACGATGACAAACACGCGGAAAACGGACGATGAAATAGAGGAAGGTCGATGGAGTATCATAGGATGATGATGCATCCTCATCGTAGGAAAAATGACTGTGTAGTAATGTTGGTGCTATTTACGGAACTGAATTCGTAATGTTACATTAATTATATTGGTGTATGAATATCTTTCTATATTTTGCTTTCTATATTTCTATGACATGTATGAATACCACCATGGAGCATGCATCTATTATCTCTATTGTGTCATGAAAAAAACAAAAGAAGCCGCTTGTGTTCCCCCCCA
>Ga0115008_10005132_pt1 | contig 10847 bp, 4 predicted proteins | sample FraStrMetagenome_FD_87164 | JGI IMG/M metagenome (GOLD analysis project Ga0115008, IMG submission 87164) | Marine eukaryotic phytoplankton communities from Arctic Ocean - Fram Strait ARC3M Metagenome | ecosystem: Environmental > Aquatic > Marine > Oceanic | place: Fram Strait | collected 2012-06-18
GCACCTCGTTTACTTATATAATTTGCCATTTATTTCTCCTTATCCTGCTAAGAATGTATATGCTGCACCAGCGTCATAAGCGTTGCTAACTGGATCTCGCGCGCGCGTACTACATAGAACGACTGTCTTGTTGGACATTGCTAGGCTTTGTCCTATTGCCAGCCGTAAAGTCCCAGTGCCAGTACCGTCATCCCAATTTGATGCTGTCAGTTTCTCTACTTCTGTCCAGGAGGTACCAGAACGAGTAAATATATATCCTGCACCAGCATGGTAGCCATCGCCGGGATACGTCTCTTCGTTATTTTTAGGAGCTGCTACAATGACTGTATCGCCTTCTATAGATACTTGGAAGCCGAACTCACTAGCATAACCAAGACTGTTAGTTACAGAGCCCGCCGCCGGCCAAGCAGTAACATCACTTGATATTATCCTAGCTTGTTGAGACCATGTAGTTCCCGAACGAGTAAATATATATGCCGCGCCGCCATTGACGACGACGGTGGATTCCTTATGGGCTCCTACAACTATTGTATCACCGTCTATCGCTACCGACTGGCCAAAGCTCGAACCTTGAGATGCATCTGATGCTACTAATTTTGCTTGTTGAGACCATGAAGTACCCGAACGAGTAAATACATATGCTGAACCAGCACCATCGATGGCACCTGTTTTATTTTCGTTATGGGCTCCTACAACTAGTGTGTTACTATTTAGATGTAGCGAGTAACGACCAAAGTTATCTCCCGCTGATATATCTGAAGACTGTATTTTTGCTTGTTGAGACCATGAAGTACCCGAGCGAGTAAATACATATGCAGCACCAGCACTAGTGCCTCCAGTGTCTTCTAAATAGGCGCCTACAACTACTGTATCACCTTCTATCGTCACAGAGGAGCCAAATATATCACCGGCTTGTATATCTGATGATTGTAGTTTTGCTTGTTGAGACCATGAAGTACCAGAACGAGTAAATATATATGCAGAACCTGCATCGGTGCCTCCAGTGTCTTCTGCACGAGCGCCTACAACTACTGTATCACCATCTATCGCCACAGAGGAGCCAAATACATCAACGGCTTCTATATCCGAAGACTGTAATTTTGCTTGTTGAGACCATGAAGTACCCGAGCGAGTAAATACATATGCAGCTCCAGCATTGGTGCCTGCAGTGTCTTCTAAAAAGGCCCCTACAATTAGGGTATCACCGTCTATACCTACAGAGTAGCCAAACTTATCACTGGCTTCTGCATCTGATGCTTGTAGTATCGCCTGTTGAGTAGTCGCAGTCCAATCCGGACCAGGAATAGCACTCTGCGTAACTTTCTTCCACGCTCCATCGTAGATGAAGAGCGCAGAGTCGGTTGTGTTGAAATACATCTCTCCGTTCACCCCAGAACTGGGGCTTGCGGAGAGAGTTGGTAAGTTTAAAACTTTGCGTAGATTTTTATAAGTAGCCATATCTTACACCTTCGTCAATAACCATCCGTGAGTAGCATTGTAATATACAAGTTCAAATGCGGCTCTGTTGAGTGAGACAGTCATATCTGCTGCGTCTCCTTGTATCTTATGGCTGTTTCTACCAATCGTAATATTATTTGTGGCTGCAGTACCTGTTCCGTCAATAACTGCTACAGTATCTCCGATTGCTGCCGAAGCTGGAAGAGTAACTGTTACTGCCGCTCCGGTATCTACAATATAAGCATTTCCTGCAACTGCTGTAGTAGCACTTGAGATTGCAGTGTAAGTAGTACCTCCGGCTCCTCCAGCCGTAGGTCCAACAATTACTTCTCCACCCATATTTGAATGGTTACCACAGTAGTAATATAGAGTACCTGCAGTATCTTGCTCTACAACAATCTGTGTATATGCTCCAGACGATCCTGGAGTACCGACTTCAGTAACTCCTGTTGTAAATGCAGAACTATTTCCAGAGTCTGTAGAGAATCTTAGTGGATGTGTTGCGTTTGTAGAATCTGACTGATCAAAACGATAAGTACCACTTTTTATAAGTGAAGCTGTTTGTTGTGATGTACCGTCAAGAACAAGCTTACCTCCAGCAACAGTTACAGTTACAGTAAAGTAGGGTACACCATCAGCACCAGCAGCACCAGTAGCACCAGCAGCACCTGTTGATCCTGCAGTAGCATTTGCAGTGTTATCTGCTACAAGTAAATTTGTTGCTGTAAGTGCTACACCCGCTTTATAGTTCGTAGAACTAGTAGTAATTGTACCGTTTTCTTGAACATAATAAGTGCCTTCAATCGTCATTCCGGATTGATTTTCATTAATACCGCCTGGAAGAGTAACGGCTACAGTTGCTCCATCTGCTACAGTTGCTGCTGCAACTCCCACCCAATTTGCAATTGTACTAAGGGCAAACAAAGCGAAAGAAGAAGTTCCTCTTGCAGAGGTTTTATATAAAACTGTCATTCTTTCTCTGTCTGGATCATATACAGGAGCTTGATTGCCTCCTCCAGAAGAAGAAGTAATATTAGTTGAACTCAGTACAGTTTTTAGTCCTAAAGTAAACGTATTATTGCCATAATCAGGAGTAATAGTTCTATATGTTAAATAATTACTATTAGCCGCATCATCATACCAAATAATAAAGTACCCTTTAGAAGCTACCCACATGCAATTACTTGATTGCCCTATTGTACCCATACCTCCAGAAGTTGCCAGATCATAGTAAACACTCAAGTCAGACTGTGCAACAGGGGAAGTTGCCGAAACAGTTCCAGCCGTAAAATCGAGAGTAAGAGCATGAATACACTGAATTGTTCCACTGTTTGTACTACGATGAATCGCTAGCATTTTACTATTTGTACTATCCCAACTTAAACTCAAACCTCCTTGCATTGCAGTCCCTGTTCCTCCAGTATTTAGAAGTCTAAAGTTAGTACCTTTTGTTCCGCTACTTGAAGTTGTAACTTTATAAGTCGCTAATGCTGAATCAGTATCGACACCAGTGTTTCCTAGAATTGATTTACCTGCCTGATACCCGACAAGAAAACATCCTGCTTGTCCAGGTATTGGAGCACATATAGGCCTGCCAACACTATAAAAATCGCCTGCCGAACCAGTATTCGACATAGTGCCACCTTGAATTGTACTGGCAGAAGTATCCACAGTTCCACCTACTAACATTAGAGCATTCCTGTCTTTCTGCCCATAACTGACTCCGCGTAGATTAGTATTAACCCCCGCATAAGCATAAGTATCAGTACTTAAAGCAGTTGGATGTATCGCGTATGCCTGATTATTAATCGTTTGAGTGTATCTAGTTATAGTATTGGCATGTGAGTTTGAAGATCCTGCACTAAGATTTGTCTCTAAAGTTGTAGTATTTACACTGCTATTTACTGAGTTTCCTGCAACATTAATTTCTGATAAATACAAAGTTGCTGATTGATTTGTACTGCTTATTCCATAAAGAGGAGGAGTACTTGTTCCTACATAAAAGTAGTGATTATCTACTACATTACTCCAGCCGCCTTGATAACCGCCGCTCAAACTTGTTTCAAGATCTCCGCTCCACGTTATAGTATTAGCACTTGAATTGTAATTACCTAAATAAGCGGTTTGATTTGTTGGTTTTGCATAAAACTTATCGCTTCCTAAGTAATTTAAAACAGGATTACCTCCATACTGTGAAGTCATAGTTAAGTGAGTTCCAATACTTGGATAAAAACTTAAAGCCGATTGAACTTGCTTTACTTTCCCTGTTGCAGCTTCTAAAGTAACTGCTGTACCTGCTGTAATTGCACCGTCTGCAACTGCTTCAAAGCCGCCTCCCCCAGAAGCAGCAGCAACAAATGCTGTAGTAGCTATTTGAGTACTGTTATTTCCAGACGCAGCTGTAGGAGCTGTAGGAGTTCCTGTAAGAGCCGCGTTTGCAAGAGGAGCGTATGTTCCTGCCGCATTTGTTGCTGTTAGATAAGAGGAGCTTGCTCCTGCTGTAGTTAAGAATCTATTTGCATTTTCTGTATTGTCTGCTACGAGTAGTTTTGTTCCTGAAAGTGCTACACCTGCCATTTCCGTGGTTACAGAAGTACTAATTGTACCATCTGATGCTTGCACATAGTACGTTCCTTCCGTTGTCATTCCAGATTGTTGATCATTTATACCACCAGGAAGTGATACAGTTACAGTGTCACCATCAGAAACAGTGCTACCTGCAATACCTATCCATTCTGCAAAATTAGAAGCACCAACATAGTAAGGAGTAAACATAAATGCGTTTATATGCCAGCTAGTGCCTCCATAGCTTATGTTTGCCGAAGTAGCAGCAAATAGACCGACCATTCCTGTTCCTGCAGTTCTAGACGCTAGATTAAATACATTTAGTTTTCTGTTTTGAACAATTGGATATACATTTTGCCCTGACTGTCCCGCATTTGTTGATATTGTTTGAAAGGAAGTAGTTTGAGTAATTGCTCCAGAAGTTCCAATTTTTCCTCCATAATATGTTAAGTTTTGTGTTGCAGTAGCTTGTTGTGAATGTCCAACAGAAAAATAACCCTCTCCCACAGGGCCTACAAAACAACCAGAAGGCGTTGCTTCTCCTCCTGAAGTATGTCCTCCAACAATTGGAGTGCCAAAAGTTATGGCACCTGTAGTTGAATTAATTTCACCACCGATTATAACAGTTCTATTTGATTGATCACAGTTAACATTTAGTACATATTTTCCTTCTATTATAAATTCACCCCTATTATCATTTCTATAGGTAGTATCTGAGAATCCGGAGGATACTGGGCTACCAGTAACTGTTGGACTACTTCCTGAAAAATCTACATAATCATATACCCAAGTACTGTCTGAATCACGAAGATAGTAAATATATGCTTTACCAGAATGAGAAGAGTATCCAATATCATATGATTCAGAGTAGCTACTACTTCCACCAGGTACCTGTGAATCTGTTGTAACTGTTATTGGCGTACCTACAGTAAATCCACTTGCAGTAGCTTCTATAATATTAATACGAAGTTTCTTTGAAGTTGCAGGATCTATATATGCTAACAAATACTTTGAATTTGGAAGTGGAGTTACAATAAATGTTCTATGAGATTCCCAGTCTGTTGTATCTCCTGCCGTAACATCAACTGCTGCAACATTGTTCGTGATATTAGAAGTTGTAAAAGTATCTTGCCAAGCATGTATCTTATCAGTACTATGATTATATCCAAATACAACTGTTCGTGATAAATCAGAATCATAAAAACCATATTTTCGGTAAGGATACGTACCATAATTTGCTACACCTTGAGGACTTGTAAAGGTAACACTACCAGTGGAAGTGTTAACCTCTCCAATACCTACATCACCACTTGTACTAGCAACTGCCCATATCATTCTATCAATATTAGGGTCATACCATATTCCATTTGGATCACTTGCTGACTCGCCCGATCCACCTAGAATTGTACTTATACCAGTACCTACACCAAATCTTCTACCTTTTGAGCTATAAGTGCTTATAGGCGCTTGGACAGCGAAAGCTTTTCCGTTGCTTGCTTTTAGAGTAACTGCTTTACCTGCGGTAATTGCACCATCTGCAACAAGATCAATCGCTCCACCTGCTCCACCACCACTTGTTCCAAGTGCAGCAGTAACAAAAGCCGTAGTAGCAATCTGAGTTGTATCAGTTCCTACTGCAGCTGTAGGTGCTGCTGGTACTCCTGTAAAGGTAGGAGCTGCTAAAGGAGCTTTAAGTGCTATACTATTTGTCAAAGTAGTATTTAAAGCTGCATCATTTCCTAAAGCCGTAGCAATTTCGTTAAGAGTATCAAGAGAAGCAGGAGCACTATTAACAATAGCAGCTACCGCCGCATCCGCATAAGCAGTCGTAGCAATTACAGTACTATTTGTACCTGCACTTGCTGTAGGTGCTGTAGGGGTGCCTGTTAAGGCAGGAGCTGCCAAGCCTGCATATAGACTAAGATCGGGTGGAGTATATGTAAACACGCCTGTAGTATCGGTATATGTCAAACCTGGAGATACTGATGCTGATGCAGTTGTCACAGAAAGGTCTGTTAAAGATACACTTTTAGTAGCAGTTTGCTCGGTGCCACTCACTGTAGCTGTCTGGTCTAGACTACCATCTGCAGCTACTCCGAGCTTTACTTTAGTAGTACCTGTACCAATTGTTAGTTCAGGAAGCTCGATACCAGAAGAAGTTGCTTTGATTGTCTGAGAACCAATATGTATAGTGCCGGCATCTACATATAACGACCGCCACTTATTAGTGGAACTACCTAAGTCATAGGTATTATCGGTGCCTGGAGTTATGTGTTGAGTGACTCCTGAGAAAAAGTTAGTATTTAACGGTGCAGTTGGAAGTGCGTCCCAATACTGCTTTGTAGAATTATAAGTATACGTCACCGAACCTGCTACAAAGGTATCACCGTTAGTGGGGTTTGAGGGAAAATTAATCGCTGTCATGTTTTTATCCTATTTTTGCTAAGTAGCAAGCTTTTATGTTAGTGAAACACTCTTCCATGCCGTGGCACTGTTATCCCAAATATTTAAAGAAGTATTAGATCGAGTATAGGCAATATCTCCATCCTGATTACCACTCGTAGGTAGTGTAGCTGGATTAGCGTATACTGTGGCCCTACCAATAGCTGCTGCAGGTGCCCATGTTGATCCTGTATACGATAAAACTTGGCCAGTAGAAGCTCCTGCGCTAGAAACATCTGTCAATCCATTAAGGGTTGTAGGATACACAGTAGGAGTTGCAGGAGCCCAAGCAGATCCGTTGAAACTTAAAGTTTGTCCGTTTGCTGCCCCGCTAATACTTACATCTGTTAAATCATTGAGAGTATCTGGAGTAGCTGCCTGCACAAAAGCAGTTGTTGCAATCTGTGTAGTATTTGTACCAATATAAGCAGTAGGTGCCGAAGGGGTTCCTGTAAAAACAGGCCCTGCAAGATCTGCCTTAGGTGAAGTAGCCGCTACTACAAAGGCTGTAGTCGCTAACTGAGTAGTGTTTGTACCTACACCTGCGGTAGGTGCTGCGGGTACTCCTGTGAAGGTAGGATCCGCTGTAGGAGCTTTCAATGCTATGCTATTTGTAAGAGTTGAACTTAATGCAGCATCATTTCCTAGAGCAGTTGCAATCTCGTTAAGAGTGTCTAAGGCACCTGGAGCCCCTCCAATTATAGCACTTGTAGCAGCTACAACAAACTCAGTAGTGGCTAGCTGGGTAGTGTTTGTACCCACACTCGCGGTAGGTGCTGCGGGTACTCCTGTGAAGGTAGGACCGGCTAAAGGTGCTTTTACTGATAGTGCAGAAGTTACTGACGCAGAGGTTGCATAGGCAGTAAGATCTGTAGCATTGGAAGGCACCCATGCAGTTCCGTTGTAAGATAAAGTTTGCCCACTTGTAGGACTTGTAGCAAGTACGTCTGTTAAATCATTGAGCGTAGTAACCGTGTTACTTGCAGCCGGATTTGTTAATACCCATTGAGCAGAAGACCCGTCATTATAGTAAACATAAGTTTTAAGATTGGAAGAGTCAAACCATAAATCACCGTTTGATGGACTTCCAGGGGGAGTTTCAGTAACAGACATTGAAGCACCGCCACCCCCACCGCCACCACCTGACGTTGGACCAACAATAGCGCTGTTACCCATACCACTGTGATTGCTACAGTAGTAATACAAAGTACTAGGTGTATCTTGCTCTAATGTAATTTGAGTATATGCGCCTGCAGAACCTGGAGTACCGCTATAAGTAACTCCGGCTGTATATTCTGCGCCTCCACCGTGTGTTCCATCTGCATAAGTCGAAAACTTCAAAGGATGATTTGCATTTGTTGCATCACTTTGATCAAACCTATATGTGCCGCTTTTAATTATTGCGAGTATCTGTTGCGAAGCGCCATCAGCTACAAACTTACCACCAGCTACAGTAATAACTACATTAAAATAGTCTGTAGGAGCATTTGCGGCACTCCAAGATGTACCATTATAAGACAGTAATTGACCATTAGTAGCTCCAGAAGTGCTGACGTCTGTCAATCCTCCCAGAGTCTGACTATATCCAGAAAGAGCTGTAGTTACAAACTCGGTTGTAGCTACCTGAGTAGTGTTAGTGCCCGTACTCGCTGTAGGAGCTGCAGGTATTCCTGTAAACGTAGGATCTGCCAAAGGTGCTTTAGTAGCAATAGAGTTTGTAATTGTTGTTGAAAAATTTGCATCAGAACCAATTGCACTAGCTAATTCATTTAAAGTATTTAATGCAGCAGGAGCAGATGCTACGAGAGCTGCTACTTCTGTAGTTACGAACTCGGTTGTAGCTATCTGAGTAGTGTTAGTGCCTGTACTTGCTGTAGGAGCTAAAGGGGTTCCTGTGAAAGTCGGGCTTGATAAATCTGATTTTAAAGCCAATGCAGTATTCATTGTACTTAAAGAAACACCGGAACCTGCTGCAGTTATAAAACTACTTAGATCTGGTGGAGTATACGTAAATTGTCCAGTACTACTATTATAAGCCAAAGCGCCAGAGCCTGAAGCGGCAGCAGGAGTTGCTGTAGATATACTAGTTAATTGGATGGTACTGCCTACAGTCGGTGCTGCATCCCAATACCCTTTTGTCGAATTATAGGTATAAGTAATATTACCTACAACTTTAGTATCCCCATTGCTGGGGCTATTTGGAAAATTTTGAGCGGACATAATAATTCCTGTTTATTGCGATGAAAGCAACCTTATCCATTGAGATGAATCGCCGTCGTTATAGTATACGAATGTTTTTAGAACAGAAGGATCAAACCATAAATCCCCAATTAGTGCGCCCGTAGGCGCTGTTTCTGCTATAGAAATTTGTGCAGTTGAAGGTCCAATTCCGGGATTTGACTGTACCCATTGATTTGCATCCCCATCATTAAAGTATACAAATGTTTTTAAAACTGAAGGGTCGAACCACATATCACCATCAGCAGGAGTAGAAGGAGCAGTTTCACTTACTGTCACTGAAGTGGCTCCTCCACCTCCAGCAGGGGTTGATAAAACCCATTGATCTGACGTGCCATCATTAAAATATACAAAAGTTCTTAAAATAGAAGGATCAAACCACAGATCCCCTTCAATAGGTGAAGAAGGAGCTGTTAAACTTACTGTAACACTTGCACCTCCGCCCCCACCACCAGGTGCCATTAGTACCCACTGACTAGAATCTGCATCTTCATAGTACACATACGAGCGTAGTGTTGAAGGATCAAACCACATGTCTCCCTGCGCAGGACTTGCCGGAGCAGTTAAAGTTACCTGAACTCTACTATTAGAGTCTCCTCCAGTAGGATTTGCCAATACCCACTGCGAGCTATTAGTATCAGTAAAATATATAAAAGTTTTTAAAGTCTCAGAGTCAAACCACATATCTCCGTTATCAGGATTAGAAGGAGCAACAGAGCTGACAGAAACACTTCCGCCATCTGATCCAGCGGCTCCAGCCGCTCCAGCCGCTCCAGCCGCTCCTTGCACGCCTTGTGCACCTTGAGGCCCTTGCAGGCCTCCAGGCCCTTGAGGGCCCGTATTTCCTTGAAGACCTGTATTTCCTTGTATACCTTGAGGTCCTTCAATTCCTTGTACTCCAGCAGCACCTCCAGCACCTGTAGGTCCTTGCAATCCTTGTATACCTTGCGCGCCCTGAATTCCGGTGTCACCTTGTATACCTTGTATACCTTGTACGCCCTGACCTCCTGTAGGTCCTACTAATCCCTGAGCGCCCGACAAATCAGTAACAAAAGTATAATTAGTACCATTCCAAAGATATAATCTAGAATTTGCACTATCTCCAGCATTTGACTGAATAATTGCAAATTCTCCACTATTAATTCCAGTAGGAGAAGTATCAGCTAATAAAAGGTTTAATGAGGTATAAGTCTTTGATATATTAAATCCTTGACCTTGTATACCTTGTATGCCCTGAGTACCTTGGGGGCCAGTGTTTCCTATAACGCCTTGTATACCTTGTATACCTTGTACGCCTTGTATACCTTGTATACCTTGTATACCTTGCGGACCAGTAGGTCCAGTAGGCCCAGTAGGCCCTATATTAGAATACACTAAAGTATTGAAAGCGGTTGAACCGTCTCCTACTTTAAGTCTATCTGTGTCTGTAACATAGGCCAATTCACCTATAGCTAATATTGGATTTGCGGAAGTCCAATTAGCAATAGTGTCTCGCCTAATTTGAAGTTGTACTGCCATTAGGTTGCTCCTCCACCATCTAACGCGATAGTTGTAGTATTTCTAGCGCTACTAGCTGTTCCTCCGTCTATGTTAACACCCCCACCCCCTCTTGCGACAGCCAGAGTAACAAAAGCTGTTGTTGCAAGCTGAGTAGTATCAGTATCTACAGCTGCTGTTGGTGCTGTAGGCACGCCCGTAAATGCAGGACTATTAGAAGGTGCAGCATTAGCAATTGCCTGAGCTACAAACTGCGTTGTTGCTAATTGAGATGAACTTGTTCCTATTGCCGCAGTAGGAGCAGCAGGTATTCCAGTAAATAATGGAGTGTCCTTAGTAGCAAGAGTAGATAAATCTATTCCCGCAAAAGCAGCCTGCACAAACTGCGTTGTTGCTAATTGAGTTGAGTTAGTACCCGAAGCAGCCGTGGGTGCTTGAGGAGTACCTGTTAGCACTGCACTATTAATAGGCGCTTTTAGGCTAGCAAGACCTGTGATAGTTGTAGCAAAATTAGCATCATCTCCCAATGCTGCTGCTAGTTCATTAAGAGTATTTAAAGTTTCCGGAGCAGTATCTACAATAGCAGATACTGCACTAGCTACAAACTCGGTGGTAGCTAGTTGAGTTGAGCTAGTACCCGAAGAAGC
>Ga0115008_10005135_pt1 | contig 10842 bp, 8 predicted proteins | sample FraStrMetagenome_FD_87164 | JGI IMG/M metagenome (GOLD analysis project Ga0115008, IMG submission 87164) | Marine eukaryotic phytoplankton communities from Arctic Ocean - Fram Strait ARC3M Metagenome | ecosystem: Environmental > Aquatic > Marine > Oceanic | place: Fram Strait | collected 2012-06-18
CTGTAAGTTTGCGCATTTTATCCCCAGAACAAAATGGGACAACGTCTTTCTCGTGAATGAAAGCATATGTATCATTCATGGCGTCTTCACTTTTTTTGCTAGGTTGACTGAGATAGAAAACAGGAGGACTCGCGAAAGCAAAACATCTAATCGCAACATCTTTGAGTGCCTTATTTTCTTTAGTCAGCAGTATATCTTCATATTTGAGCTTGAGAGTCAAAAGCGAAGCAGCACCTGCACCCAAGGAATGGCCAGTAATGACTGAATCAAACCCTGGATTCTCAATAATCTTGTCCACAATCGTCTTTTTAGCATGGTCCCACAGAGTAAGTGTACATTAAGAAATTCCCTGATGTGCAAAACCATTACAAAAGTCAACACTTGAACATTTCAGATTACTCTTCAATTCTGAAATAGTGAAGGTCCCACGGATGGCAAGTACTACTACACCTTTATCACTACTATACAAGCACGCCTTTCTCTTGTCAACACCAATGAAATGGGAGAGCATGTTCATGCTTCCTCCTTTCTTGCGTAGGAATGGTATTTCGTGGGCCCCAACGCATTGAATGATTTTTTGTTTCCTTTCCATCTCAGATGCAGATCATATTCTTGCTGGGATTGTGACCAAACATTTCAAGTAAGTCAGCAGAGCAGATCATGGGCAGTGTTTGCATACCTAACATAGCTAAATGTTTTTATGAAAATCTTTGAGTTTTTCTCATTCAATTCTTTTCCAAAATACAAAACTCTTACCGTATTGCGTCCGTCCAATTTTGAGGTAAAGATTTGAAAGCTGTACGAGAGTGGTGGCACTTTTAATAATCAGCATGCTTCTATATGCATTGGCATCAACAAAAGCCTTCAAAAGCTCATCTCCTACTCCTGAATATTCCATGAAACCAAGAAACTATTTTGTAACTTTGTGACATGACGTCATATTTTATGAGTTCCGTATCTTTTGGATCTTTCGTATCTTGAGATCAGAACGAATTTGTGAACATCAAAATGAACCAATCCTTTTTCTTTTATTTTTGTATTATGACTTACTCTATCTGTTTTCTAAATGAAGGGAATAGTCAATCATAATATGATCCCGATAACAAGGATTGTGTTAAGACAACATTCTTCTAAGATCACAATTTTGAGTTTTATGCTCTAAATGTTGAACTGCTTGAAATTAGATCATTGTAAAATAATTTCATACAGACAAATGAATTTTGTGAGCTTTCGAATCAAATTTTGAGAGTAGTAGGCACAAATTTCAATGTATTCAAATTGTTTTTATAGAATAGCAAATAGTAAACTAAACACGCAATTATTCTTTTTGTTGAAATAGAAACCTCTATTTTGCGCTTCCTCTGCACAAAGTGGATTTACAAGTAAAACAATCAAGATTGTACAACTATGATCTGGAAACAACTATCAAACGATGGACAATCAAGCAGCTGCCGCTGCAAACAACCCAAATGATGCAAACGCTACCGCTTTGCCTCCAGGCGTAAACCCTCAAGTTGCTGCTGTCGCAGCACCTATTTTTGCCCTAAGCGCTGCTAGAGTCAATCCTAACAATTTCATTGACTATAGCACATCGGCAGGCCAGAAATTATTCAGTAAAGTTACTACTTACCTGGAGTACACTTTTGATGTAGAAGAAGAGTCAATCCAAACGTTTATTGAGACCCTTAGTAACCGTGCTGTCATGGCAGGTTGGAATTCAGGTGCATCTAGCATCCTGACAATCTCCCAGAAAATTTACTTTCCCAGCACGGCACCATCACACTACAAGAAGTTAGAGATGATGCTTTAACTTATGTGCAACAGCATAACATAAAGGCACAAAATTCTTACCAAATGTGTGTTTGCATTATGACTTCTCTATCCGATGCTGGAAGAGTCAAGATTTTGACCGAAGGTAACAACTATATCGTGAATGGGATCTATTCGGGACCCCTTCTTTTTAAAATCCTAATGATTAAGGCATCTACCGATACTAGAGCTACCGTTACATTCATTCCACTGTCACTAACCGAGCTAGATACCTACATGACTTCGGTTGCAAGCAATATTGAAAAGTTTAATCAATACGTTAGGCAGAAACAGCAAGACCTTCTCTATCGAGGAGAAAACACTCAGTATCTTTATGCTAATTTGTTCAAGGGATATCTTGCTTGTTTGGATAGCAACTTTACTGCCTATATTCAACGTCTTATTGATAGGTACAATGAAGGAGAAAGCATGAGTATCGATGAGATTCTATCAAAGAGACTCACCAAATTCATGGAACTGAAGCAAGCAGGAACCTGGAACAAGCCTTCTGCCAATCAGGAGAAAATTATGGCACAAACTGCTTGTTTTGAGGCTTTGAAAGATAAGAAGCTCAAACTGGCAAGTAACCTTAACCCACATTCAAGACAGAATAAGAAGAAGCTGGAGAAACCCAACAAGGAAAAGTCCAAACCTAAATCAAAGGCAAGAATTATAGATGAAAATGTCTATGCACCTTCATTATGCCCAGCTAGAACTGCTGCTAGGGCCATTTCTCAGGTACACAACAAAGATGTAGTCCAACTACTACCAATCGTATTTTGGAGTCCGATTGATGTAAACCTTTTTCTCCTCTTATTACATCAAATGATTACCTGGGATGAGGACTCAACTGCAATGTACAGTTTATGATCCAGCTAAATTAGTCTACGTTTAGATGTGATCGTCTAATTAAAACTATAGCTGCAACTTTAATAGTTAAAGTAAAAAGCTAGCTTTAAATTTAATAGTTAGATATGAGTACGCATGTAACAATTCATAGATGACATTAAAATTAATAAAAACAAAATCATCAAAGCCTTCCTCCTCGCAGGGAAGCAGCTGCTGAAGCAAAGCTTGCAGCTTTATCCATATACAATGAGTAGCATCCAACAGCTGCCTGTCATCTGTGAATGACAGCTCTGTTGGAAATATGGAATAAGAGACCAATGCAATGCAAATATTTCTTATTTTAAGTGTAAATACTTAGGACATACAAGTAATATGGAATAAGAGACCAGCTGTCATCTGTCTGGCTCACAAGTGTCAGCTGCCCTCGTTGTGGAAACTGTGTGGTTTTCAATATGTGTTTAATATGTCCTGTATGTTTAATTTATGAATTAGTTTAGTCAAAATAAAATAAGCTCATAATTATCATCCTTTCAACTTTTGTGTATTAATTTATTTCTAATTCATTTCCGTGCATAAGGCACAACTAAGGGGGGTAAGTTGCTTCTTGAAAAGAATCGGAGATTGTCATAGAGAAGACAAGCCGACTTCTTAGCTCAGAACTTGGTTTCACTGCTTTCACTGGAGAGTGCTCTTCTTTCAAAAATTTGTATATCGCTATCATCTGGAGAACTAGAATGGAGAGCATTTACAAAGATGAGCTGATTAATTCATTGGCGACTTCAAGCGATAGGAAACCCCGTGAAGCTTACCTTTGTATCCCACTTGATCCAACTCTCTTTAACCATTACGCAACAATCATTTCGGAAAGCGAAGAGACATCAACTTTACTTTGGCAAATGCATTTAATTTCTGAATACCATAAAACCCCATAGTGCAAAAGACACTCGCTGTTTTTTATGAGACTCCAAAAAAGTATGAAGTCACATCTAATGTGATTTTCTTACTTACAACTCAAATATTGTATATTTACGTAATTACTAACCATATAACTTCTAATTATGATTAAAAAAAAAGAGAACAGATACTTAAACTCAGAACCATCAATATTTTTAGGATTTGTTTTGTCAGCTCCTACACATACCGATCAGTGCGATGCTGCTTATATAAAACATGTTAAAATGAAACATGCCGCAACAACATAAATAAATAAGAAACTTGAGACTATTGCTCTACGACATATCCAGGTTTCTCCTTTCTTCACAAGAGCAAATAAATCGGGGAGTAGTAACACAAGCGGATTGGGCAAAATTCATTCGTGGGTATTATTATATTATTTTGACAACAGCACTTGGCTTTTGGTATTTCTTTCATCATGAACTGTTTTATATCTTCTATAGTGAACTTCATGATTTTATCTTCTCATGGACATGCACTCCCTTGCTTCCGTTCTTCGAATTAGTTGTTTGGTCTTGTAATACTACTAGCATAATTGTTGCTGGTATAGAAAAGCAATGGAGTAGCGGAATCGTCTTCCCTCCTTTACAGGGTTGGATTGGCTCCGTTGATACAAGATTTAAACTTTTTACTCAAAATGTTTATATGACAATTATTTTCTTTCATTATATTTCATGGAGGAACAGGGCTATATACTTTTGAATCGCCTGTAGCAGCCCCAAGAATATCGATTTTATTCTATAATCAACATTCAGGATGGTACAGAATGCACAGAAAATGAGCTTCTGTCAAATATTGGGTTAAATAAAATAAGGGGACCATATTTGGGAATTCCATCAATGGATGGATCAATCATAGTAGCAGCAATATCATGGGATGACAGTGATACGCAAGTAACATTCATAAATGCTGAATCAACGGAAGCTTTGTTCAATCCTCCTGTGTTAATTTTGACTAGTAATCCTGGCAATCTTTACAGGCCAACCATATTTTGGCTTACAACTGAAGATTCTGAGCCGGCTTTAGCTATCTTGGATACTGAAAATTCAACAAAATATACGATGGTTTTTAGCAATGGCACATTCATTGCAACACCAAATAATTTGACCTGTATTCCTTATCCTTCCTCTAGTGCTCCCATACGTTATACTGATGGTGCTTTCGTGGACGTGAATTTTACAAGCAACGAAATCGTCATATCTTATCTCGATTCGTGGAATAATTGTACGATATTTTAAATGAGCTAATTCAAGAGAATATTTCGTTCATTTCAAACATGAGATCTCATTTGATGGTAAAAAGGTTTTTTTCCAAAACCCAGTGATGCTTGGGACATTTTTGTTTTGGGAGAGTCGTATCTTGTTCTCTAGCTTCTTGCAAAGCCAGATCATGAAAACTCATTTTTCAAGGATGTAAAGTTTGTATCCTACGGGAGCCCTGCAACTTATAAATAATAATAACAATTGTGCTCAAAGTATGTCATTGTGAATAATCGTATCTTTTAAAGTATGGATTGTGTGACACCCTATCGAAACCATTACAAAAAGGGAAAGTTATAAGTAAAACACTTAGGTCATGTTAATTTCTTTTTTTTTCACGTATCATAATTACTTCTTCCTAACAAAAAGCGCTAAATAGAGCCTTTGTAATCCATAACATACGAAAAAGCAAATGAGTATTTACTGGTAAACCATTTAATTATCCAAATCTTTCAAGAATCAGCCCTAATTTAGGATTTAAGCTGTAATCAATATGTAGTTTGTATAGAGACGTTTACTAAGACATTCTATACTCCAGCTTAGTGTAGCAAGGAGCTATCCTTACATAATCAAACGGAAATTTTTTAAACTGAACGATTAGAAAAACGTTCAAAAGTGTTTCTACTATGAGCTACAGGAAGAGCAAGATTTTTAACAGTTCTATTTTGCAAAGATTAGCGCGGGTTTTTTCTTCGTCTAATACTTTTCTTAATTATTTAGATCAAACTTTTCCTGAATATCAAATTCAATTTTGCTCAGAGATTTACCTTTGATTTGAACTAATAACGAAGTTTTCTGTAGATTGGTTGACGGAATAGATTTCGAAACGGCAACCTTCTTCTTTATTTTCGATCGAATGCAAAGGAATAATTTCTGTACACTATCCCGACGAGGCTTTCAGAATTGTGAGAAAAATGAGTAATAATGAAAATGAAAATATCATAAACAAATATCTTGATGGTGATGATTTCAAATGCCAAAAAGCTTCATCTCCTAAACTTGGAGAGGAGAGCTCCCTTAATAGTTCCACTAGTGATCAAGACCTCAGTCTCCTAGTGTCACCTTCATTTTCTGATTTTGCTGAGAAAGAAAGCAAAATTATTGAAAAAGATGGCACAGCTGATTCCAATACTGTTTTCAGTGGAAAAAGGCAATCTAGATGCTTTCCTGATCAGCAGAATCCTAGGGATATCCAGCCAGTGATAGGCAATAATAATGAGCTTGTCGCAGAGGTGATAGAAGACACAAAGCATTTATTAGATACTTCTCTATGTCCCTCACTTGGTCTTGGATCTGTGGGAAGTGAAAATGAATCGATAGAAGATTCTCAAAGATCTGGAGAAAGAAATCAAGACGACAATGATGGCTATGTGTTTAAAACAACAATCAATGAGAATTCTGGAGATATTCTAAACGTTGAGTACAAATCTCACTATGAAATTTGTGATGAAAACGAAGGATCAACCAATAATTTTAGTATGGAACATGATTCGAAATATGGTAAAGATCATAATAGCTTTAAATTACCAGATGAATCAACTTCACCATGTTCAGATCCGGTAAATACAACACAGGATTCACAAAATGATATGCCAGCAAAACAGGACGAAATTACTGATGAAACTTCGAGAGAACGAAGGAGCTCGTGGAATGATGATATTGCATTTAAATTGAAAGGAGTCAGCAATTTAATAGATTCTTTTGATGAAAAAGATAAAGAGGAGAAAAGTACTGTTGAATTGAAAAACAAAGATTCTCGCAATTCATTGACAAATGACAATGCAGAAGAATCAAAAAGAGTAGTCGATACCAGTAGCAAAACGGATTTTTCAAAAAGATTTTCCTTGGAAGAACTAGAACAAAAGTATCCTTCACCAAAAAAAAAGGAAGAAAAGCCAAGCGTCTTTAGTTCTCCAAATATTGACAAAACTTTGCAGAAAGGTTCAAATGCAATCTCATTCATTCGAAATCTATTATCACCACCCGAATTTCTGTCTCCAAAACCGCAACGAAAGTCTAACTTAAAAGCATTGATAGAAAACGTCAAAGTTTCGGCTGAGAAAAGTAAATCAAAACTAGATGGTCGAGATAGAGAGATAACAAACAGCAAAAACGAAACCAAATATAAAAGTGACGAAGCTGGCATTGGTCACTGGAGGCTATCAGTTTTTGTCCCCAAGGAAACTGATTTATCTTTGAATGTGTCACCAATATCATGTACTTCGCAAAATCCAGAGGAAGAAACCGATGAAGGCTATGATTCCAGCACATCAGGCGAAATTCTCGGAGAAAAAATCCTTGAAGACGAGCAGGCATCTAATATAATCTCCAAAATGGGAGCATCCCTTTACTTGTCACCAAACTCTGAAAACTCGTTTGGCACAGGAATGGGTAGTGGGAGTGTAGAGATTTCAAAGATTACAAAGAGAAAATCTGTTTCTCATTTTCCAGAAACAAGGATTCCAACTTATTCGGGAAGAAGACTTTCTGCAGAAAAAATGCATAGGAGCTCTTTGGAAGCAGTGCAAGAACTGCCATTATCAAATGAGAAATTTGGTATGTCTGATGAAATAGAAAAAGTGAGAGAGGTCAATGGGACTCCTCCTCTACCGGAGTTCTCATCTATAAAAGATTTAAGCAGTGCGAGAAAAAAAATCGATGCATCTTCTATGGCACTCATAGAAAGATTACAAGGAGCATCGCAAAGGAGAAAATTGTTAGTTAGTAGGTCTGGTGAGTCAGTTAAAGCAAGAAATGAATACAAGACTCTGGATTTTGATAAAGAGTTGCCTAATATAGGTGATCCCGAATATGCTAAAGTGGGAGATAAAGCTGAAGTGACTACATCAAAGGTAAGAGCGTCTACATTCAAGCCATTCAAAGCAAGACCATTACCATCGACCACAAGTATGATTGGTCATGGAGGACAATTAGGTGTTCCGAAAATACCAAAGAGAGCCGCAACACACCCACTTTCTCCCAAGCTTGGGCACAAAAGACAACATGATTCTCCAAGTCGGGCTATTAGAAAAGTTAGAGCTGAAGAAAAGGCAAGAAAAAAAATATTACGGGAAGCACTTGGACCAATACAAAATTTCAATGTGCCCAAAACGGTTCCAACAAAGAGATTACATCCTAACGAAGACCCATATATTCCATTTAAAGCTCGTCCTATACAACTAGCACCAAAGCCTCTTAGACCAAGAGATAGAGTTGGGGAAGTAATTAAACTCGAAAGAGCAAAGTCATCAGCTTTACGCCAAAAAGTGCTACCTCGTGAAAATCCTTACAAACCATTCAAAGCTTTACCGATGCCTTCATCCTCATCTGGTTTTTCGAAGGTAAAGATTCTTCGTAAATCTTCGTTAATCATCAAGAAATCTGCCAATGACAAAATTTCGAAAGAGGTAAGCTTTTTTTTGAAGGTGCAATAAATATGAATCAATATTTTGATCTAATTTTGTCCTGAAAATAACTATTCACGCAAGGTTTCAAATTCAAGAAAGATGGGGATGAAAAAGAAAAGTTCCATATCAACGAAAGAAGAAAGCAAACGAAAGTTTAGCTCTGAAAGCTCTTTCTTTTCGTCAAGAGTTCGAAAAATTTCATTGAGTGGGATAAATACTATCAATACAGATGCTGAAAATGTTCATCCAAATGAAATCAAGGCATGCAGTTCAAGATCTCAAGAATTGAAAGGACCCGATTATAAAGCAAAACGGCAACGCAGATCTTCTTATCAGAAATCTGATTTGAACAGTAGATTTTGATGAATGGAATACGAATGAAAAATAATTTTAGGTACCATTCTGAAACTGTTCTAATAATGGAATGAGACTCCAAATTATATTTTACATACTATAATAAAAGTCTTTTACCTTCGTTTATAATAATCTGCTTATCCTTATTTGATTGCATGGAAGTAAAAAGAAGCGTCTGTCTTACAAACAAACAAAATCAACTATGCTGTTAAATTTCCTGTCTTCGGTGGTGGACACTTTTTCTTGTGATCCAATTTTCAGTTTCGCAGCTACAATCCTGCAAAAAATGCCTCTTTCCTACATTTTTGTGGATTGAGAGGATTTTAAATCGATTTCCAAAACAAAGAAATCAGAAATTAGCACTTCCTTCATGCAGGATGTTATCTGAAGAATATTCTTTGGACGTCATCATGAAGCTTTTCTCTGTCAAAGCAATAGAAACTTTCGTAAAATCTAATGTTCTAGAAGAATTTCGAAATGTCATGCTTGGTTTGAATCCATGACATCCGCAATCTCATTGCAATAAAACATTTATATAACATGAAAATTACTCCATTGGGACAATTAATTGATCTTACTAACATTAAATTATTAATTGGCTGAACAGAAAGAAGAAGGTGGTATATGTACAAGTGAATGATCTTGTAGAATGTGTCTGATTTGAAAAGGCTTGTAAATTGAGAAAATATTCATAGTTCCTTTCAGATAAATGCAAATGTCCCTCTCTTCAAAATCAAGTCAAAATTGGTGACAACAAGTGTTTACTCATCAAGACGAGGGTCGTAAGGGATGGCACCTCCTTCTTCTGAGATGCAGCAATCCTTCTTCACCATGTGAATACCTTGGGCGAGAAGTTTGAACTTGTCCATGTTAGATGGGGGGCGAACATCCCTATCAAAGATGGCAATGGGAATGGCCAAAGTGGCAACTGCGTTAGGAACGTCAACAATACCAGAGATACGTCCTTCACAGGGGCAGCAAGAAAGAAGAAGGTAGATTTGTTGTTCAGTGAATCCGAATTGGGAGAGATACTTGATGCAGTTAAGAACTGCACGCTTGTAAGCAATGGTGGCATCAAGGTAATGTTGTTCTCCATTTTCATCTACAGAAATACCTTCGAATACAAGCCATTCCGAATAACGGGGTTCAAGAGGACCAATTTCGAAGATGGGATTAACGTTGAGCTTGCTAGGTCCAACGGCTGGAAGACAGGCCATACCTCCTTTGATGACAGTACATTTAAGGTCAAGGTATCCAGACATTTCGATAGCTCCACAGAAGGAGACCTCTCCATCTCCTTGAGAGAAGTGCATATCACCCATGGAAAGCTTGGCTCCAGGAACAAAGACGGGGAAATAGACAGTACATCCACGAGAAAGATTCTTAATATCACAGTTACCTCCGTTTTCTCTTCCAGGAACAGTACGGGCAGCTTCAGATGCTACTTTATCGAAGGTGGCGTCTCCAGTGGAAGTCTTAAAGTGACCAAGCTTTCCAAGCATAGCACCCTTGGCTTCTGGAAGACAGGCTAGGGGACGAGTACTCAAGCATCCGCAAAGAGTTTTCTCTGCCGCAGTTCCTTCTTCCTTTACTAGCTTCGATTCACGGGTATTCCAGATATCAAGAAGCTCCTTACTGGGGGCAGTTCCAATAAGACCGGGATGAATAAGTCCAGCGAATTTCACTCCAGGAATGTGACGACTTTGAGCGTAAACTCCCTCAAGGTTCCATACAGCCTGTGATGAAACATCAAAGCAATGAGGATCGGGAAAAAGATAATCAAGAAAAAAAGAGCAACTATAACAAAACATACCTTGGTGGCTTTAGGGTAGTGGTCAGTCAAGAATCCTCCTCCGTTTTCTTTTGCGAAAGTTCCAGTAAACCCCCATTCATCTCCATCAAGACATCCAAGGTCGAGGAATTCTACCTTCAGAAGATCTCCAGGCTCGGCAGTTGGAACTTCAATAGGTCCAGAAAGATAATGCACCTGCAAAAATAGAAGAATGTTTCGGGATAAGTAAATGAGAAACAACCCAGTTGCATCAGATGATCCCCCTTCCAATGTGGCTTGCAAAAAGCCTTACCTGGGACAAATCCACGTTCTTTACATCATCTGAGCTGTCAGAGTCTTTGATTTGACCTCCAGTCCAATCAATACATTCCACACGGAATACTTCTCCTTCTTCCACCTTCGCAACACAAGGAATATC
>Ga0115008_10005136_pt1 | contig 10841 bp, 14 predicted proteins | sample FraStrMetagenome_FD_87164 | JGI IMG/M metagenome (GOLD analysis project Ga0115008, IMG submission 87164) | Marine eukaryotic phytoplankton communities from Arctic Ocean - Fram Strait ARC3M Metagenome | ecosystem: Environmental > Aquatic > Marine > Oceanic | place: Fram Strait | collected...
AGAGACATTCTGGGAGAATGAAAATCTACAGCAATGAAGCTTTGATCCTTTCCCGGCAAAATGAGCTTGATTTTATGATTATGGAAGAAATCAAGGGACAGCTTTACCTCGAAAATGGCCCGGTTCGACAGGACAGAATAAATCTTCGTTACTGCTTATTTCCATTCTCCAGGATTCTCCAGGAATAATTCAACTCTGAAGGAAAAGTAGAAGCCGAATAAAACGGTGTTTTATATATACCGAGAACAGAAAAGGATAAATTATTTGTTTAACACACTTGTGTTAATAGCAACGTCGCTTGCTCAAACAACTCAAGTAAAAAAGGAGAAAAGTAAATCCAGTTTTCCCTTTTGTCACCTTTTCCTTCTATTTAAACCAATCAAAACGCCGCTAGCTAAGAGAGAAAATTTCGCCTTGGGTAGAAAAGTGTCATTTAGATTCTGACAGACCTCGTTCAAGAAATTAATCTTCAATCTTAAAAATAGAAAAGGGATAATGTTCAAAATAGCGATTGTCGGCGCCGGACCGGCTGGTGTTTCCGCAGCTTCTCGTTTACTGAAAGCTACTGCAAATAAGGAAAGTGGTTCTAAAACACATTTAAATTTTTTTAAACTGTTCTTAGAGTTTTTCTTTGTTCAAAATGTTTAAAAATATGTGAAATCTAATTTAGACTGATTTGAAAAATAAATATTAAGTTTAGATTATCTAAACTCGAAAAAAGAACCACGACGAGTTCCATGTTAATTTGTTCGACAGAAGTCTAGTTCCCTGGGGCCTGCTTCGTACCGGTGTCGCTCCAGATCATCCTGAAGTGAAGCACACCGCGCAAACCTGGTCAAATGTCTCCGACTTTCCAAACTTCCAGTTTTACGGCGGAGTGAATATTTCAGATTTGAAAAAAGCGGGAATAAAATCAGAATTGTCGCTAAAAGAACTGCTCGATTGTCACGATTCTGTTCTTCTTTGCAATGGAGCTTATGAAGCTAGAACGCTAAAGATTCCTGGAGCGGAATCGAGGAGAGTTATAAATGCACAAAAACTGGTTGGTTATTATAATGGAGATGTTATGCAAGACTGGGATCTTGAACCAGCTCATTTACAAGGTAAAATGTACGACTAAAGTCCATTTCATTTTTTGACGCGAAGCTTCGCTTCGCGCTTTAGCTTTTTTATCAATTCTTTTCAGGAAATGTCGGAATAATTGGCGGCGGAAACGTAGCTCTTGACGTTGCACGTGTCCTGCTTGAGCCGGCACTTTTAAAACCATCAGATGTCAGTGCGAAATTCCTCGAGCTTGCAAAAGAGGTCCACAAAATTTCGCTTTTTATTCGCCGAGGACCATTTGACCTTCCTTGCACGACGCGTGAGCTTCGCGAACTCATCCACCTTCCGTCAGTCTCAAATGTGATCATCAACGGACTAGACAAGCCTCTTGGAGAATCAGAAGAATACGCCAAGTTGATGAAATCGAGAAAAGTTCAAGAGCGCAAGACTAAACGGCTTTTAAAACTTCTGGCTGAATCTGAAACAGATAAGAAGTCAGAATCAAAATTTGGAAAAGGCAAAACTGTCGAATTCAACTTTTTCCACACGCCTGAAATTAACTACGAATCTTCGGACAAAATCTCAGTCGAATTTTCGCATCGTGGCGAAACTAAGCGACGCGATTTATCAGCGCTGGTAGAATCTCTTGGCTACGAGAAAACTCCTGTTTCGGAATTTATCACTGATGTTAATCTTGACAGCGGGAAGGCTTTCGCATTTGACAGACCAATTTACATGTCAGGATGGGCGCTAGGTGGAGCCAAAGGAGTTGTTGGCGACTCGACGGAGTCATCCAGGCTCGCTGTTCAAAGCTTATTCGATGACATTGAAAATGGAATCCTCAAAAGCTTACCGCGAAAAAATATGAGCTCAATCGAGCACTCAAACTGGGAAAATTGGAAGAAAATCGACGAAGAAGAACTTCGAAGAGGGCAAGAAAACGGAAAACAGCGTGATAAAATCCTTTCAATCTCTGAAATGATCAAAATAACTGAATGAAAAACAACCTCAATCAACTCAATAAACGGAAATAAGCATGTAACAGTGTAAACTTAGTTTGTGTTTAGAATGAGTTTTGGCGGCGAGGGACTCTTCGACGTTTTTTCGGGAGAGTCTGGGGCCCATACTGGCGTCGAAGCAAAGACAAATGGAGAGGGAAAAAGAAAAAATGACGAGCCAATAAGTAAATATCCCTTTTTATATTTATCTAAACAAAAATTTATAGCAATTATTGACGAAAAAAGGCTAAAAGATGACGACGAGGCGGAAATGCGTACTCTTCTGGACTCGCTTCCAAAAATCAAGACGGTAAAGCTCGATGTGGCAGGATGCTCGCATGAAGTTTCAGTAAATTCGAGCGAAGAGGTTCCTGAATTACAGGTAAAAACAATTATTTGCGAAATTTTCAACAAGGCTTTTGTCAGGCAAGAACAGGACCAGCAGCGCGCGAGTACAAATTCACCCTCGATCCATTTCAAGAGCGATCTGTTCTTTGTCTTGACAATCATCAGTCGGTTCTTGTTTCTGCACATACTTCCGCCGGAAAGACAGTCGTCGCTGAATATGCAATTTCTTTGGCGCTTCGGGACAAACAGCGAGTTATCTACACAACCCCTATCAAGGTTATTTGCTTTTATTCGAATTTATTTTACATTTTATTAAGGCCCTTTCAAATCAAAAATACCGAGATCTGCAAGAAGAGTTCGTCGACGTCGGTTTGATGACTGGCGATGTGACGATCAACCCTTCCGCCTCCTGTCTCGTCATGACAACAGAAATCCTCCGATCTATGCTTTACAAAGGCTCCGAAATCATGCGCGAAGTCCAGTGGGTCGTCTTTGACGAGATCCATTACATGCGCGATTCCGAGCGAGGCGTCGTTTGGGAAGAAACGATCATTTTGCTCCCCGACAATGTTCGTTACGTCTTTCTTTCAGCCACCATTCCAAACGCCAAGGAATTCGCCGAGTGGATTTGCCACCTTCACAAGCAGCCCTGCAATGCTGTTTACACAGAATACCGTCCAACTCCACTTCAGCACTACATCTTCCCTTGTGGCGGCGACGGACTCCACTTGGTTGTCAACGACAAACGAGAGTTCAACGATGCAGAGTTTGACAACGCGATGGCTGTTTTGAGGTAATTAAGCCGCCTTTGATTAAATAATAATCATTAAACTAGAAATGCGGGAGATATGGCAAAAGGAGACGCGCGGAATCGACGACAACCTCGCGGTGGAACGCAAGGACCGAGCAACATCAAGAAGCTGGTCAAATACTGCCACGAAAATAACTTCCTGCCGCTGATTGTTTTCAGCTTCTCAAAGAAAGATGTTGAAGGTAAGATCTCTAGAACTATTTTGATTATTTGGTTAGAGCTTTGTAACTAAAAGCGCGAAGCGAAGCTTCTCGTGAAAAATGAATAACGTTTTACAGAAAGCTTTGCTTCGCGTAGGCAAGCTTTTCCTGATAATTATCAGTAAATAAGAAACACAAAAAAGCAGGCATGAAAAATTTTGCGATTTAAAAATTTTCATATAGCTTTTTTTATTTTTGAAAATCTAGTAATTTATTGTCTACAACTGAAGGTCTTATGCGCAGTTGTTGGAAAGGAAAGCGATCAGGTTCGCCTTGTCGGCCTTCTTCTTGAGTCCGGCGAACACCATCTTTGTTCCTTAAAATTTTCCACTCAATTTGATTTTTACTTAATTTTCGCTTACCGGGAACGAATTTCTTTGGGTTGGTGAGCCACTGCTCGAGAGAGGAATCGTCCCAAACGATACCGGAAGCTAATTAAAACATTAATGCCTTTTTGAGATCATTTGACAAACATTTGATGGCATCAGAGTAGTTGAAGGAAGACTGGGCGGCGGGCTTGCCGTAGAAGCCAGCAAGGGCTGGACCCTGACCGTGCTTTCCACCGGCTTCGTAGGAGTGGCACTAAAACATATTTTGCTTTTGATTTCTATAATTTTGAATTACCTGTTTGCACTTCTGGACGAAAAGCTTCTTTCCCTTGGCTTCAGACATTTTCTTATCTAGTCAAAGTTGTGATTTCAAAGTTTGTGAAATGAAAGAAGTTACTAGGTTGTCAGTACAGAGGGGGATTAACCCGGGCGACCTCCCTCGAGGGCATCTGCTGCATGCCCTGCGGGGAGATAGTCGTACGGAAAGTTACGTAATTTAACACGTAGCGAAAAATCCAGCACTTACTTGCGAGCTTGTTTCGAACTAACTGATAAGAATTTCATCAAAATATGAAAAAAACAGCTGCATTCTAGAAATGTTGCATAATTTGCTCAAAACCAAATTTAGCAAATGCGATGGAAATTCAACGCCAGGGCGGGCTCGATTTCACGACAGAACACGAAAAGAAGCTCATCACAGAAGTGTACAATAATGCGATGGAGTGCCTCTCAGACGAAGATCGTCAGCTCCCTCAAGTGGCGAATATCCTCCCAATTCTTAAAAAGGGAATCGGTATCCATCACGGCGGTCTGTTGCCCATTCTCAAAGAGACGATTGAGATCCTTTTCTCTGAAAACTTGATCAAGTGTCTGTTTGCAACAGAAACTTTCGCCATGGGAGTCAACATGCCAGCGAAAACTGTTGTTTTCACATCTCACAGAAAATTTGACGGAAAGGTAAATAAAATAAAGGGGTAGATATATAAAGTAGAAAACTCTCTTCTTTGATCCGCCCTATTTAAAAGTCAACTTGCTAATATTTTTCTTCAGGATTTCAGACCTATCAGCGGCGGTGAGTATATTCAAATGTCCGGACGCGCTGGTCGCCGAGGAATGGACACCAAAGGTATCGTCATTCTCATGGTCGACGATCAGATCACGCCTGCGATCGCAAAAGAGCTGCTACAAGGAAAAGCAGACGCTCTCAACTCCGCGTTCCATCTGACCTACAACATGGTTCTGAATCTCCTGCGAGTGGAAGACATCAATCCCGAATGGCTTCTCGAAAAGTCGTTCTACCAGTTCCAGCACTGCAACAAAGTTCCGGGCATGATCAGCGATCTCGACTCGCTCAGTGAGAGCTTGAAAGAAATCACAGTCGACGATGAAGATTCCGCCACGAGCTACTACAAGCTTCGACAGCAGATTGAACGGCTCGGAAGGCAAATGGATCAGATCATTTTGTCACCAAAGCACGTGCTTCCGTTTTTGAACCCTGGTCGTCTTGTGAAAGTGAGACATGGAAAGAAGAATTTCGGATGGGGAATAATCGTCAACTTTAAAAAACAGAAAGAAACAGGACCGGACGAGGAACCAATTTATCGTGTTGATGTTTTGGTCAATTGCGATAAAGATTCAATCAAAAAGACTTCAACTGATCTCGCCCAGCCGGCAAGCGGTAAAATCTTTAAAAAATATCAAAACTAACCGATTTCAGGATCGGATGGAAGCATGGAAGTAATTGGCTTTTCATTAAAAGATTGTTTATCTTCATTGAGCTGCATCAGACTTATGATCCCACAGAAATTGACAAGCGCTGACGAGAGGAGAAAATGTCGAGATCAGCTGAAGGAAATCCAGCGGAGGTATCCCGACGGGCTTCCACTGCTTGATCCGACTGAAGATATGAATATTGTTGGTACGTTATCATTGATAACTTATCATCTGCACAAATGTGCAGATTGTTACTCACGCTAAATTATTTTTAGACCCGAAAATTACTGAAATTATCCGTAAAATCGAAGCTTACGAAAAACGTCTGTTCGCTCACACACTGCACGGAGGTCAGGATACAGAAAATCTGCTGACGCAAGTAGAAAAGAAGCAAAAAGTACTGAGCGGAATCAAGGACAAGAAAAAGGAACTCAAAAAGGCAAAGCAGGTTATCCAGCTTGACGAGCTGAAAGCACGCAAACGGGTGCTTAGACGACTTGGCTACGCGACAGACGCTGATGTAATCGAAACGAAAGGACGCGTCGCTTGCGAGGTTTCAACTGCTGACGAGGTTAAAAATTGATTTTTGAACTCTTTCGCTAATTTTTCTAGCTGCTTCTTACGGAAATGATCTTTAACGGAATTTTCAACACAATGACAGTAGAGCAATGTACTTCTGTACTGTCTTGTCTGATCTTCCAAGAAAAAGGTGACCCACCGAAACTAGCAGAAGAGCTCGCAGCGCCCCTTAGGACAATGCAGGAATGCGCAAAACGTATTGCGAAAGTCTCAATCGAGTGCAAATTAGACTTAGAAGAGGAAGAATACATCAAGGTAAAAAGATAAATAGAGATTTTTTGTCTTATGATTCGCGGTAGCAAATCAACCCTAACTTGATGGATGTTGTTGACGCTTGGTGCAAGGGAGGAACGTTCAAGCAAATTGTTGAGCTCACGGAAGTTTACGAAGGGTCTATCATCCGAGCGATGAGGAGACTTGAAGAGCTCTTGCGGGACATGTGTCACGCTGCGAAGGGTACTAAAGCTGTTCCAAACCTTTATTAACAGTTTTTAAGCTATCGGAAATGAAGAGTTGGAGGCGAAATTCACGCAAGGAATTGAAAAAATTAAGAGAGATATTGTCTTTGCCGCCTCACTCTATTTGTAGAAGACTCGCTTACAGAACTGCCACACTTACGATAACAATAAATTGAATAAACAATTCAAGAATGTTCTCGCTCGAGGATGAAACATTCCAAGTCTTTGGAATTTGCTCCCTTTTGCTTCTTGCTAAAATGACGTTTATGTCGCTTCTAACAAGTCGCCAGCGAATTAAAACAGGAAAATTTGCAAACAAGGAAGACTCATATTTCGGGGACAAATCTGCACCAGCTAATTTGAAGGTAGGTTTATTAAGGTGGTTTCGAAAGTTATTAATAGATCATTCCCGACATTCTGATTAAATTCGGCAATTCCATGCACATGACTGTAATCTGCTCATATTCAAGCGGAGTCGGATCTCGATTCAATGAATCCATGTAGCCTTAATCGTTTTGATGATTTAAAAAAATAATAATTACGTACCGTTTTCGCAGCGATAATACAGATCATGTGCAAGATCCACCCTTTCTTGTATTACTGAAGCTGCGATTAAATGAGCGGTTATTGATAAAATTGTGAAAATTCTCATTTTATTTGACTTTGAATTTCAATTAGATTGAAACTCTCCTTTTATACTGAGAATCTCAGTCTGAGATGTTTATATTATTCGCTGACTATGAATATTTAAGTAGCGGGATGTTTTTGTTCTACGAAGGAGCAACTGTTTTTTATTATTCAATATAAGAGGACGCAATAAATAATCAATGTTCAAAAAAATCAAGAACTCTTCGTCTGATTTCCGCATTAACCACATGCTTGATCCACAGGTCTTGCAAGTTGTTAGTTCCAACTTGGAACGTTTTCCTTCACCATTTTTATTGACAGGCGCTTGACAGCTTAACACTTTCTTCAAAATCCGAATGCTAAACTCACTTTAGGAGTCGCTCAAAGCAAATGATGAAGTGGAGCGTGTTCGACGAGCGCATATGAACGACATGGAGAACATCTACCCCTTTATTCTGATCGGTTTCTTTTACTGCCTGACTGGGCCTAACTCAAATACTGCAAAATTCCATTTCATTACGTTCCTGATGGCTCGGGTGCTTCACACCATTGTCTATATTCTTGCAGTAAAGCAACCCGCCCGAGGTATTTGTTACTTTGTGGGAATGCTTGTCAACGCGTCCATGATTTTACAATCAATTGCCCACTACATGTAGTATAAATAAACAAGATCTTCAATCACTTTTATTATTAACTCGACGGTCGTCATTCAATAATTCACACAAGCAAAATGACGAGGATAAGACTGCATTTTCTTCCTTGATTTCAATAATAAATCCAGAAACGCTCTTGCTTATCATTCTACTTGGCAGGTACCGGAAGGCGATTAGAAAGTTGCATTTGCATAGTCATGATGGTGATTGGCACACTATCATTCTGAATGCTGCTTCGATAAACAGATCCAAGCTTAACAAGACTTAAACAATAGCGTCTTTTGTGCCATGAGCTCGGTAAACGACCAAGAGAAAAAAGAGGTTCCCTTGGGCACACCTCAGAAACGCTGTTCTTCTGGGCACACACTGTGCTACTAAATGGTAAGCAATTACTTCAATATTGGACTAATCACACTTGCGCCACCAGTGTACTTTCAAAAAGTAACGCGCTCCCAAAGTCGTGAAAATGCAGAGAAAATAGAAAATAATACAGAGTTTCTAGAACATACTGAGATGAAGACTGTTTGTAGATAGAGAAGATCAGTTAAAACGTATCTTCAAATGGAACGGCTGCCAGGAGAGGTCCTTTTAAGCTCGTTTTAGACTTAATAATACAGTTTAATGTTATCAGCATTTTTTGTAATCAAATAATGACCCGTGAATAGTTTTCGTGCGCCTTCGGCCAACTGAGGCTGTTCAGGCTGTAAAAAAGTCGAAAAACTGCGTTGTTATTGAAGATGAATGTGAATTCGAAGCAAGTGGTATTCTCGACAATGCTTCTCAGGACGAAACCTTCAAGGTAGTTGGACGTCCTCTCGTCGAAGCTACTCTCAGAGGCATCTCGTCAACTCTTCTCGCTTACGGTGGAATCGGATCGGGAAAGACCTACTCCCTCTACGGCGGTAAAGTCAACCACGAGCGGGGCATCATTCCTCGTGCGCTCGAGATGATCGTTCAAAAGATGGGATCAGCTCAGATTCAAGTTTCTGCTTACGAAGTCAGATCTACGGACCACATTGTTGATCTTCTGACACCCGGGCCTATCGACCTAGTTACCTGTACTGTCGGCGGGCAGCTGAGAGACATCTCGAGCTTTCCTTTGAAAGATGGCCAATCTGTCAGGTAATTTGCAAAGCTCGGTTTTGGGTTGAAACTTTTTGTTTTAGAGATATCATGAAGCTGATCGAGACGAACCGAACTATCAACAGCCACCAAATGACTTCAATAACGATCCTTCAGCACGACGAGGCAGCAGGAGAAACGATCAAATCGCAGCTTCTCTTTGTTGATCTTGCCTCAGCGGGCCGAAACTCAGTAGTCTCTCGGCAATTGTCACTTCTCGAGCACGTAGTTGTCACACTCGGATGCAAACGGGTACATATTTCAATCATCTTTTGGCTGAATTTAAATCAAAAATAGGGAACAAGAGTGCCATACAGAGAATGCCGATTGACGCACACTCTCCAAGCCTCTTTATCGTCCGAAACAAACACTGCGCTGCTGTGCACTCTTCAACCTGACAAGAAACTTTTGTCAGAAGCGCTCGCAACTATTCGCTTTGCGTCGAGAGCGTCCAAGATGCCGATCTCGCGAGAAGTGCGCGACCGTGCGCCCGACCCCTTCCTCAAAGTATCGGAGCTCAACAAGGAGATCGAAACGCTGAAACGGGAACTCTCGGTTCAGTCACTACTTACGCGCGGAAAAAGCACGATGGGTAGGTTATCTTTTGTGTCGCAATTCTTGAAATCAAGGAAGAGAACCGCGCTGACTTTTTCCTCTTTGACACTTTGGCACAATCGCAACGATTAGGGCCTTCACTCTCAACGTTGTAAAAGTTTCACTTCCTCAAATTTGCCCTCGTGTCATTGAAGACTCTTCCGTGTTTACTGAGGCTCTTCCGGACTTTGCTGATATTTAACTTAAGGAATCGAGCCGCTGAACGCGAATCAGATTGCTGAAGCTCAGCGTCAGGTAGAAGGTAAGTTTTTATGCCGCTGTTTCGAAAAAAGTAACGTCATAAGCGCGGCTGACAAAGCGCTTTTATGCGATGTTGTTTGCATTCTGCTTTATTTTCCCCGTTCAGAATACCTCGCTGGCGGCCAGTACCCTGATGTGATTTCGAACAGGCAGCTCTGCGCCGTATTTACCGCTTTCAAACAAGTGCTCGCGAAGGTTACCGAAGAGATGAAGCCGAAAGGAGCGCCCACACCAGTTGAAGATACAAAAGGAAACAAAAGTGCCAAGACAAGTACTAAAGGTATCACTAGCTCACTTTTCAAGTCGTGATTCGCTTTTTACTACATTTCATCTCAGTATATTTTTACTTTTTCAAATGGGAAGAATACATGGTTTAGTGACAAGACCAGCATCCAGAGCCTCTGTCAAGTCGAGGCTGAGCGGGAGTAAGACAACTTTTTGAAAGAAATTTTGGAAGTCCAAAATTTATCACAAATCAACTGATTTTTTGAAGATCTCGTAATTTATAGTCACTTTTTTCAACCTGTCAACTTTTAAAAATCATGTAACGAAATTCAAGGAAATTCTGGAAAGAACAAGAACGACGTTGATGATAAGCCAGAAACGCCGACACCCAAATCTAAAAGAGGAGATAAAGGCAAAAACGATAAAAAAGAAGCTTTGGATAAAAAAGGCTCCGCTATCAAGGTCGCGCCTCAAGCTGAATCGACCCTCAGTGATGAAATTGAAAAGGACGCCGGCGCAGATGAGCATCCAGAGCCACCAGAGAAGTAAGTCGAGGTTTGAACCTTTTTTGTTACTTTTATTTCAGGCAAGTATCGTATAAAATGTTCCGCGAAGGAGAAGGACGCGTTGTAGTCCGACTGTTACGTGACGCCGAAATACAAGCCATTAATTTGGAAAAAGTCTCACAGGAACAAGCCGAAATTTATAATGCAAGGATAAAAGTCCGGAACGAGCTCAAGGTTTGTTCGCGCGATTTTTTTCTTTCTAAAAAATATATTCCAGCGAAAAGTCAGAAATACTCCTGACGAAGTACTCCCCGACGGCCGCCCTGTCATAACTGAGGACAAATTGGCTGACATTCTCAAACTCAAAAGTCTC
>Ga0115008_10005137_pt1 | contig 10840 bp, 9 predicted proteins | sample FraStrMetagenome_FD_87164 | JGI IMG/M metagenome (GOLD analysis project Ga0115008, IMG submission 87164) | Marine eukaryotic phytoplankton communities from Arctic Ocean - Fram Strait ARC3M Metagenome | ecosystem: Environmental > Aquatic > Marine > Oceanic | place: Fram Strait | collected 2012-06-18
ATAGGTAGTTATATAATTATGATTATTTTTTTTTTACTAAAAATACTATAGTATTATTATTATTATTGTTATTATCAATTGTCATGTTTGACCACAAAGCAAGCTAAAGGTTAATTTCAAATGATATTATTATTATTAATTGTTATTATTATTATTATTATTATTAAAAATATCAACAAAAGAGCGACAATCACAAACAGTCAGAGAGAGGAAGGAACGTAAAATCATGCTATCATTCTTCATAAGAGCCTTCACTATTGTACACGTTGCTCATGGAATGACATCTCCACTAAAGTTTCACGTTGCTCCAATGCAGGCATACACAAATCAACATCTACGATATTTATATGGCAAATTGAATTCAAGTGCTTGGCTATGGACAGAAATGGAAAAAACAAATGACTTACTTCACAGTGAGACGGCATATAGAAAACGACTTTCTTGCGTGGATCGTGGCACCAAAAATCCCTGCGTGCTTCAACTTGGAGGCAACAATGCTGCTGATTTAAGAGAATGTGTCCGTCTAGCATCAGAATACCATTATGATGAAATCAATTTAAATTGTGGTTGTCCGAGTATAGAAGCTGGAGGAGCTGATTATGGTGCAGTTTTGATGAAAGATGCGGATCTGACGAGAAACCTTCTTGAAGAAATGAATAGAGAATCTCTCAATGCGCAAGTTTCAATGAAAATTCGATTGGCTGCTCATGACAATTTTATTGAAGACAGAGAAGAAAGTTATGATCATCTCTTGAATTTTGTGAAGAAAGTGATAGATCCACTTTCATCTGCTGATGCTCCACATATTGTTGTTCACGCAAGATCTGCCATTTTGTCAGGATTAAGTACAGTGAAAAATAGATCCATACCACCATTGAAGCATGATTATGTGCACGAGCTTTCGAGAGATTTACCTCATACTCGCATAACATTAAATGGAGGGATATCGTCCATTAAACAACTTTATGATGCGAAGAATTGCTGTGACACCAAAATTGATGGTATTATGGCCGGGCGTTGGCTTTTACGGAGACCGTTGGATTTGCTGGATATCAACCATTTCATGAAAAATGAATATGTAAATATAGGGGATTTCTATAACAGTCGCGATGAAAATTATGAATATATTCTAGAGAAAAAAATATCGTCAATCATAGAATACGGGACATATGCGAAGACACAAATGCAAGAAGGCATTTATAGTAAGAGTGATATTCTATCACCCCTTTGTCTTATCGCCTTTCAGTTAAGAGAGGACACGAATGCATTTGAGGATGGCGATTGCCACTTGGAAAGAGAATCCTTGGAACAATTGCAGGATGCGCTATACGAAGCAATAGTATGCACCCTTGAGGATAATAAAGATACAAAGGTAGATACCAAAAATAATCTAAGGGGAATCATGAAATCAATGAAACATGCTCTCGGACCAAAGGTTTTCAACAAAATAAAACGGAATAGAAATGAGTTATAAATCGTATTTTGTTTCGTGCATTTATAGTGAAAATGTATGCTTATCATAATCTATTTTATTTTGCAACATTAAAATGTACAGTTTATCAGTGGTAAGAAAAATCGAGAGTGACCGTACATTGCATATAACAGCTTCTCATTACATTTCATTTCAAAAATGCACTTTGATCAGAAGTCAGGATCAAAATATATATGTAATCATATGTTTGACATCTATAATTGTATAAATATGCAATAAGCAACAAAAATGATCATTTCGTGTAGATGGTTTGCTTCTATTTATTATCCTGTCGGATCATAAAGTGTTCTAACATTAATTTCAAACATGAGTAAAATAGAATTACCACAGGAGTTTAGCATCGTTCTTCCTTTCCTGCAATTTGACAAACGAGAACAAATAGAATTTCTCCTTTTCAACAGTAAAAAATACACAGCGACAAAAATTTGTTTAGGCAAGAGTCTGGGTAGTTTCGGCAAAGATTGGTTTGCCCTGCTTTTCCATGTTGATGATATGGATCATGAATCCAGCGATTCCAACAGCGAGAACTCCAAACACAACAATCAAAGCAATTCCCCAGCCAGGGAACTTCTCTTCTGTCTCAGTGACAATCTCGACAAGAGGTTCAGGCTCTGCGTTGAAGGGACTGTCATCAGCAATAGCAATATTGGAAGAGGATTCACCGGGGCAAAATGTCTCCAAGTCAACCCCCTCGAAAACAGGGAGACGAGTGTAGGCACGAACACCGCTTCCACCAAGGGCTTGACGGCCTTCATTTCCATCTTCAGTGATAGAAGTTTCAGTGAAATCAAAAGTAGACAAAGGTTCCCCATTTGCCATGGCTACGATGGCCTCAGCGAGATTGAATGCTAACGATCCAATTCGAACTCCTAGAGTTGTGGCACTAAAAGGCACTGTGATGAAGTGCCTCTTCTGAACGGCACGTAGATTGCATGTTTTTTCGTTCTTGCAGAGATTATAAATCTTTTCATCTGTATAAAGATAAGGAGTAAAGCGACGATTGAATTGAGACGAGGCAAAGGAATGAAAATGAATTTAGAACATTACAAAATTTAAAGATAGAAGCAAACTAAAACCTACCTGCTTTGTCCCAAGCAGCATCAACTACAACGATAACATCAGGATCTTTTTCAACAATCTCGTCCCAAGATGCGTCAGCCCAACTTTTCTTTTCTTCCACTCCTAAATCACCGAAAACGTTTTCAGCTCCGGAATAGTCAATGATTGAGTTCACAGATCCACAGCATGCACCGACAAAAGGAGTCTCATCGTCCCATGAATCTAGCCAGAACACAGAGAGTGCGCTATCCTCTGAGCCATGAGTTTTGACAAGGTTTGTGGCTTGTTGGAAGTGATTTTCAATAGTTGCAATTAAAGAAATTGCAGCCGCATTTGCATCAAAAATCAGAGCAATCTCAAAAATTTCTTGAAAGAGTTCGTCAAGAGTAACCTCATCAGGTCTGTGGACGGCGAGTTCACAATAGGGAGATTGCAAGTAGGTCTGAATGTTGGCCTCGTTCAACTCAGAGCGACAATACGTAGCATTGCCCCTGCTTGTTTCCAATGTTAAGTCGCAATCTTTGACTACGTCGAAGTAATCGATGCGATTATCATCTTCCTTTGTACTAGCTTGAAAAGCGCTGCGATAAGATGCGTATAAAAAGTCTGGATTGACTGATTTGAGAGTTTCTATATCAGGGTAAGTGTCCGAAAGCACAGGGATTTTTGAGTAATCATCAGCGAGCTCGGGCCAGATTTCGTCATCAATGTAAGCAGTACCGACCATATGATCAGCTAGACCCAATGCAAGCATAACTTCAGTTGTGCCTTGATTCAATGTCACAGCTCGTTGTGGAGTTTCGTCGATCCATGACTTTACTCCACAGTTTGTAATGCCTACTGGATAAATTGTGGCATTGCTTTCCACAACTAAGCCCAGAGCAAGAAGGAATATTTTGCTTTTCATCATCTTCAAAACAATATATAACTCTACCTAGACAATTTTACGAATGTCAAAATTTGTAGCAGATAAATTGTGGACAAAGTTTAAAATAGAGTATCTTTTCTCTAAACAGACAAAGATACCATGAGGATCTAAATTTTTACTGAAAACATATGATACTGCACGTGGTGAATGAAACCTGTCATCAACGTTGATACCATAGCTTCACAGTTTGTGATATGGCAGGCCAATTAATGGCATGCGAGAGGCTGCTTTTTTGAATGATTGAAAAAGTGAGTGTTAATTAGCCTAAAAAGGCTTTTAAGGCTTTTAATAAAATTACTAACAAAAAATATTCATTCCTAAAATAGCCAATCTTTAGGCCAATTCGTACTGTCTCAAACGGTATTGATTGGTTCTTCCAACCAAACAACAACCATAATACGGCCAACTTTTTGGATTTTCAGCCTGAAAAGGTGCACTTTTAGCCTTTCTAAAAATGAAAAGATTTCAGGACTTATGAACTGCAGTAGAACCGAAATTGCTGAAAAGAAGTACGTGTTGAACATAAAGAAGTAGGAGCACCATTTCACTTGCTATTTATTAATTACTATATCATATCTTCATATAAAACAACTGCTGTTACTTAGGATCGTGAGCCTTTAATTCTTGCACGATGTCGCGCGTTTTATAATGGATCTATATTTTGTTATAGGTATCTTATTTTAAGAGCAATAATTCGGCAGCACTAGGTTCGGTCCCTACCGTCTGCGAAAGTCTATTATTGTTTTCAACATGTCAACATCGAATTGAATATAAATCATTTCACCCTCATCCTGTTGTTGGTATTCAACAATGTGATGGTCTTCTAGTTCTCTCAAAACATTGCGTAAAGCTAAATCAGAACTAATGAACATATTCCTTTGACAATTTTTGAAAAGAGTTTTGTAGGGTATTAAAGTTTGACCATTCTGTTCAAATTGAGCCAATTGAAGAGAAGCAAGTTCTTTTATTACTTCTGCATGGCGAGGAGCCAAACTTCTCAAAATATTCTGAATTCCTGTGGATTGTTGCTTGACCTTCTCCTTCTTTTGATTTTTTGATGCAGGATTGGAACTTCCGTGAAAAACTTCCTCATGATAAGGATGATAGGTTGTAACTGATTCCCATAACTGGAATATGTAGAAATAATTGCCATGGATCATTACATATAATTATGAGAAGAAACTTTTTAGTGCCCTATTTTATTGAAAATATCATTCAATGCAATATTGACTCACCCATGCAAATTTGGCATCTGCTTTCAAATCCCACAATACAGACGGTATATTTACGTGGTCTGTACTTGCGACGAGTCTAATAACTCTAGGTTCGTCCACATAGACTCTAGAGAAAGATGGCGAATTGGGCTTTTTACTATAAGAGGTAAGAACCGCCAAACATTCTTGTGCAATGTGGTTTCGCAGGACTAGGTCAACATTATGAATCACGAGGAATATAGGGCGTGATCTTGATGAGAGTTTTTTCGATATTTCCATTGCACGTTGTATTGATCTTGGAGAGTTTGTAGAAGAAAGGGATGATGCTTCCATGTATTCAAAAGATTTACTATAAATAGGATTCCAAATGGCACATGATAGAGAATTTCCAAAATTTGTCTTCATTTGTTGCTCATGCTCAAATAGGGGATCTCTTCCTCCCAAAAATGTACCTACAAAAATATCCAACAATTCTGATATTGTCATTTCTTTGTCGTAGCCATTCAACATTATAACATCACCTTCCTTTCTTAATTCCTCTGTAGCTAAATCTTCTAGTATTTTTTTTTTGGAACCAAATCCATAAAACAAAAGAGAATGGTTTGTGCCCAAGATAAATCTCCATTTTGGAAAGCAAATTTTGCATGTTGCAAAGTTCAAATTGATATGTTCTTCATACATAAGAGGAAGATCTCGTATGGCTATAACACTCGCTTCAGGCGACGGCCATGGTGGAAGCTGTGTTTGTGACACTGATTCTTTTATTTTTATATCATCATTTTTGTGATTTTCTATTGAGGTAATTAGACCAAACTGCTTGGTGGCAATCAAATTGGTTCCATGCAATCGATGGGCTTTTTTCTTCTTTAAGTTTATCTCTGATGATTTGGATTTAGTAGTTCTCCGAGAAAAATATCTTTCTGCACCTTTCTCTGTAGAAGTCACCGTGACATCACGATCTCTTGTTCTTTTTCTCATCCTTTTTTCATTTTGACTCGTCTTGGCGCAATCTAACTCAACGGAATTTGAATTGCTACAATATTCCTCAGTTTCCGAATTTACGTTTTCGAGCTCATCCTTATTTTTCATCCTTTTCATATCGATGTAAAGTAGTCTCAAGACATCCTCTCTTACGCGTTTAAGTCGATTTATACAGAGATCTTGTTGCGTTTGTTTGATACCTTGACCTTCAAACTTGCCATCTCTCCTAGTGGAATCGATATGTAATACAGGCGGGATTCTGTACGGCTGAACACCTTCTAAACAGTCTTGAATTTCTCTTGAAGATTTAAAATAGAGGCAATCTGTATGCCAGGTTTGTCGCCGTCCTTTGCGCCTCTCTGCTTGCTTCTTGGTGTACATAAGTTTGCCGCTGTCGTTAGCGAACCACTCAAGATCCTCATCGGACGGCGGAGATCTGTAGCAATAATCACTACTTGCTTGGTATTTCCAATTCATTGTGTGGTGTAAGAAATGCCATATTTGACTAAACTTGAAATTATTTAAGCTTTCTGTCAAAAGATAGGCGCGGGACTCGTCATCATTTACATCTGGAAACCATAACGACATAGACATTTTTTCCAATTCTTTCGAGGACCTTCTCCTAGATTCATCTTCTTTACTAGTTATGTTGTCTATTGTAGAATGGTATATCGTGTCTTTTTGTTGCTCCCCGGATGCATTAACTTTAACCATATAGAAAAAATATAAAAAAAAAGTTTCAAAAAAAAAATTAAAAAAAAAAAAAAAAAACAAAAAAAAAAAACAAATAATGAAAAATAAAATACATGTGACGTTTGTTTAACAGTACCCTACATACGAGTAAGCAGTCACATGCAACAACTTTAGGAAAGGTTAAGACTGTGATGGATTCATCCTATCTCAGCAACAAGTGGGAAACCAAATCAAATATCTGCATCGGTTTCGACAAATATGTTTATATCCAATAGATCTACCAAACTTGTATTGGCAAAAGTTAATATCCCTTCGCCTAAAATAATTTTTCGCGTTTCGCGGGATAGGAATGTTTATTAAAATCATATGCGACAGATTTGCTTTGTTTCAAATCTTAATATGGTCAATCATAATATTGGTGATAGAACTGGCAAGGTGGTTAAAGTTGGGAGAGATATGTTCTTCAATGGGGAGGTGAATTATATCCTCATAATAAGTATCATGCATTAAATAAGTGATATTGATTTCTTTTCCAAGAGCTTCGTAAAGAGAGAGTGCTAAGATCGTCTATGAAAATGAAAAAGTGTGTGTTTAGTTGGTATTGAGGAGATATCATAAGAAAAAGATGAGCAAAATGGGAGACACTCCATGATACAGTCACATCATTCAACTCAATAGCTCCAAAAAAGTATTTCGCTTCTAGTGAAAATGACTTCCAGCAGGTGGAAAAAAAGAACGCAACTTCAATGCCATCAAATTCTTTTTATCACGTTATTATCAATCCAAAACATCATATTCTCAGTCTTTTCACTTCTGCAATAGTGAAAACAAATCTTGATGGACATAATGATCATTATCGAATCCAATTTTCCTATTCATATTCATCAATTATCCCAACATGACTATGCGATTACACTTCTGAAGGAGAGCAAATTATTCTAGTAGGAGAAAGTGGAGATAGAAATTTTCTTTGTGCGTTGTTTCTCTTAATTGTTCTCTACATTCGCCATGAAAAATCGCAACTATTCAAAAATGATTCGTGCTAAGGAGCTCTGTCAAACTTGATCATACCTCCAATATTGTTCGAGTGTTAATTGACATGTATGTTGAAGTAGGAGACAAATTAGCTCTCCAATACGGGGGCGCTGAAGCGCATAAAAAGGTAGCTACAGCCCAAGTTGCAGGGAAGGAGGGCCCAAGTGCTGGAAAGGTAAGCTCGAAAATCTACTTGACGATAAATTCTAATCTTTATAGCTTTTTTTCTCATTATATACTTGTCTTTTAATTATACTTTTTATCTTCGATCACAGCGCAAAGAGCTTCTCACTTCTATCAGGAGGTACTATAATAATGCGGTTACTGATAGATTAAGACAGGATGCAATGAATCTCTTCTTGGGATATCATATCCCGTTTAGGCACACAGTCCACCTCTGGGATATGGAGAGTGATTATCACTTACATAATTTTCATGTTCAATCTGGAGAAAGCTCAGTTAAATTGATGAAATCATACGAAAATATTTTTGCTGTAGATTTGTCAGATGACGAAGGGAATTGAAACAGATTCTAAATATCAACATAGAAAAAACTTTCAAGTGATTTTAACCTGGATTTGTCCGATAAATTAGATGAAAAGATCGATTCAATCGTATTCAGAAGCAATGTAATGCACATGATGAGCGTTTCAGAAGGCTTGGTCCGGCGATCCTTTTGATAATCAAGAATGGGTCACTGAACACGGAGATGGAAAAGCCTATGCTGCTCCTTAACGAAACTCCAACTGTATTTCATTTTCCGTTCTCTAAGCAAATCCAGAGTATAATATTAAGTTTGAAGTAGGATATTTTTTAAACAGAAAATAGTATACATTAATAACCTCTAGATATTTTTCTAAATCATTTTTTATGTGATGGAGACAATCACTTTACTATTAAGTTAGGTTTTAGATTATGTTACAGGTTGCAACACCAACACATCTTGAAGACAATCACTCCTTCCATTTAATAACAACACAATCTTCCAATCATTTGAGATTTTTTCAGCAAGCCACTCCGGATTGATCCACGACATGCCCCAGTCAGGATTTGTTGTGTCCTTATCCCAGTCAACGTTATTTGGGAAAGCAGCAACATAATATTGCCCAATGTTCTTGTTCTCTATGGCCTCTGTAACTAATTCTGCTGTTTTCATGTCCGTAACCTTGGAGTATGCTGCCACAAAACCATGAGTTGTAATAATGAGGTAACCATCAGGTTTGATGATCCTTCTCATCTCCTCCAGCCACAAAATGCCAGCACCTTTCTTACTGGATTTACTAGCTCCAAAGTTGTAGTGTGACCAAATGGATATTGCAAAGATGAGATCAAACTTATTATCTCCATACTCAGTAGGAGGATGGACTGGAGATTTGTAGCTTGAAACGCCTTTAAGATTATCGTTGGCCCATTCAATGGACTTCAAAATAGGGTCAGCATTATGTGCATCTATCCCTGGATATGCAGCCTTCATCATCCCAATGGATCGACCTGAAGATCCACCCCAGTCAAGAACCTTACCACCAGAAGTGATTCTATTCAATTCCTCAGGTCCAGCTGCAAAGTACAATGCCTCCAGGACCAAATCTGCATTATACAAGCCTCCAGTAACAAATCCCTTACCACCTCTACTCATTGCATGAATATCTTCAGGAATCACAATCTCACCAATCATTTTAGCAACTTCATTGCATTCTTTATCAGAAGCTTGCTTAGGACAGTATTCTTGGGTCAAAAATCCAACAAACTGTGTCTTGGAATCTGGCATAATCATGCTCGCTGGAGCATTCCCATCTTTGAAATGATTGCTTGTATCTGGAAAATCAACTTTTTTGTAAAATTGACTGAGTTTCTTAAAAAGTACTATGGTGGCTGGTTTGAATACTTCTACTAGACACACAACTCTTCGATCTTCATGGTTGTTTGTTTGAAGTTTGTGAAATTCCGCCACTTGCCAAATGTCATTCTTGTCATTCTTTACTTTGTGCCAAGATGCGAGTGAGTGTTGATAAAAAAAAAGAGTGAGCAAATTACACAAAACAATCACACCCACTACATACTTCCAGAAAACTGGGATGGTTGGGGATGGCTTCCTCAGATTTTCATAAGAGTCTTTGGTCACTCCTTCGCTAGTTTTTGGTACATTAGTTCTCCTCATTTTGCTGTGAGAAAAATTCTAAGGAAAATGATTAGGATATGTAGTATTGTTAAAAGATCGTGCTAACTTACCTATATATCACGTAGAAACCAGTAATATAATCAAAGAAGAATAAGAGAAATCTTAATTTTTACAATGACATTATGTTGTATCTATAGAGTCGAAAGCATTTGAATATTTTAGGATCGAAACTAAACACTATAATCGTCGCTAAGGTTACATCAGCAGATTTAGTCTTTGTTAATATTCCTAGTTCTAAATATTCTTCTTCAGTCTGACATATTTAGATAACGTATGAACTGCAGTACTACCTAATTACGATTTGAACCAAATTTTTGGATTGGTAATGTTTTTTCAATTAGACAATACATTTTTTTTAATTTATGTACCGTTTCCTTAAGTAAATTTTTACGTAGCCGTTGTGCAGCTTTATACCATTGTATAGTTTGTACGTACTTATGTATATTCTTCGTACGTAACCCAATATGGCGATATACGTACGAATGAACGATTCCAAGTTTCATATGGAGACAAACTTTTTCAGCATACGTACGTTGCTAGGTTGATGAGTTACTAAATCGGACAAATCAACGTCTTGATATAATTCTACGAACGACCTATAAGTACATGCGTACCATTATTAAAAACCACGCAAACAACAAATCTCCTTACTGGTACTGTAGGTACGAATAGAAAGTAGGAACATATGACAATTGGAATAAGTACGTTGTAATTGAATTAAACTCAACACGTGTATCTCACACCTTGCTATATGAATATGCACGTTTAGGTGGAATAGAAAACTGTTTCCCCCGGCATGATATGTTAGATAGCCTATAGTGTGCGGTGGAGAAAGATGTTATTGCGGGGACAGCAGTTATAATCCTTGGTGATTTGAATGAAAACATTCTCAAGGCGGGAATTAATAATAAATTCGATGATCTCGGTGTGATAAATGTGTTGAAAGCAAAACTAGGGGAGGAATTGAAGGATATTCGGAGCCAAAATAGAGGCAAATCCGTAATTGATGGTATATGGGCTAGTAGTAGTTTGTTACAATCAATACAAAAATTGGGGATAGCCCCGTTCTATACCATGTGTGCCAGTGACCACCGGGGCATATATGTGGATGTGGATTTAAGGCTGATATTAGATACCCCTGTCATTGAGTTCAAACAGATGAATGCGAGACGATTGCAATCTTCAATTCCAAGGCGAGTTCGGGAATATGTGATGAAAATGGAGTTCTATTGGACACATAGGAAGTTAGGCGAAAAAAT
>Ga0115008_10005138_pt1 | contig 10838 bp, 4 predicted proteins | sample FraStrMetagenome_FD_87164 | JGI IMG/M metagenome (GOLD analysis project Ga0115008, IMG submission 87164) | Marine eukaryotic phytoplankton communities from Arctic Ocean - Fram Strait ARC3M Metagenome | ecosystem: Environmental > Aquatic > Marine > Oceanic | place: Fram Strait | collected 2012-06-18
CGTTCAACGTGTATTCGATAATGAGGTGATTTGTTCTCAACGAATCGATATTAAGATTTAGATCTGACATAAGGAACTCTGTAATAATAATAATAAGAATTTCTGTCATTGTTGTCTATCCAGGAGAAAATGTCTGTCACTTTAATAAAAATGCTTGGAACCCCGCATTCGTCTAAGTTTCTAAAAGCTATAAGTAGACAAATTATTTCGGAAGACATGTATTTTATACAATTAACTAAGATGGTATCTCGTGAGATAAAAATCTTCGATTTCGGGACCCCTTCATGCGTTAGGCAAGGTTTGTATATGCATAACGCAAATTGTCAAAGCTCGAACAGCGGCACGCCGTACAGCTCGACGGTTATTCTAACATAAATATTGTAATTTTGACGTTTCTTTGAGATGTTGGATACCCCATACTCGAACCATTTTGTCGTTCACCACCCAATTGGGTGCATGGCGATGAATTGATCTTCGTCAGATGACCCGAAAGAAATTATAGACGATGGGAAATTTGGAAGGGTGGGGCATTTGTCTACCAAGCGTGTAGCACTGACACTTACATAATAAATATTAAGCAAATAAATCGCAATGACAATGCAAGTAAATTATACCAACATATTTTTGAATAACTCGTTTGGTGACTGGCAAAATGTAGCAAGACAGTGGTGGTTTTATATCGGTTAATGACGCGCTAGAAAGTTGCAGAAATTATGGCGTCTTTGCCGCGGGAGATTGTGTGACCATGATTAACCATCCACGTCCAAAAGCTGGTGTTTTTGCTGTACGTGTTGGGCCACCGTTACTAGAAAATATCTGGAGATATTTGACCCGTTGTAAGTTGCAGACATACGTGCCTCAGCGAGATTTTTTGAGCTTGATTTCACTTGGAAACGAAGATTATCAATGACTTATTGTACAGCAGCCAAATTAGGTCCAGGACTTTCACTTGAAACCACTTTCGGCACAGAAGAAACTTGGTAACACAGATGGACTTTCACTTGACAGTTACTGGCACAATGCGACGAGTCTAATTGAACGCATTGGGAATTCAGCCCCTACATATTTAGGCAAAACACTAAGCAAGTGAAGAAGACTAAACGTAATTTTGTCGTTTAGCATACCTTTTTAAGTGATAACTTTTCTGTTTTTATGCCGACTTTTAAGAAAGTATTTTACGCCGTACATTTATCAGCAAAGAAGAAATTTATATTTTATGTTGCATTCATAGTTTGGCACGATGTAGCTTCGTCCTGGCTGACTGGCACTAAAACATCACAGTGGTATACTCCCTCTTTCATGACACCTACATTTCGCGATAGTAGGAAAGAGTCACTATAGGAAAGAACCAAAAAATTGTCGATTACATTTAAAAACCAAAAGGAAATACAAGGATCAATCACATGTCTAATGTTGATGTTTATTATATTCGTGTATGTGCGAACTGTGTTGTATCCATTAATTTGCCAAAATGTCCTTTTGCTTTTCGAAATATGTTATGAACAATGTTTCCGGAAAAGCTTTATTCTGCTCAAAAACCTATGGGAATCCCCATTTAAGCCATTATTTTTTCCCGAATCCTCTGTTTTTCTTATTTTGAGTCTTGGGTGGACTAGTACCAAACAAACTTTCCTGAGTTGGTTCCTGCTCTGGAATGTCAGTGAGTTGGTAAATAAAACGAATCCCCATATTTTTTGATTCTACTGACGATACTTCAAGTTCTTTCTTTATGCCAAGCCATTTGAGAGGAGCATTAACATTAATGTCACAAAAAAATTTCAACTCTTTGTCAAAGTGTGGTGTCAAGATCATTGAACCCGTGTCTTGGGTCTGTTCCATGAACAAGCTACCAATCTCACTCCAACAATAGTCAAAGAGTTTTTCATCCTAAATTGTAGCATATTATTGAGCAGAAAATTAGCATTAGCAAAACATTCGAAAAAAATTACTCACATCAGCTCCTTTTTGCAAAACTCGATACCGACCCACACATAATATCCTCCTTCCTTCATCAATAAACATTTTATCGGTCTTGGTGTCTTCACCTTCTTGTACAGGAATGTCAAGTAGAGATTGATGCATATCGTTTAAGAAAAGGCCTATAACCTCCTGATCAGTTTCTCCTGCTGGAACGTTTGGGCGATGGGCCCAAGGTGATGAATCATTTGGGTCAGGTATCAAACCTTCTTCGAAGCCTAGTAAAGCACTAGCAGGAGCATCGGCACTCGCAAGGAGCGACTTAAAAAGAGGGCACCAATCACTATAATCTGTGAAAAACTTTTCCATTTCTTCCAAGTCTGTATCCATAGCATAGTTACTAAATGTATTAATCACATTACTCGAACGGAAAATTCTAGCGCGAGCTTTCAAAAATGCAGAACCACCAGGTTGCAAAACAGATAAGAGAAAGACCGCCCCTGGAATCATCAATCTTCTCCAGTTCCTCATATTCGCACAACAACTACCCACGGAGTTTCTCATGCCTTTTAGAAGAATTCAAATTATACGTCCAACTACCCTCTCAGGACTGGGTACTTGGATCATAAAACAAACGGGTGATGACGATATGAAGAGAAAGGATGACGCGAAAAGAGTTGATGTTATTGTATGATGATTGATGATGAATGCCGAGCTTCGTACTTCGTCGTGTGTGCGTAAATATTCACGAAGTATTACATTTTTATGATGTCATCAGAACTATACTGCGAACTTTGAAGCATATACGAGATACGTAGTACGTCGTACATGGACGTCAAAAATGAAGAGATGAGAGATGACATTGATTGGAGATTGGAGATTGGAGATTGGAGATTGGAGATTGGAGATTGGAGGTCTGGACGATTTGGACATAAATGTAACAAGCTCAAGCTACAAACAATCGTCAAAGAAAGTATCCGTAGTAAAAAGATGATAACAGCCAACAAGATACATTTGTGTTGGTGTGCCATCATCTTGCTTGTCGGTTATGAGGGCTCGTTGGCTTTTCCTCAAAGTTACCGAACGGGACACTCTCGGAAGAGTGTTCATCTAAAACAAAATAGAAGATTAGGCGACTTTCTAAAACGACGTGCAGTGCTTTCAAATACTTCTGAAAGCTCTAATGAATGGAGCGATTGCAATGATGAACGGGGTCTAAAGAAGTTCCTCAGAAAGGAATTCATTACTATTGCATTACCAGCTTTAATTCAACTTACTGCTGAACCATTGGCTTCTCTAGTAGACACGGCATACCTTGGACGGCTCGGTCCAGAAGTTCTTGGTGGAGCCGGTGTGGCAATTTCAGCACAATATACTTTTTCAAAGTTATATAATGATCCGTTATTGAGGACATCCATTAGCTTAGTCGCTACACAAGATGGCAAAGCACGTTCTTCAGGTAATGAATCCTATTCAACTAACGAAAGTAGCAAGAACAATGATATGAGTATCGCGGTTAGTTCTGCTTTATTACTTGCGCTATGCATTGGTTTAATTCAAGCAGTAATTTATTACGGTTTTGCCTCTGGAATAATTGGTGCAATGGGTGTTAGTAGTACTGGCAAATCATCTCTCATGTACCAACCTGCTGTGAGCTATCTAAAAATTCGGGCTTTGGGTACGCCAGCTGCAACGCTATGGCTAGTCACAAACGGAATTTATAGAGGAATGGGTGACACGATAACACCTCTTGTATACAGTCTTTTCTTTACAGCCACTAACGCAATCCTCGATCCATTTTTTATATTTACGCTAAATTTTGGAGCAAGTGGCGCAGCTGCTGGGACTGCAATTGCTCAATATCTTGCCGTAATACCCTTGATGCTTAAGTTAAATGAAAAAGTAAAGATAGATATCATTGGACAGCTGTCAGAGCTTAAAGGGACACTTCAAGAATACTTGAAAGCGGGTGCATTCGTCTTTACACGTACTCTCGGAAAGGTACTGGCATACGCAGTGTGTGCAAAGGAGGCGGTAAGTTGCGGTAAAATGAATGTCATTATCATATTTTATCTAACTTTTAATTTTGAAACCAAAGGCGCTACTTGGGCCAGTTGCAGCTGCAGCATATAATCTAACGTTTCAAATTGGGGTTGCGATAACACAGATCTGCGAGTCTGTTGCTGTAGCAGTGCAAACTCTCCTCGCCAGAGAACTTGCAGACAGATCCAGACCTACAAATTTACGAAAAATTGCACTAGGTTACCTTATTAAACAATCTATTTTTGCAGGTGGTCTTGTAGCATCCGTACTTTCCTCTCTGACTTTCTTTCAAAGGACATCTGTAGTTTCCAGTTTGACAACAAATGCTTCAGTTCAAAATGCAGCACTTACTATCTTCCCTGCTATTTTAGCGACACAAGGTGCTTTATTTCATTTATAAATTGTTAAGATTCATACAAAATTTCATGCTCAAAATTTCATGCTTTTAGTTTTAAAGGGTTTCGCATATCCAGTTAACGGCATAATTATGGGTGGTCTTGATTGGAAGTTTACCATGATTTGTATGTGGATAGCAAACTTTGCGTGTGTGGGAACGCTAAAACTAGGGGGGACCGTAACTTTGTATAAAATTTGGTGGGCATTGGCAGCATTTATGGGTGTACAAGTCGTCGCTGGCATATTAAGACTTCAGTCACGCACTGGCGTTTGGGCTGAACTTGCGGATGAGTCTTCTTAATAATTGAATATCAAAGTAAAAGCATTTACCCCATTGATTTACTTGCATACATTTCTTAACAACATACTCGTTTACATTTTATATTTCTGGGCAAATAGATGCAGTCGACTGTTGGCAAAACCACAAAATCGACTCCTAATGATGAAATGTCCTCTCCAGGTAAGTATGCAGTTACGACGGTGTTGATATTGTCAACTTAGATATCACCTAATGACGGACATATCTATCAATCAGTTCAAACTTATAAAAGTAAGTGCATTTAGAATTACATGCAGCATGCAGCTATTGAGTTATCGCTTATCGCCGATTTAAGCAATCATTTGTCAATGGATCGATTGCAATACTATATTGATGTTGGCGGTTAGCAATCATTTTCGCCCATCAACTTGTAAATATCTGAGAAGCTTTCATATTTCCATGAATGAAAACAGTTATAGGTATTCCCCTGTTAGAGAAAATGTTGTGCAATTGATTTATCTGTTACAAGATGGTGGAGACCTAGAGATAAATAGCTGTGACATCCTAAAAGAAATTTGTTGAACCCAACCGAGAAATATAACGTAGCATATTGTTTCCTTCGATCATGAAGCCTTTACATATAAAGTCCAACTCCATTGATCTTATTTATGAGATAAAGTCAATCACGTATCAATAACGTTGTGAAAGATGACCCCCGAAATTTCCAATAGCTCGTACATCCGAGTCTTTAGTCAGAGTATACAATAATAATGTGTGTAACGTAGTAAACAACATTCTCGTTCTTAATTTCCAGCGGAGCTCACCAATCACCATTACGAAGAGGCATCGAAGCTCTCTGAAATCATGCTTCTTATTACATGCACTCTGTCTAGGGTACGTTCATTCCAATAACTTCTCCTGTTTTATATAGATGCATGTGTATATTTTCAGCCAAATTTGAAATTTGAAATTTGTGATACAGATACAGTCGTACATGTACCTATTCGAGTAATGAGCTAAGTTAGCTAATACACATTGTTCATTAGCTTTTGTCATCGACCCAACGATTCAACGAATAAAAATATCTCAACGGCAACGGCTCCCATAGCATCGCACCACACACATCATATGCAGTGTAGTGTACTGCAGAAGAAGACGAAGAAGAATTCATATTACACCACCATCCTCCTCCGCACAGAGTTCAAACAGTAACCCATGAGCACGTCTCCGTCATCGTCCGCCATACAGGTGGTCGCGCGTCTACGTCCAATCAATGAAAAAGAAAAACGGCATGGTACAGTCCCCGTGGTAACGGCTTCTACCAGTGACAAAACCGTTACCGTCATACGTGGACAGGGAAATCGTACCGTCAAGAGCAGTTATTCCTTCGATAGTGTCTTCACATCGTTTAGTACACAAGAGGAAGTGTTTGAGGTGACACTTAAACCGGTAATCAGGTATGTCTATATGTATACGTATGTAAATTTGAGATTTGAGAGTTTTTTAATTACCATCTTTTGAAAATGTGGACTCAATTCCTGATATCATATAATGCGTATTTGATAAATATGTGCGTGTATTTCATTATTATCGATGATGTGCAGGGATGTCATGAAAGGATTTGAAAGTACGATCTTCGCGTATGGGCAGACTGGAACCGGAAAGACGCATACCATGGAAGGTGATATTACACACGACAATGATAATCGTGGGATCATTCCACGGTCCGCACAAGCCATATTTGAAGCTTTGCAAAAACCTCAGTACAGAGAACATGCAGTCCATTGTTCCTATTTGGAACTTTATAATGAAGAATTGTGTGATTTGCTCGATGTATCAAGCAATAGTAGCAGCAGTAACCAGCCAAAAAGTAAATCGTTTTCCGGCAATAATGCCTCAAAGCTAGAAATTATTCAAGGAAAAGAAGGTCCATTCTGTCGTGGTCTCTCGGAAGTTCAAGTATATTCCTCATCAGATGTATTACAGCTAATGCAAAAGGCACAATCCAATCGCAAGGTTGGTGAGACGAAAATGAATAAACATTCCTCGCGATCGCACTGTATATTTACGTTGAAAGTACATGCCAAGACAACGCTTGCAGAGGGTGGCAATATTAATTTTACTGGCAAATTACATATGGTGGATTTGGCTGGCTCAGAATGTGCCAAAACGGCCAATCTTGATCGTTGTAGTGGTAGCACTGTTGGTGAGGATGCTGCGCGAGAGCGTGAACGCATGAACATCAATCGATCCTTGCTGACATTAGGGCGAGTCATTCAAATGCTCAAGGATCGTAGTAAGGGTGGAAGTAACAAAATAGTTCGTATCCCATATCGTGATTCCAAATTGACTCGAATTTTACAGGAATCTTTGGGTGGTCGGTGCAAAACTGTAATTATTGCGACACTTTCGCCGTCCGTTACGGCCATCGATGAAAGTATATCCACATTAAATTATGCACAATCTGCTAGGGGGATTGACAATAAACCGATAAGCACTTCATTTATGGCTCTGGGTGGAATGCAACTATGCACCAGCTCCGATACCGATGCTGCTAATGGTAATAATAACAGTAAAAGTGGAGGATTGACTGTGGAGCATTGGCAGAAAATGGAGTGTCGATTGGAATATATGAAGGCTCAAGTGGAGGAGGCGCAGGGAGCGTTGGCTCGTAAACATTTGCAGCAGCAAGAGTTAATGGAACGCGCCGAAAAAGCTGAGGGAGAAAAGGATCAGATAGAGCGCGAACTCCTGACATTAAATCTAGAAAAGGAAAGGATCGAGTCAAGTTGGAAACAGGAACAAATTCGTCGACAAGAAGTCGAAGAATCCTTGGACAAGCACAGGTACTATCTTAGTCGTACCAATGCTCTATTGAAAGCCACACAATCAACCGAAAGCAAGCTCTCCGACGAAGCTAATTCTTTGCTACATGTCCTATCATCCACATCGGAACAATACGACAATTGCTATGAATTATTGCATCGACAACATCAATTGGATGCTAAACAAAAATCTGAGACAGTTTCTTTTCATTCAACTTTGACCACAGCTCTAAAAAGTGATTTAGGTGCATGTTTGACAAATTTGGATGCTGCAATACAGCAGCATCGCACCAGTATGGACAGTGCCACACAATCACTGCAATTGGAGCAGTCCAAGCAATTTCAAAATTTTCAGACAATATGGACAGAGATGCAACAAAAGTTTCATTCAATAACAACTGAGGTTGAAGAATTTCAAAAGATTTCCGCAAAAAAATATTTAGAACAAACTGATGCATTGCAGTCCAAGTTGCGGTCTTTGCAGAGTGCTTCCAACGAAATGCACACGGTCAATCACGAATTTTTAATTGACGCACAAAAGAATATTCAAACACACACAGACGGTTCCACTCAACTAGTCGGCGAACAGGAAGATACATTACAAAAATTGCATAACTTTCTACAAAACCAAACAGCTAGTAGCCTGAAAAATATGAAAGAAATGGTCAAACAACTAAATGATTCGATGCAATCGGCACAAAAACTTCGGTTGGATGCAACACAAGAGCATACTGCACTCATCGAAGAATTGCAAACTTCGTTGGAATGTACAAAGAATGAGCAGAGTTTGGAGGTTTCCAACGGCATGGAAACTTTACAGAATGTCTCAGAACAAGTTGCGTCGTGTCCTTCACGGCAGTCCATTCAGCGTATATTTCAACGACAACATACACATTATCCGAGGGCACGGGAGAAACAGATGGCGTACTATAAAAAACATGAATCCTCTATTAATGATCACAAACTGCGAATTGATCAAATAAGTGATCAAATTCAAAAACATGTAAAGCAGGAATTAGAGAACAACATTTTGGAGGGCGTACAAACGCTCATAAAGAATCAATTGGATGAATTTTGTCAGGCAACATTGAAACACAAATTACATGAAATATCAAACAGTACGAATGTGCTGGACGATGAAAATTGCAGTCAGAAATCCAATTCAGATACTTTCATGGGCATAATCCAAGATGATTCTAACTCTTTACAACAAGAATTTACAAAGGTGGAACAGAATCAAGACCTATCTTTAAAGGAAATGGCATCAGCCCAAGTGACATTGAATCACGTCTTGCAATCGTCGCAAGAAGCTAGCGATTTCACCAAAACAAAATTAGAAGGGTTGCAAATTTGTTATCAAGAGCAAACCAATGGGCAGGATAAGTTTTCGCAAAGTGTGGAAAACAATGTACAGGTCTATGAGAAAAAGCAAGCGGAAATGTTGTCGAACGTATCCAATGCGACGGATTCGAAGTTCAGATCCATTCAAGAAAATAATATACAATTACTTCAAAAAAATATTCTATCGTATAAGCAAAATGTAAGCAATGAAATAACCAACCATCAACAGAAATGTGATGAATTTTCGAAGGAGATGCAAGAACATCATGCATTGGTAGGCAATATGTTGTTACCTAACTTAGGCAATGTTTATCAAGAGTTAAGTAACACGTGTAAATCGAATTTGAAGGACGTGTGCGATATTGCGAAGGAGCGCAACCAGTTGTTCGTAAAAGAAATTATACCAGGGACACGAGAGGCGTATAATAGTATTGTGCAGAACATGAATACTCAAACCCATAATTTGCAAGATGTTGTAGTCAGAAATGTGCTGAAACGGGGGCAAACAGTTTCGGATCAATGTCAAACACGTGTAAAGGACTTTGCTCACGACGTAATTCGTATGAACGAAAAAGAGTCATTTATATTACCAGACAAATTTGTGTTAGAGTATTGTAAGAATTTGAGTCAGACGCCCGCCGAAGTTTCCGTGTTAAATGCTGTTGGTATCCCACTGGAATATACTCGTTGCGATGTTGAGGAGGAGGTAGATACGTCTTGTTGCAAAGATCAAAATATGTGTGACAATGATGAAAGGGACGACTCTTCAGAATTGTCGATGTCAGTTTCAAGTGACAAGGACTCGGAATCTTCATCAATCAACGATAAAGAAAATATTACATGCAATGATGGTAATAATCGGAAGACATCTAACTGGAAAGCACAGCATAAAGATAAAGATGCTTCATTAAGTCAAGGTAAAAAGATAAAGAAGTTCACGCAAGGAGCTCCTTCACCTTCATTGAAGAAGAGAACTGTTCAGAGAAATTCTTCGTCGTCACTTCTTTCAGTAACCAAAAGTAATGATACTACATCAAATGTATCCACTTCGGATAGAAAAGCTGTTGCAGTGAAGAAACGTCGGGGAATATATGAGTCTTCTCCAGCAGGTAAAATGCGCGTGCTGGGCTCGAGAAACAAATCATCCAGGAATGGAAGGAGCAACCATAAAAGACATTAAGAATTATAAAACTAGAACAAAGTATATGTGAAATATTTGGATTTTAGTATTTAGGTTAATCTTTTTGATCTAGACTGTTTGTGAGATACACCATTTCCTGATAATATAGAGCTCGACCAAAATCGACTTTATTTCACTCAGTTGGTTAAAGAAGGTGGAATGAAAAATTAAGTTTATATTAATTCCGAAAAAGAGCCCAAAATTTGAGTTTCTCAATTACCGGTAATGTTTGAAGGGAAACTGTAAATAAAGATTCAATTGACACATGTGAATCCAAATGAAGAGAAACGAGAAAAAGTAGAATAGATACGCAGTGCCTTCTGACAAAGATATTTCTGCGCATCAGTCCGGATGTTTAAGATTAAAAAAATGTTATTGAATAAATGACTGTCGAATACTAAAGCTAGTAAAAGAGCTCCTACATGAGAGTGAACGGGCTCATAACATTTATTCGAAACAACACATTTTTAGATAAATCGCAGTAAAGAAATATTGGGAACTACCGCTGGACAACTAATGAAAAATAAAGACAAGTTTCGGAGTGTTTGAATTCATAGTTTCCACAACGTGCTGTCGACTGTCCATCTGTGCAATCTTATGGATAATACAACGCAGAAAAAGAATACCATTGGATTACGCCGATTACGAGGAAAATCGGTAATTCATAGACTTGTGTCCCGTCCCGTCCCCGCGGCTTCCGGGACATCCCGGCGGGAATTACCCCCTCCGGTACGAGATCCCGGGATCCCGTTGTCACCGTATCAATCCTACAAGAATAAGCGAACTCTCAAAGTTCTCCAGGTCACGTAGAAATTCTACGCGTCGAACAACAGGTCACCAGGCACAAGGCACACACACATCATAGATCTAGATCTAC
>Ga0115008_10005142_pt1 | contig 10836 bp, 14 predicted proteins | sample FraStrMetagenome_FD_87164 | JGI IMG/M metagenome (GOLD analysis project Ga0115008, IMG submission 87164) | Marine eukaryotic phytoplankton communities from Arctic Ocean - Fram Strait ARC3M Metagenome | ecosystem: Environmental > Aquatic > Marine > Oceanic | place: Fram Strait | collected...
CCACTGATTACATTTTGGCTCCCTTCAGGTTCGCCGTTGACTCCTTTTCATTATTTGTTTTTGATTTTGTTTGGCTCCGTTTGCTCTTCCGCTGGTTCACGTTTGTGTGTGGTTTACATGACTTGCTGTGCTTGACTGCTCCTATTTCTGACAGAACATCACCATCCCACGGGTCAAGAAAGGACGCCCTGGCTCCAAAATGTACGCCGGGAACTCCAAATCGACAACCCGGGACACCAAAATGTATGCCAAGGGCTCCAAATTGCGCGCTTGGGGACCAAAAATAGAAGCCCGGACGCCAAAAATGGGAGCCCGGAGAACAAAAATGGAAGCCCGGGGACCAGAAATGAGTGCCCGGGGACTCAAAATAGGACCCCGGAGAGCGAAAAAAAACGAGCCGTCACGTGACTTGGGCCAAGTCACTTGGTGACTTGGGCCAAGTCACTTGGTGACTTGGGTCAAGTCACTCGGGGAGTCGCCAGAAAAACCATATCTTGTTGATGATCATTGCTAAATGGGCCCCAATTCACATAAAAATTTAAAAAATGCTGACCAACCACGCGGCTGGCCGCGGCCGCGCACCCCCCCCCTGTGGTGGCGGCTCCGCCGCCACCAGAGACCGCGTCCCGCGGCGGCTCCGCCGCTCCTTACATCCGTGAAGGAATTAATCCCGAGCACGCAAAATCCATCACAGCGCAGGCAACAACCGCCCCTCGTTCACGTGATATGGGGGCTGGGCCAGCACAGACCATTCAAAGATACCACGCGAAAAATGGGACAGGCGCGGCTGCTGTACACGCGCGAGAGCTTTTGTACGCGCGCAGGAGCTGTTGCTTACGCGATGGAATTGTTGCTTACGCGAGGGAACTGTTGCTTACGCGCGGGTATCGTATGGCATTCCCTCAAGATAACAATTGAATTGTTCGAAGTCAACATTTGCGATAATCGCGCACGGGTTTATCCCATGTATACAATATTGCACGGGTCTACATCGTATGTATTTTCTGTCAAGTTGTGCGATCCTATCGCACGGGCTTATACCGTGTGCACCCATACTTATACAGCTCTTTTTTCGACGCAGCGTGTGCTCGGAACCCGCCTTTTTTTCAAATGGAACCAATTCCAGAGTAGCAGACCATAGCAGTGCCACCATGCGGAAACAAGACACCATGAATGGGCAAAGAAAAAGGATCAACAGAATCAACAACAAAGAATATATATATATATATATATATATATATATATATATATATATATATATGTATATATAGGCCAATATAAAATACGCATGAAGAAATCTGAAAAACATATATTGTCCATCCACACGTTTTCACGACGGAGGATTTTTCGATGTGTCAACATCTGAGTTTGTCGCAAACGTTCGGGACCACAAGGTTTGTGACCACCGTGGTAGGTCTCCAACAAAAAGCAAGATGCAGCTCCGTCAGAGCCAGCCGACCGTCGCGCATGGGGTCCGTCTGGGTCCACTGGCAACTGTCCGCTCCAGCAGGCTTACGCGTACAAGGGCAACACAGCAGGTTGAAATGTGTGGCCCACAACATACCAAAAATAGGGAATGTATAAAACAATCAGACAATGCAAAGAGACTGGCACATGACAATGCTCTGTGTGCACTTGTTTGCTCTGTTGCGCTCCAACTTGGCTCACGGTGTCTCGCTTTGTACCTGCTCAATAAACAGCTCACATGTCACTGGTAGCTTAAGCCAAGGCTAGCGGCGTCGTGCAAAAGGTCGGCGGCCTTCGCACCACGGAAGCGGGCGTCGTGGTAGACCCGCCTCGCAACGTGGTTCACCAGCGTCACAGCCTCCGTCCTCAAAGCCACCCTCAAGCTAGGCAGCTGCCCCCTTCCGTGCTGGGCCCACATATCCACCATTCTGGCGACAGGGCGAGTCTCGACGGCAGGCCCCATCTCACAGCCGACCAAGGCAAGGCTGGGGTGGTACACGGCGACGACCGCTCGCAGTGTGGCATAGTGGCGTCCGTCGGGCACGTGCACCCGCACAGCACGCAGCAACTCCCTAGCGTCTGGCAAGCTCACACCCCCCACAGCGCGAGCCGCCAGCACTTCGCGAAGCGGTACCAGGACGACTGGGCACACCAAGGTGGGCGTCCGCAGGGGGGCCACCGCGCTCGCCGACATCGCAGACAGCGCCGCGGGCAGCGCTGTCTGTAACGCGGCTGGCAGCGTGTCTGCAAGCACCTCGCGCAGCGTGCTGGTGCTGGCCGACAGAGCGGCTGGCAAAGCATTGCGCAGCGCCGCTGGAAGCACTTCTTCGAGGGCGGCACGGAGTGCCTCTGGGCCCACACCCACTTCCACTGGCGCACCGTCCTCACCACGCCGTGCAACTGCCGCGCCTGCAGCACCCGCCGCCACATCTCCTCCTGCGCTCCCACTCGCCACGCTCCCCCCTGGGGCGCCACCCACTGCCGCTCCTGCCAGCGCTGCGCTCGCATCGCCCACCTCTTCAGCTTCGCCTTCCGCAACCACCCCACTGGGGCGGCGCAAAACCCGGCTCCGCTCTCTTGCAACAGCCCGCACCTCCGCGCCATGCTTCGCATTTGCGATAGCATGTCGTGTGTCAGCTGTTTGTTTGGCCCGCGGCTTCTGTGCGCGGTGGGGCTCCCCCGCACACCAGAAGCACAGCAAAACATTCTTGCTGCGCAAGCCCTCTGCTGGTGCCACAGACGCCGCCACATAGCCACGGTTTCGCGAAGAAAGCTCAAGGGCGCCCCCACAGCAGCTCCTACCGCCTGGGCACGACTGTGTGCCAGGGCATGCACACCCATTCCCGCCACGCCAGTGTGACGGCATCACACCTCGCTGGGTTGAAGCAGAGCAGTTCCCTTGAGAGAAAATACAGTTGTTGTGAACACACAGAATTTGAAGCACTTCAAGAATATAACCTTGACTGATTCTCACTCGCTTCATTTGCCAGTGTGTGCATGTGTGTTTTGTTTGAGCGCACTGTTGTTCCTTCGTTTGTTTGTCTGTTGTGAGTTTGTTTGCGAATTCATATTTTCATGAACATGTTGATTGGCGAGGTGAAAGACTTCTTGTTCTACTCAACACTGGGAAATGCTGAGCGTGGTTCATTCCCACCAAACAACCTCAGAAGTTTCATGAGGTGAACAACAAGGAGTACGTGTTCATGCACAAGCGACGTTACTGAAGAAACCATGTGTAATGAATTATCTCAAGGTTCACATCAAATGGAAAATTCACGACAATCGAACCAAGAACAACAAAGATGCAACCAAGCTCACTGTCTTTGCTCGAAGTTGTAATTCACTTATTTTGCGATGCGTCGTACAGACATCGAAGAGGATTCGCTCTCTGCACGTTTGAACAAACGGATCATCACTGGAACACAAGGGCAAGTCGCCCCTTCCATCGGAAACAAAATTCCCTCTACACCAAGAACCAACAAAAACACAACCAACACGCGCCAACAACTTCGACTTTCTGGAGGTCGGGAAAATGGCATGCACCTGACGATGCGTGCTGTTGGGCCATCGCTCAGTGAAGGCGTTCAAGCACAAGCCCACTCCGCGCCAGAACGCTACGCCATGACACACTTGTGTATACGCCACCTTTCGCGCGCGCGCCGCGCAGATCGAGAGAGCAAGCGGACAAACTTCAGCGAACCACACGTACACCTACCACGCCCAAGCATAATGACTGACGTGGTCTTACGCGAAGGACGTAACCGCCGAACATAGGTCGGTCGATCTAGATGAAAACTGCGGAAATACCCATGCACACTTCAGGCTCTTCAGCGTCGCGGTAGAACAAAGGACGTCGATGGGCGCGGGGGTGGGGATGTGGGGAAATCGGGAATCGCCCACATACTCGTCGTGTCAGCTCAACGGATCACCGTGTTGGAGGAACAGCGCGTTCATCTCAGCGACGCGGGCCAGCTGGCGCCGCTGCCGCTGCATCTGCCGCCGCACGATGCTCGGCGCGGGTACGCGGCCCGCGAGGGGCGCCAGGCGCCGCCAACGCGGGCACGGCACGAATTCGCGGCGGCGCTGCAGCACGCTTCGCACGGGCACCGTAGGAGGATACTTCTGCAAAAAGCGACCAGTACACTGCAGTTGCCAACCTGAAATTCCTTGGAATCGATACGCGAAGCTGGGCGTCGCTGGGCTGTGTGGATGCAACGGCGATGGCCGCGCCGTCCAGTTGGAGCTGCCTTCGAAGCGACGCGCGCAAAGCTACTTGTTGCAAGCCCAAGCCGTCCTGATCGAAGGCGGCGGTCCACGCCCGATCTGAGAGCACTCGAACTGCCTCAAACAAGCAAACTAAGTACTCGTCGATGGCCAGGTCGCCGCTCTGGCTACGGCTGCGTATCCTGGCGTTCGCATAAGCGACGAGTAGTATCGCTTTGTACACCGAGAACACATGGGTGTCCAAAGGTTGCAAGTACGGCGTCATTCGAGGAGGCACGAAGATCAACCAGAAACGCGCCGCCTTGCAGGCCCGCAACACCGTCTCGTGCAAGTGGATCTTGGCACAATCCATCACGAAGACGACTTGTACATCATGAAGATCCAGCACTGTCTCCTGTGATGCGATGGCGGCAGCCACCTCCCGTATCACTCGAGCGGTGAGGGCATGCGTGTTCCACGCGGAAGCTTGTCGCAAGAGGCGCACGTTCGGCGGGCACTGATGCAACAGCGCGGCCAAGGACCGCGCGGGGAGCGTACGCTCATTCGCAACAATGAATTGCGGCAGCACCGCTTGGACATCGGGGCGGTCACAAAGTACTGCAATGTGGGTCATGTTGCATCGCCGCTTCCATCTCGGGACCTGCTGTCCCCCTCCATCGCGTAAATGTTTCTTGGTCAAGAAGACTGCGCCCCGCCCTCGCCCTGGGTAGAGGCACACGGCCGTCTCATCCAAGTTTATACGGAGCAGAGTCCGACCACGTCTCCCTGCCTCGGCCTCTGCGTAGTTGAAGAACTGCCAGCAGGCGAAAGCCTCAGATGCGTCAAGCACAGACAATTCCGTTTACAAGGACACAAGATCGGCGTCGATTAGCAAGCACGTCGTGTGGGGGCGGGGGGATGGGGCTGGGATGGGGTGCGGACGTGGTGGCCGCTTCGGCATAGCGTGGGAGGGGGGCGCGCCTTAGTGTGCTTCTCGTGCTGAGGCATGATCTCCACCTCGCGGATCACCCCAAAGCGGCCGCCCCATCGTCGTCGTACCCGCGAGATGAACATTCGAGCGCTGCGGCTTTGGACGGTCCCCACCGCATGTGGGTTCGCAAAGCCAAGGGCAGCGCGGATGACAGCAAGCTGTTGCAGCATCGACGATGTGCTTGGCGCAACGCCCTTCTCGATATTCTGTTGCAGGGCCCATGCACACAGCCGCCATTCTTCGAGACATTTCATCGCCAGCTTCAAAGCCTGAGGATCCGACGGCGAATCCTGATCGAGCAAGGCAACAATATCCACCTCCGTGAGGGCACTGAACATGTCCTCCACGAGAACGCGGAGCTCGCCGTCTGTTTTGCATGGCCACTCACGCGCACGTGCCTCTCTCTTCAGTAGATGCGATGCTGGCTCCACGCTCCACTCGGACAGCGCGTAGGTGATCACGGCAGTGTTGCAAAGGGTACGAGACGGCTGCCATGCCCGCGCCGCCTTCACGGCATTCGATTTCGCAGCGGCATGCGCACGCTTGACCGACTTCCGAACATGAGTGGTGCTATAATAGTTTACTTCATATTGTTCCTTTTAATATTTTATTTGTGCATGCATAACATTTGAACGGTTCAGGCCTCACACACGCACACACACATACGCACAGTAGCATGTCAGGGGTGTGTATCGAAGGTCGGCCTCAACGTTTTTGTGAGTATCAGTTGGCCACGGAAGGAACCCCGACCGCTCGCACACAATTCGCATCGCTCACATCAGCCAGCTCCGCTCCCAACTGCGTCCTGCGCTCCTTAAGTGCCGCCGACGTGGACCCCTCCATAGCGTGCTGACAAGCTCGTCAGATGTAATGCGTAATAGTGTTTGAATGCACTGGCGACGTACAGCGTGAAAAGATCGAGGATGATGACTGTGTGGCGTGATGTCAAAGCATGTACGCACACGCAGACGCACGCGCGCACACATATCATGGGCACACGCGTCAATACACGCGACCGAAAATGAAAACAGCGAACGACCGCTCGTGGACCATGTAGACGCTAGCACCTTCGCGAGAAAACCGTGCTGACTACATCTGTGTGCCAAGACGCAAAGCGACCCAATAATACTGCGATCTCATGCCCAATAGCAAATATGGACGCACCGATCGCAGCTATGCGAAGATGCCGTGATCATGTACACTGCTCATCCGATCGACGTGACTTTCACCACATGGCTACGGGCATGATTCATAGCCCGGAAACCAGGCGGCAAATTAAGACCTGGCTCCTATCCAACCCACACAAAAACGTAAGGAAACCCTTACAAAACACCCACATGTATGCAGCGAACAAGGGCTTCTTGACTAAGCCATCTTTCGGAAACGAAGACGGTGCTGTTTTCCAACGGCGTTCTACGCACTCGATGACATTCCGCGATGCGGAGGTGGCTTAATTCCTGATACCGTTTTTCGGTCGTGGGTTGTGGGGCTTCATTGATTTCTGTACACGCTTAAGGAGCCACGCCCTCCCGCAAACGCACCAAATGGGACACAATGCCGACTCCATCGCTATCACGTCGTCGAGAGCATACACGCGCTACCGATCCACCCAGACAAACCACCCGAACGCCGCGGCGCCTCGAACAAAACCGAACAACTTTCAACTCAAAAAAAACTTCGACCAGCTCGCCGCTAAGCCAATACGCACGCAGTGCGCTCTAGTGGCAGATCAACGCTTGTGCACGGAGACACAGAAGCAAACCGCCACACCTGGGTGTGTATACGCGCGATGTTCGTGTGTGCGGTGGGTGGGTGGATAGCGAAATGCTCGAAAGGGGTGCTCATATGTTGTCAGTCGGCAGGCGCACACTCCAGATAGAGGCGCCCCGTACTGCAAAGGAGATCAGATAGATTGGGTGAAACAAACAGTGTTCGTGGCGGTTCACTTGGGATAATATGCGCTGGTTGACAAATGCACGTGATCCAAGGATAGGAAATCGATAAAAGAATACGCACAAGTCTGCTGGAGCGGACAATTGCCAATAGACACATGCGGACGCAGACGGAAGCTATTTCGGCGCGTCAGGCAGACACGACTAACGAATCCAATTGCGTTACAGGCGGCCATTCAAATGGGCGACACTGCGCAACTTCGGTGCGCGTATGGGCGGCTTGCTGGCTACTTGCCCTTACCTGCTCCCTTCCCCTTGTCGTTACCTTTGGCCTTCGCCTTGCCCTTGGCCTTGGCCTTACCTTTCGCGATGGCACGAGTGGCGACGATGCTGAGAAGATCTTGGTCACTGAGCCCGCGAGCCCGCTCGACGAGGCGGGCTCGTTTGCGTTCCTCATTGCGCAGCTGCCGCGCGATATCTTCGCGCTCCTTGTGGATCGCCTTGCGTCTGTCGTGCAGCTCCGATAACGTTTCTGCTTGTGTATTGCCTAGCGCAAGAGCCGCACCCCACACACTGCCTGCTCCACCCCCTCCTCCACCAGCCAAGACGGCAACCCCGCCGCCGCCACCTGCAACAGCCATACCACAACCGCCTGCACCACCTGCCCCCCCGCCCAACGGCATGAGTGCACCATGGAGGGGGACGCCGCCAGCCGCACCGCCACCGCCGCCGTCACCGCCATCGCCAACGCCGACTCCACCACCAAAGGCGTATGGAAATGCAATTGCGGGCACCGCGGCTGCTGGCGCTGCTCCTGCACCTGCTGGGACAGTAGCGCCTGGGGCTGCTGCCTTCGGTGCTGCGATCGCTGGTCCTGCGACTCCTGGCGCCACGGCCTTTGGCGCGGCGGCTGCGGCCGCTCCTCCTGCTGGTGCCGCTGCTTTTGAGAATGCTGGTGTTCCTGCTGGTGCTCCCCCTTCTCCTCCTGCCGAAGCCATCTTTCAAATGCCTTTTGGGCGACTAGCTAGCGCCGCCTCAGCGTACCCTGCTGCGCAGCGCACACAGACGCAGCATCGTTGCGCGCAACTTAAATGGGCGCTCACGGACGATATAGGGTGGTTGTGTCTGCATGCCAGCTTATCCGAAAGATGATGAAAATACGGCACGTTGAACGGTGATCATGGCACGTTCCAATGCCTCCCGCACAGCCTGTGAAACGCACGTGCACTGCTTTCAGCTTCCTTCAAGCTACAACCTGGAACTGACGCAACATTTGCCCGCGCACATGATGGGCTACGTCATGAAAGAAGACCGCCCGCTCGCCATCTGTGTGGTCGAAAGACTGTACACCCGTTTGCTCGCTCCACCCCGACCCCCGCTCGCCGCCCTTCCCGTCATCCTCTCTCTCCCCACCCCCCACCACACACACACACACCACCCCACCCATCATCCATTCGTCCATCCATCCCCTCCACCCTCTCTCCATTCTCCGTCCCTCCCTACCCCAAACCCTCCCTCTTCCGCCCCGCCCACCCTCCCTCCCTCTACACTACTCTCCATTCCCTGAACTGTCATCCAACACCACACCACCTCGTCGACAACCGACACGTACGACAGCTAGCAACGGACACACGACACAGGCAAAGTAGCGCGGCGAGCGCGCGCGGCCTTGTCGGAAATGCGATGGTGTCGCCAAAGTCGATGTGGTCTGTGCACTAAAAAGGCTATGCTTGAGCTCGGTGTACGCAGAGGTGTCATACAAACAAATTCTTTACGTGCGCGTACCGCAAAATGACAATCTTTTTTTCTCATGGAAGATGGACGAACATCAAGACTGATTGTGTATATACGCATGGATCATCGCCACCGCCCTCCGAACCAGGGCCGTCATCGCTGCCACCAGCGCCGCTTACCAACGCAACCATACGTATGACAACGCCAGCGAGGCCCGTGCAAGAGACTCGCATGACCGCCCTCCCCGACGGCAGGCCGAAGCGAATGTGAGCCAGATCGCAACCATGCGCGTGGCGGCAGCTCCTTTGTGGGCGTGCTCAGCACGGCTCGACCACGGCCAGCGCACGACCACACGCACACACGCACACACCCACACGCACGTCGCGCAGCGCACCGCACGCTACATGGAAGTCGATCGACACTGCGAGGTGTCGTTGGCTAGCCGTACGGAGAAGTGCTCGCGTCGCACAGTACTTCACATGGGCGGTAGTGGGTGGGTGGGTACACGGGGGGGGAAGGTAAGCTAAGGGCGTCGCGCCAACTCACTGCGATCTGCTGGCGCGGCTCGAACCACCCACACGTGTGCACAAACGCCCGCGCGTGGGTGAACGGAGCTGGGCGAGCCCCAACTCCCCGCAACCGCAACCACACGCTATTTTTTACGACCACCAGGTAGACGATGTTTCGTTGCCGAAAGGTAGCGATGGTATTCGACTGTTCACACAATTCACGGATCGGATGTGATGGTGGGAGAGACATGAAAAGATGATGCGGGTTGCGATGGCAATGACGGTGATGCTGATGACGAGTACGCTGCAGAGGGTGGCGAAAAAAGATGAGGGGTATGGAGGTTGGGTGGGTGAGTGGACAGAGGATGTGGGGTGGGTGGGTGATCTGACCTGACAGGAATATAACTAACTTGCTGACTGTTGATCGGGGTTAGATGCGATTATCGGCGCTTGCGCATGGCTCGTATGTAGAGGTGCTCCGTGGTATAGCATGCGTAAGATTGTTGGATCTGTCAATAATAAATAAATATATACCCACCGCATACGTGCTGCTGTCGGCTCGTTCGGAGCTGCTTCTGAACAAATCTGCGACAGGGTACGCGTAGGTCGAATGGAACAGACAATCGCACACATACGCAGACGGGCAAACTGTTTCGGTGTGGCGAGAAGACGCAACCCGCGAATCAAATATGTTCCGAGCGGCCGCGGGGGCTGGGCGACGCTGCGCAACTTCGGTGCGTATAAACACAGACCGCTCACAGGCTACGTACCCTTGCCCTTTCCCTTACCTTTGTCGCTACCTTTCGCGCCCGTCCCGAACCTCTTGATTCCTTTCGCTACCCTCCACCACACATACACACACACACACACACACCAACGGACGCACAACTCAAGCAAGGTGGTACAGCGGACGCATAGCCTTGCTGAAAAAAACTTGGCGCCAACGACGTCGCTGCAACTATAGACTACCAATACGCTACGCTTGAGCTCGGTATGCACTCACCGACTAGAAACTCAACTCAAACTGGCTGTGGCGTGCAAGCTTACTTCAAATTGAGATAGCATCATACTGAACCGACATGGGTGTCGGGGCGCTATTCCCTCCGATAACAAACTCCCCCCCCCAGACCGCTGATCGCCAGCCACAAGCTTTCAAAGTTGCTTCGTCCTCGACCCAGCGGCGATTTACTGTACGTTTCATCTGGTTCGCTAGGAATGCGGGAAGCCTTGCTCGATTTTTTTGCTTCATACATCTAGGCGCCATATATCCACTAACGGCTCAGCTGAATGCTGCAAGTGCGGGCTGGGAGGGACGGGGTCAACGCTCAAGGTAAAAAATAATGCATGTGTATGGCGTAGAAGGTGTAAGGTATAAAGTAGAATGTGTAAGGGCGAAGGCCGAAGGAAGAGGAAGTGGAAGAGGAAGAGGAAGAGGAATAGGAAGAGGAAGAGGAAGAGGACGAGGACGATGAAGAGGAAGAGGAAGAGGAAGAGGAAGAGGAAGAGGAAGAGGAAGATACAGCGGAAGAGGAAGAGGAAG
>Ga0115008_10005144_pt1 | contig 10836 bp, 8 predicted proteins | sample FraStrMetagenome_FD_87164 | JGI IMG/M metagenome (GOLD analysis project Ga0115008, IMG submission 87164) | Marine eukaryotic phytoplankton communities from Arctic Ocean - Fram Strait ARC3M Metagenome | ecosystem: Environmental > Aquatic > Marine > Oceanic | place: Fram Strait | collected 2012-06-18
ACACCCAAAACCTCAGAAAGAAAAAATACCGATTGCTTTCACGACTTTTGTGTTTTGGACTTTTACAATATTATTTAATTTTTTAAGAGATCTTGATAAATTAGAAAATCAGAGAAAAAGAAAACTTAAAACTAAGTATTCAACAGACTTAAAATTGATCGACTGAATTTGTAAATTATGCTTATTTAACTTTGAAAATTATGAATTCGGTTGTATTTTAAAATTATTTAAATTCGATCCGATTCCTGTAACACATCGCAAACGCATGAAATCTGCTCGATTGTAAGTCCAGCTGAGCTTGCTTGAACCGCTGTAGCAGTTCCACTTGTTCCTTGATGGGCTTGCGCCGGATTTGGCTGCACCACGATTTGGCTCCGGCTGACCGCCGCCTGGTTAGTCTGATTCTGTGCAGAAGATTGAGCAGGATTCTGGGTTTGCTGCGTTGAGCTGGATTGATGAAGCGACATGTCTTTCTCTGTCTCTCTATTACACGAGCGTTACTCGAGCTTCCTTGCAGCTTCTTCAATTTCCTCTTATCTCTCAACCGCCTCGGTTTGGATTGCACAATCTCCCAATCTACTGATCAGCTAATGTGAAGGTCAGATTCTAGCCCGAGCTTGAATCAACTTTTCGATGTTCAGCGTAAAACGATTATTGTTGTCGTATAGCCAAATTGAGTTGATGAATGCACCCGACACCACCACCAAGAACACACACTTTCGCCCAATCCCGTAACCGAACACCAGCGCCACCAGACGGACTTAAACGAGCACCAACGGACAGCGCTTGAGAATCGTGATGTGTTGTTCACCCTTTTCTTATGTAATAACGTTAATTGGTACTCAAAAATTATTTTTCTATAAAAGTAAACATGAAATATCACAAACACTTAAGTCATCACAGTTTTTTATTCGTATTTCAGTAAAATCAGGAGTAAAATTTATATAATAATTAGCAAAATATCATGATTACGGTGTTTTGAAAATTATTAAAAATTAAAATTTTTCCATAATTAAGTTATCACAGCAGATGTAATTCGAGGTTTTTAAACGCATTAATTTTTCATATTTCCATTCAAGCAGATTCAATATATGGTACGGTAATGAGGGCGACTTGAGGTCAATTTTATTCCATAAAATTAATATATTCTTCCTTCTGGATTTACATGGTCTCATTTGAAATCTGCTGACGAAGAAAAAAACCAGCTGGAGATAAAAGATCAGCCGCAATTCTTTAGTCGCGTGCCAGCATTATATTTAGCGCGGGTGAAAACCGATCGGTTAGCTGTGTCCGATTTAAGTCGGCATTTTCGCGTTCGCCTTTGATTCAGATTTTTGTGCTCCTCCTCGAAAGCTGCTACTGGCTTTGCTGCACCTCGAGCGATTAGACGCGGACTTAGGCCAGCGGATTAACTCTCAAAGGGATTTTTATAGAGCTGTCTGTTTGGCTAATTTTATGGTGGATAAAAGGGTGGTGAACAGTTTTTTTGAAAGAAGCTGTTTTTTGTCCCTCATTGACTTAAAATATTTAATGGAGATAACTTAATAAATTAAATTTATCGACAAAATTCTTTCGCTTTTTTAAGTTCATTTATCCCGCGTTAAATATTTAAACTTGAAATCTGATTAAAATCGACAACGATGCGGCGATTTGAATTGAAGATCTTTTATTCATTGAGTAATAAGGTGAATAGGTGCTGTATAATATCGTTGTTGTAGCCGTAAATAAGTGTTGATACTGTAGCAGTGCACTGCAGTTGGAGAAGACTCGGATCTAAATTAAGAAATAATGAATAAAATCTTCTTGGAAATTTTTAGGAATTTTGCGGCGGCTGGAATCAACAACGTCTATTTTTAGCAATTTTCCACGCCCTCGATGCCGAGATTAGACGATGCTCGTCGCTAAATAGCTTCCAATATCAAATTCCGGCAGCGGAATACGGGCCAATTCCGGAATCATTTTCGATAGGTCGTTTAAGTTTTTACTTACTGAGAGCTTATTTCATTTGAAAATAATCGTCGAAAACAGGCAACGAGTAAGTAAAGTACTCATTCGCTTTCCTGCCAGGTCTGATTCTTCCGTAGAATTTCGGATTAACTTCAAATCTGTGATTGTATTCCGGATCAACCTCTCCATTTGCATAGGCTGGGTCTCTCTTTTTTCCTCCTAAAGTTTGTTCATTCTCTTATTCTGTTATTTGCTTGAGGCTTACCCGGATGCCAGCCGTAGCTCCAGTGCTGTGCACTCACAAGAGCAGACATCAGAAGGGAGAGCAGCCATAACCTCGTCATAGTTTTTTTTTATCTAGCTGCGTTTGTCTGTCTTTTTGACTTTGATCTTACCGTCGGAAAACTGTTCTTTTTAAAAAGGACAAACTTCAATCCCCAATGGAACATTAATTACCCCGAGAGCGCCTGTTCTGCTTGAGGCAGTCGCGAATCAAAGAGTTTAGGAGACAATTCTGCAGTGTTCTCGAGCTAGGGATTTTAAGTCAGGTGGACGAATAACAGAAGTGTCTTTCTTGGAAACTCAAAACAGACAAAAACGGGAAGAACAAATTGGAATAGTAGTCATCCACACTTGGAAGATCATCTCGGCTTTCCGGGGTAATCTTCTTTGGGAAGAATAGTCCGAGCCATAAATCCAAGGTCCTTTAGGTTATCCTTGTGCATTTCAGCTGCAATTTTCAGTGACAAAATTTGTTTTTTGTTGAAATAAATTAGTTTCTGAATCATTCAGCCTGAAAGTTCAGGCTCTTTTAAAAAGAACACGCAGAGTAGAGTGCATATTTATTTTTCTGGTTTTTCAGCTTGCCTGATTTTATAGCTTCAATTTTTAATCAGGAAAGTGATGATTAAACGGAAATCGTTGTTTTTTGACATGATAAACGAGATTTTAAGTTTTAAAGCGTGTTTTGTTAATATACAGAAGATAATGTACAGGAGATTTTTTCTTATAATTTCATGCCAGCTCCATGATCAAACATATGGGCGATGAGCAGGTCAGAAGTAACAAAATTCTTGGCGCAGATGACGCATTTTAACTGAACATCATTGTCGTGCGATTTCAGATGGCTGCGAAGATGGGCTGGTCGCGTGTATGTTTTTTGGCAGCCTTTGACGACGCAGCCGTGGTAGGTTGGAGATGGAATGTGGTTAGCTCGGGCATGGCAGCATTTCAAGCAAGGGCACTTTGAACGCGATGCTCGCCGATTCTTCAGGCCGGATTTTTCAATCGCGAGAGATTTGTTGCTGTCTCCGTAAGCTGGCGAGTGATCGTGGGCAAGAAAAGAGCTCATGCTGGACTGGATCAACGACGGATTGTATTCTGTTGGTGGTGGTGGTGGCGAAAGCGCTTGAGTGAAGGAAGAGGGGAAGAAATATTGGTTGGACTGCGGGTAGAAGCTGGGAGTTGATACCGTTGTAGGCGTTTCGTATAGTGGAAAGGGAGATGGAGAAGGGTAGAAATATGTTGATGTTGGAGAGCTAGAGCCAGAGGAAGAAGAAGGATAAAGCTCTGAAGCGTAGCCTGATGAAGCCGGAGAAGTCGGCGAGGAAATAGGAGAAGCTGAAGCAATCTCAGGAGAGATCAAGCTGGCGAGAAAGTCGAGGTCGGTAAGGTCGACGGCGGGAATTTCAATATTGATGCTGTTGAAAGCCATTTTTTTAAATGTTTTTATTTATTTGTTGATTGTTTTGAAAGTGATATGATTCTAGGAAAACGAAAGTCATGTTTTATATGAATGGGACAGGTGTGTGCCTAAAGGTGTGGAGCGCCATCGTCGAAAATTTCTGGGAATTTTCAGCTGTACCCTATCTGATCCAGGAAATTCTCGTGATCACTTCCACCTGGATGCAATCTATCCGTCGTCAGGTTTGGTAAATGCTCGGAGAATCTGGCGCAATTTTTAGTAATATGAAATTGAGTTAAATTGACGAAATATGACGTCTGAAAAAAGTCCATTTCAAAATGCATGAATATTGAGTGCTCAATCGAGTTGCAATTAGTTGAATAGATTCTACTCGCTGCATTATATTTATGAATTTGATTTTCATTTTGAGCAATTTTTGATGGCTCATTGTAAGTGTCCTGTAAAATCAATTTTACAAAGACTCAATTACGGCGTTTTTCTTGAAATCAAGGAGGAAAATCTGTTTTAGTACCAATTAACAAATTACTTTCTCACCCTTGAGATCAAAGATTTACCCTCATTTCCGGCTCCTGGCATTAAATTCGAGTTAGCGCTTCTATTCCCTTTCTTGCGGAACTAAAGCGATTGTCCAACGATTGCTCGCCCGGAAATGATAACCTGATATGCATGAAATTTCGATATCAAAATTTTACCGTTCGCGATTTACTCGATTCGAGGTTCAATTCTAGCTCTTCGAAGTATTAAACAACATGGGTGGTCGAATAAGCTTTTGGTCTTGTGTTTTACGATAAGAGCTTCAAAGCGAGCGGGCCTTTCCAGTGCCACCGTAAACGAACATCTCCCTCGCTCTTGAGAATCCGTTTTCAGTGTTAAAATTTAATGTAATTTTATCTAAACTTCTTCTGCGAAGTCGAGATTGAGAACCAAGATTTGTTTAAGAAGGCGAGAACGGCAATAAGTGATTAGCGAATTAACTCGACTTACACGAGCTGAATGAAGTGTCCAGACTGAACTGAGAAAACATCAAAGAGCGGAGAGAGAAAATAAACAAGGAAGAAACGGGCCAATTCCAATGGGCACTGCCAAGGTCCTTAGAGCAATCATTCAAGTGCAGCTGATTCATTGCTCTTTGGGAATTTTGTATACATCGTGGGTAATAAAGGGCTGAAAGTTTCCTTTTAAACAAAGTCATGATCTTTGTTCTTGTAATATTTTATAGATTCTAATTTGTAAACTGTAAAAAAAGAGCAATTGGGAGAGCCGGCCAGGCGAGTGCGAGGTTTACGGCGAGTCAAGGTCACGAAAATGCATCAGAGACTGCATAAATCCAATGCTATTCGACCGCCGCGCCTGTCATGAGAAGCCAAGATCAACTTGGAGCCAGGTCAAGGTCTTAGCTCGTGCTATTTTTGTGGCCGCGAGGATCTATAATTTACAACACTTTCGAAAGCTCTTTATAAAAGTGGTCAGAGTGCTCAGCAAGTTGCGGTGTGGGCCTCAAATCCAGACGTTTCAACAGCGGGAAGTTAGAACTTGAGAAGGAACAAGAAATCTGCGTCGCTTGCACTCCCGACTGTAAATATGAAGAATGTGGTAATGGGTTGAGCAGGCGACCAAGAGTGCATCACAATGATAAGGGGAGAATTTGATCTTCTATTTTGCAAGAATTCAAACTCTTGATTCAAATTCATCCAGAAGAAAACAACGCCTTCCCGTAGAAGTTAAAAGACTCAAAATTCTGTTATTCTCGGAAACGGTTTAACAACGATTTTTTACAGTGAGAATTGAACTTATCCTTAAAGTTCGCTGACTAAACCGGGTAAAAGATGAATGACAAAATAAAGAGCTTAGAGTCCTCTGAAGAAAATATGCTGAGTCGTCTGTCCAAATGTGAAGAAAAGCTGAGCGAGCAATCAATCAATGTAAAGAGCTCCGAGAATGTAAGGCTCGACGAAGTCATTAGGGAGCAAAATATTCTTTCCGAGAAACTCGGCCATCAAGCTGAGCGGATTGATAGGATTCTTCCGATTTCGAAAAGATCAAGGAACAGTTATACACATTTCTTAAATTCCAGTTTCCTTCAAAATGACGCTTGTTTGATCATAAAAGAGCATTGGAGGAAGTTTAACGCAGACTTGCGCTTGATCTTCGTTAATTTTATAACTTCGTAAAAAGCCAAAGCCGCAATTACTTCCTCATGGATGAACAGTCTTCGTCGGATTGGCTTAGCCCTTCGGATCAGACCTCTGATGTAAGACGAATCGTTCAGAGGATCAATAAAAATGCTGATAAGGTGCGAGTTCAGAACTGTTTAAAATCCGACGAAATTTTCAACTCTTGTTAATAGATCGAAAACATCCACGACAATATTGAGCAAGTATGTCAAAAGCTCTTGAAACCGGCAATCACGAAAGCGCTGACTTCTCGAGACAGCTACATCAAAATCAACCACGTTGAAATTAGTGAAATCAAAAAGAATGCTGCCTTGCAAAATGAGAATATCACAAAAATACAGAAAGACATTGTGGAGACAAGGAAGAGAACCAGTTCTCTTAGACCATCCTACTCGTCAACCTTGATTGATAGAAACTACGGTAATTCATATAAAAAAACTATCGTTAAAAATTATTTTAGTCGACGGAGAGATCTCAAAGTTGAATATTAACCTCGAAAATCGCATTCAACATGCACAGAACAAGCTTCAGAACACAAATTACGAGATCAAGCGACTACGAGATATTGTCGATACTTACAACGCAAGAACAAATGAGCTCCAGCGCCAAGTCACTTTCCAGCGTCGTGCTCCAAGCGAAGACGAGATCGCTCGAAAGCTCAAGATCCTGCAAGACTCGCAGCCTCGCATTCGAAAGTTGGAACAGGACAATTTTGACGGACAAGTGAAGATGCGCGATATGGAGTCACGAGTATTTAACTTGGAGTCGGAAGCAAAGAAACTTGCAGCTAAACTTGAGAAATCAACAAAAGAAACAAAAACTACAGAAGTCGCAAACTTGGGACAGAACTTATATGAAAGAGTTTTGGTAGAATTGAGGAGGATCAACGATGAAATTCAAGATTTAAAGTACTCAAACTCGAATTTGAAGCTTTCTATCAGTAAGCTCTTTAAATTTTATTGGTATAATCGGCTCTATTCAGATGGGCTCGATAAAGAAAGCACCGACGAGCGAATCTATACAGAAAACTTGTGGAAGAACATGTCTGAAATTATAAGCAGGAATGAGTCGAGGAAGCAGACTTACGCTTTCGAATACACGATTGGTTAAACTTACTTCATCTTTGCGTCGTAATAAATAATTGCTTTTAGGGCCAACGCAGATGAAGATGGAAGCCCGACCACATCCATTCGGTGTTGCAATTATAGACCGCTCAAACGGTGCTTATTTGAGATCTGGAAAGAACTGCTACGCACCTGGAGGAGAAACAAGAAACTTTACTTGTCTCGGCGTTTTCCGCGCACCCGTCAAAGGACTGTACAAGTTTACGTTGCTAGGAGCGCAGTGGCTAGCGAATGCTAGAAAGAGCCATTTCACCGGTTGGCTGAGAAAAAATGGAAGAGGAGTGACCGGCAGCTACTCGAACAGCGGAGATGTTGCGAAGATGAAAGAGGGAGCTCTGCACTCGATTTCGTTAAATATGCTCATGGAGGTACGGTCAGAAGAATTATAATTGATAAAAGGAGTTTCAGCTCGACCCAGGGGATGAAGTTTCAACGCTGTTCGTCGCGTATATGGGCAGCAACAAGCTCTTTAGAACGAAGTCTAATCATATTTTCAATTCCTTCTCTGGCTACTGCATCGACTGTGAATAAATAAACAATAATGGACTCGGATTTTATGACAAGGACTATATTGAAATGGCAAGCAGTTAGTTCATAAGCTATTAAAAATGTTATATTCAGTTTATCTTGTAAGAGTTCTTCATAAAATTTAAATATTTGAGGCTTTGCATCGCTCTCATTTGTGCCTCATTTGGAAGATTCAGCTGTTGAATATCTTGCGGGTAATTCCACGTAAGATTTGGTTGTACTGGTACTTGCTGCAGCGGTAAATGGGTAAAATTGATCGTCGTATTCTGCGAATTTATCTTAAGTGGGTTGAATTTTTTTGATATGTGTTAAAAACTCACAAGATTTGCCCCCTTTTGACGCATCATCTTCTGGTGTCTTGTATTTTTCAAGTGCTGCAAAAGCTGCAAATCCGAGTTGATGACCATCTCGCAAACTCCACATTCGTACACTGGCTTTGAAAACGGTTTGACCTTCTTCATAATTTTTGTAGGTCGAACAGGAGCAAGTCCTGCTTGTAGAGCAGCTACGGTACTCTTATGTCGGGCAGTTCCGTAATGCTCTTTTAGCTGTTTTACAGAATTAACCCATATCTTGCAGTCGATGCATTGAAGTTTACCAGGGACTTTTGGTTGTCGCTCAATTCGTTTTATAAACGGCGGTAAATTTTGCAGCATATCTTGAAACTCCTTTCTTTCTTTCTTCTTTTTGTCGTTTTCTTCCTTGTTTCCATGTTTTTGGTCGCCCATGCTTTGACAACTCCTTGTTGCTGTCTCAACAAGATACGGTTGGGCGAGATAGGGGTTTGGATAAAACTGGTCAGACGGATAGACAGGCATAAGCATATATCCGATATTCTTAAAATGAACTTCAAGAAGACAAATTATTGTTATCTCTTTTCATACCATCAAAATGTGGCGAATTGAAAACTTATACAATTTTGTTTTGCACTCAAATTGACTCAATGTCTTTCCAAGACCATTTATCTAGAAAAAGAGAATGAACACAACGCGAAGATTTCAAATTTATTGAGGCGATAGAGCAACTACCTAAGTGATTTGTTTATGCCGCATAAGCTCACTGTAATAATATTACAAATATTATTAATATCATTGAATCTATTAATAAAATAACAAATTTTTCATTCTCCAAGTAGTCTTCTAGAGTAATATGTAAGATGATTTGTCACCAAAACAGATAGTGAAAAAGGTATTTCAAAAATTAAATATTTGCTGCGCGTATTTCTGTCGTAATTTTCGGGAGAATAATTTCAAAACGAGCAGATGATAAACGTTAGAGAATTCCAGCGTAAAGACCAGGATGCTGCATTTGCTATTTGGAAGCATGGCATGAGTGTCGATCTTGGAAATTACTGGGTAATTATTCGATCGTAAACTTTCTTTCAAACTTATTCACAAGATTCAATGGATTCTCAATCAGAATCATGTCCGGCTTATGATTCTTCTGATGCCAGTTCTCGTCTACCATCTTGGTTATGATTCGAGTCTTATTCAAGGAATATTCTTTTCAACACTTCTATCTGGAATCCTTGTTGCGTTTCTGCGCTTCATGGTTTACAGGACAAATAAAGATTATGTAAACACAAGAACAGACATGCTCGACATCGAAAAACATCATGGAAAACGCTTTCTCGTTGCGGAAGGCGACAAAGGAGAAATCTTGGGAACGATCGTTTATGTCGAAGAACCGAAGATAACTTATTTTAAGGTTAAATTTTATTTTACAAAAGTTGTTAAAAGATTAACAAGGAAAAGAAGATTGAAGGAAAATGCTGGGAGATGTTCTCAATGAGCGTAAAACATAGTGCGAGAAGACTCGGTGTTGCTCATAAAATGCTCGGTATAATCATTTATTTATGAAGAAAGAAATTGCAAGTTTCAGGTGATCTCGAGCGACGAGCGAGAGATGCAAATGTTGATGTGATCGTCTTCGACGCATCAACTCCTCAAATTCCGGCTGTGAAGTTCTACAAAAAATTTGGCTACGATTGGGAATTGGTCCCATTTCCAAGTCTGGGAAATAGCTTCCCGAAAAAGCAGATAGCGGATTGTTTCTTCAAGTTTTGTAGAATGGACATTATCAAATTTCACAAAAGGCTGTAATAAAATAAAAAAGTTTGTTTGAAAAATAATGAATGTGTCCGAAAATTTGATGAATCGGCGTGCGTTGCGACCCTAGTTAGTCTGCACGCCCGAGGGTGGTGTGTTAGAAGGCGCGTGCGTGCCCAAAGCGGGGCAGCGCACCGCGCGCCGTCGTTTATCGAGCGCGCGTTATCACTGGCAGCACCACGTGAGCAGCTTGGAGCACCTACACGCCTCGAAATCTCCTCGAAAGAAAAATGACTCAACTCGTTTCTTTATTATCTGGCGCCACCACTTGGAATCGGCCAGACCGATCAGTAGTGGTTAAATCGCTACCAGAACATTTGAACAGTCAGGCACACGCGCATACATAAGTGATAAGAGAGCAGCCAGTTGCAGTCGCTGACGATTCTAGCCGTCAATAAACGGTTCTTTTGGGGTGTTTTCAGGTAGGGAGAAGAACACTCTTTGTTCTAGATAAATTATTCGTAATGATTATTGGATGATTATCGGTCTTCTAGAGACGTTCTTGTGAAAAAACTCTCTTACATAATTCGAGACCATTCGAATTTGGAAACTTAGACTGGGTTAATTAAGGCTAATTTCTCCGACGAGACTGATAATGGAGCCTTATTACAATCATGAATAATATCATTTTACAAAATAGCAAGTTTCTTGGTTTTTTTGGGTCAAGGTCAGCACGTCTGATCGAAAAAAGGGTTTATCGGAAAAGTGAACGAGAGTAAATATAGTTTTTATTGATCAGTTGATTCAGTTTTGAGATACCCTGCTGCGCCCGGCATCATTCCCGTCGCTCCGAAACTGATAAGATTATAATTTCTCCGGCCCCTGTTGGTTTTTATCGATTCCATTTTTTTTAAAGAAATGACTTCTTATTAGAAAACAGGCAAGTTCAGAGATTATTGTGGGAAATATTATCGAAAGGTAAGTTTTTAAAAACTATAAAGTGATGATTTTTTTCTGGTTTAAATATTTTTGACAAACTTATTTATGTGATAAATTTTTAACAGTTTAAAGCTTCTGTCACCATTTGTTGGTATTTAATTCTTGTTCAACTTTAGTTAAACAATATTTAAAAAATATGATTTGATATATTTTTTTGAAAGAAGGGACAATATTGACCATTTCTGTTCTCCGTTCCCAGCGTCGGATTGCTCCCACTTGAGACGGGTAGAGACAACTCGCAAAACAAAAAAGAGCGACGCTCCTGAATCTGATAATATCCAAAAAGCCCCTTTCCAAATGCTACTCGCGCA
>Ga0115008_10005145_pt1 | contig 10835 bp, 16 predicted proteins | sample FraStrMetagenome_FD_87164 | JGI IMG/M metagenome (GOLD analysis project Ga0115008, IMG submission 87164) | Marine eukaryotic phytoplankton communities from Arctic Ocean - Fram Strait ARC3M Metagenome | ecosystem: Environmental > Aquatic > Marine > Oceanic | place: Fram Strait | collected...
ATTACAACTAATCAATAAAACTATAAAACAAACTAAAGAAAGAAATCGAACGATCTGGTCGTTTGTTTATATTTATTTTCTGCAATTTTTATTTGTCTTCTAATTTGCCTTCTATTTTCTCGCAGTACCGCCCTGACTTTTCTTCATAAAATGAGAAATTTCAAGTTTCTCGGCTTTCTGGCCGCTTTTTCGAGCGCTCAGGAATTTGAAGATTCCTGGTCGCAGGATTTCCTCGACAATCCGAGAGACTATTACAGAAATCCATGTCCGAAGACAAGGCCGACAGATTTGTGCAATGCTTTTGACGAGTACGTTTGGAAAAAGGACGGCTACTATAGCTACGAACTCAGAGAGACGTACACCCAATTCAAGGATATAACCGGTTATGCCTTTTTGATGAAGTCGCAGAAATGGCTCAACGAGTCTGGTAAGCTCAAATAATAAAAAATCGGCTAAATTCACAAATATTTTCTTTCTGAATTCCACTGATAATTTGTTTTTATTCAACAATTTAAGTGTACTACATTGATAATGACGGACCAAACGACCCCGAGCGAACTGTTTGGAAGCACTGGGTCAATGTTTGGGTCCCAAAAGACAAGATCCTTGACAAGCAGCTTCTCGGTTCTGCTCTTATGCTGATAGATGGTAGCGGAAATAGCAAAAATCCTCCAAATCTCATGGACGACATGCTCCAGTATGGACGATTCTTCGCCAGAACGACTGGAAACGTTTTTGTCGGAATCAAACAGATTCCAAACGGGATGAGTCTTCCATGATTTCAACAATTTATTTTAAACCTGAAAATGCAAAATTTTTAAAGACTTTTAAAAGAAAGGCTTATTTTCCTCAACGACTGGAAATGCAAACGAACTGAAGATGCCATCATCGCCCTCACGTGGCGACATTTTCTGGATTTCCCTGACGAACCAGAGTGGCTTTTGCGATTTCCAATGACAAAAGCGACCTTGAGAGCGATGGACATGGTCTCCGAATTTGTCGAAACTGAATTTGGCTGGCCGGAAATCACGAAATGGGGAGTCACAGGTTTGACTTAAAACACTATCCTTTCAATAAAAATTAAGGTGCTTCAAAACGAGGCTGGACAACATGGATGACAGCAGCTGCGGACCCTGAACGAGTCGTCATGATGGCTCCGATTGTTCTTGGTAAAACGAAGATATTGTAAAAAAAACTGTTAAATAATTAACTATTAAGACTTTTTAAAAATGGACGACTTGATGCACCAAATGTACCGAAACACTGGTAACTGGACTTTTACTTTCACTGACTACTGGTACGAAGGAATCAACGGAAGGTAGGAAATTATTTATTTCATCTCTTGGGCAGCTGCGTTGTCGAGCAACTGCAAGAAAGTAGCGGAAGGTGCTCCTCGTTTTGACGTGATGAAGAAATCCTGGTTACCTCGAGGAGCGCTTCGAGTTCTTAAAAGAACGGATCAAGCGATCATTTATTATTTGTTGCAAACCTGATTGTCGGACCGAGTCCATGAATCTTTGAAGAGTAGGAATTAATCAGATCGTGCAGATTGCTCGTAAACCATCCATTAGCAGTTCTGATAAAAAATGAAAAAAACTTTGTAATAATTTAGATTTTTTTTTATATTTTTTAGAGTTTTTTTACTTGATAAAAAAGTTTTCGCATAATTAGAACAAAATCTTTTTAAATTGACAAGCTTAACTTACACGATACTGAAAAGCGAAAGTAACAGCTTCAAAAATTTCATATTTTCTATGACTTCGTTTTCGTTCCTCAACTCTCTGTTTAATAGTAAGTAAAGCCAATAGTGCGGTTATTGGTGATAACTGCCAACATTATTTTTTCATGGACGAAAGATATATAATATATCATATATTGCGACCTTATGTCCGATGCAGTTAGCGGATTTTTTGATCATTCTAATGTAGTTTGGGACCACATTCAATATAAGTTCTTTTAATTTTAAACTTACAATTTCAGAATTGACGATCCAAATATGAAGCCAATGATGGATCTTATCGACCCTTTTGCCTACAAAGACCGATATACGATGCCTAAAGTTGTTATTTCGGCCACTGGCGATGAGTTTTTCATGCCTGACGACATCAATCTATGGTGGGATGAAATGCCCGAGCCAAAATATATCCGAATGATGCCCAACACAGATCACAGGTTTTAACAAACTTAGCTTTTTAAGGTCTATCATATTTTTAAGTACCCTTCTTAACGGATTTTCAAACCCTCATCTTGCCTTTACCATCCGATCAACCTACCTCGCAGCAGTAAAGAGCCAGCCTCTTCCAGAATTCACGTGGGATCTCACTGAAGACAAAGAAACGCGAAAAGGGCGAATCGACCTGTACGTAACTGGAGAAATCAAGCCATCGATGATCTTTGGTTGGATGGGCGACAATCTATCGCGCTTCAGACGGGATTTTAGAATTGCTGGAGTTCGAAATAATGAAAAGGGAAACTATCTTCTTCCTGATATGCCAAATGAGCCGGAAGGATATCCAGGTAATTTTAAATTTTCAAAAAACTCTTTCTTTCAAAAAAGACTCTGTTTTATACAAATAAAAACGATGCATTCCAGGACCTTGCCCTGACGGCGCCGTGTGCCCAGATGCCTGCGCAACTCGAACTGAAGAAGAAGAAGAGGAGGAAATCGAGCTGGTACTAACCGACGCCGATATTAACGATGATGGTCTTTTCGAGCTTTACAAAGCATTCTATATTACTGGAGACTTTGGATCATCAAAAAATCGAGGACACGGTTCATTCGATCCGTCCTGGATTGCTCCTATGCTTAAACCTGAAGATCTCTTGGGTACCAAATACGCCAAGATTTTTTTAACATTTTTTTTCAGACTATCAAGTTCAAGCAAACACGTTCCGAAAGACTATGGCTACTCAAGTCGCTGATAATCACTGGGTGATCGAGCTCGAAGAAAATCCAGAAACTTTCAGGGCATTCTTCTTCGAAATCCAGTTTCCAGGCCCAGATGGCATTCACGGATTCGAATACACTTCTGAAGTCCAAATTATACCGACCTACAGACCATTCGAAGAGTGCGTCGGAGAAGGCTGCCAGGGTTCTTTTGTTTAGCTCTGATAATAAAATCTTACAGTTGAAAACGTAGATTTTCTAAAAATAAGAAGTTTCTTTCACTAAAAAGATTCTTTTTACACGTTGTGGTGAAAACAAAATTACACTTTCTAAATTTGAATAAAGTGAAATGTACCGATTAGGAGCCGCTGAATCCTCGAAGAGGATACTGAAAACTATGTCAATCCGTGAGCTCAAGCTAAAACGTATCAGTTTCAGCCCGCTGAGCAACTTCTTGCATAGTGATATTTCAGTCTAAAGCTTTTTTTGTCACGCAAACAACAAGTTTAAAACGCCTTTTACGCGCAATTTTTACAGAAAAGAAAGTCAACCTATGAACATCAATTAATACGAGAGAAAAAAAAATAAAGAGATTTATATGAAGAATAAAGGAAAATATTTAACGTTTTTACTTCTTGGAACGTGTTTGTCATTCGACCCTGATGAAGAAAATACATATCTTGCCGATACAACATACAAATTAGCTTCGCGAACAAGCGAATCATGCTCCGATCTGAGTGGTTCAAAAATATTTAATGATGACACAGTCGAGCTTGGACAATGGGTGTGCCCAAAAGATCTTGATTCTGGAGCAGTCTGCACTCCGAATTGTCATTTTGGACCTGCTCATGGGGTGGCTAAGTGTAATTGCTTTTCTTCAAATGGTTTTTTGTTACTTTTTACTGGATGTAATTGGGACTTTTTTGACATCGAGTTGACCTCTGAGGCTGTGACTTTTTGTCCGTTGCCTGATACAACTACAACTTCAACAACCAGTTCAACGTCCACAACAACAACAGCCACAACATCCACAACAACAAAAACCACAACAACAACCACAATAACAACAACAACCACAACATCCTTAACAACAACGACGACAACGACATCTACGACAACTACAACGTCCACTACATCCACAACATCTACGACAACCACATCAACCACGACATCCACTACATCAACTATGTCCACAACATCTACGACAACTACAACGTCCACTACGTCCACACCATCTACGACAACCACGACAACCACGACATCCACTACGTCCACTACGTCCACAACAACAACCACAAAAAGAACCACAACATCCTTAACAACAACGACGTCCACGACATCTACGACAACAAAAACGTCCACTACGTCAACAACATCAACGACAACCCCAACAACCACGACGTCCACGAAATCCACGACATCCACTACCTCCACTACGTCCACAACAACCACAACATCTACGACAACTACAACGTCCACAACATCTACGAAAACCACGACAACCACGACATCCAAAACATCCACTACGACCACAACAACGACAACAACCACGACATCCACGACACCAAAAGAAGATACAACTACTGAATACACAACGACCACAAACACATCAACTACCACAAACACATCCATGACAACAACAGAAGCAACGACGATAACTGCTTCTAGCAACACAACGTCAGGTTCAACGTTGACCACAACTTCAGAGAACGAAACAACAAAATCTACGTCATCAACAACAACCGTTTCCACTTCATCGACAAGCAAGAAACCATCAACGACCACAGAAAAACCAACGACTACAAGCTCAAAAACAACAGAAGGACCTACAACAACAACGACGTCAATCTCTTCTATGACTACCACAACAAGTACAGAGCACCAAACTACTACAACCACAAATGAAAACACAACAACAACCTACACGTCAACCACATCAATCACGTCAACAGCATACTCGACGACAACATCAACCACTGAAACCACAACTACATCAGGTTCGTCAACAACCACGACGAAGACGTCGACAACAACTGGAAAGCCAACGACAACTTCACAGATTTCAACAACCACTAGTGAGGTAACGACAACAACCGTTTATTACTCTACTACAGAACCGACAACATCAACATTATTTGAAACAACAACAACTGAAGCAACTTCTACCAGTACAACGAAATCATCGACAACCGATGGAAAAACATCAACAACAACGCTTGATACTACAACGACAAAAACGTCAACGACGTATTCCGCAACAACGACGACACCTGATTATAATTTGACTTTCACAGCTCCAACAACAACTTCATTTGTATTTACCACGACAACTACGTACGATTACCCAACGTCTTCATCAAGTACAACAACATCATATCGACCAACTTCGAGCAAAATAACATCCACGACTGGAAAACCGACTTCTACGTTAACAACTAGCTCAACAACGATAAAATCTACTTCTTCGTCAAGTACTACATCAACAACAACTTCCCCATCAATTACTTCAATAACATCAACTTCTTTGACGTCAACAACAACAAGCTCTGTTCCATCAACAACGACATCAGCGCCATCGACATCATCGGATTATACTACTTCGTCAGGTCTACCAACGACAACATCGACTTCTACTTCAACAAAGAGCTCAGCACCAACAACAACTTCGAATTATTCTTCCACTTCAAGCTCAATTTCAACAACCTCTATTTTGTCAACAACGACATCAGCACCGTCGACATCATCGGAATATACTACGACAGTCTTACCGACAACGACATCGACTTCTACATCAACAAAGAGCTCTATTCCAACAACAACTTCGAATTATTCTTCCACTTCGAGCAAAACTTCAACAAGCTCTGTTTCATCAATAACGACAACAGCGCCATCGACATCATCGGATTATACTACAACATCCACGACGTCCACAACCTCCACGACGTCCACTGCATCAACCACATCCACGACGTCCACTACATCCACGACATCCACGACGTCCACTGCGAATTATTCGTCGACTTCGAGCACAATTACAACAACCTCTGTTTCGTCAACAACGACATCAGCGCCATCGACATCTTCGGATTATACTTCGACCGGTTTACCAACAACGACATCAACTTCTACTTCTACAAAGAGCTCAGCGACAACAACAACTTCGGTATATTCTCCCTCTTCCAGCACAATTTCAACAAGCTCGAGCTCATCGTCAACAACAACAACAACTTCGACATCATCCTCAACCACGAGTACAACAAGTGAAGCAACAACAACTACCGGAATTCAGTCAACGACAACTCCTGGAACGATACCTGGAAATTGTCCATATTTGATTGCTCCTCACGAAAGATCACTGTGGATTTGCAATAATGGTGGATCTGAGTACGTTCTCGGCTCAACACAATCTTACTTACCTGCTGATACCAAGGTTTGAGAAATAACGCAAAGATCAAGTAAATCAATCTAATCCAAATACGTGTTAATGCGCCACAAGTGACACCATACACCTTTGCTTCCGTCAAATTCTTTGTAGTTTTAAAACTTTAATCTCAATCTAGTGTAAACTTCGCTGTCAGAAACCGCTCTACGACTCTCACCACAGGTGCTTATCGATAGTTCTCAAATAACGCGAGCCTGAACGTGCTTTTTAGAATGAAAACAGAGTGCAAATGCGTTGGTTCATCTTGTGGATGGACTATCTCTGATCTGACTTGTTTGGAAGAACCAACCACAACGCCTATTTCAACGACTATAAACCCAGAAGAAACGACATCTGCTGAAGCAAATAGTTGCCAAGCGCTTGAGGAGCCAAATGGATTTTGGGAATGCACTGATGGAAACGAACATGATACAAAGGACAGTTAAAAATGATCTTATAATCTTGATTCTACTTGAAAATTGCAATTTTTAACGCGATAAAGTGCAAACTTCAATGTGATGACAGATTTGAACAGCGTCGAACTGTTCTGAGATGCAAATGCCGCAAAGGAAGATGTGATTGGAACGATGTTCAGCTTTTCTGCATGCCAGAAGAAGAAATTGAGATTACAACTCAAGCTCCAGCAGCTGGTGGAATCTGTGAGCCGCTTAACTCCGAGCTTGGAAATTGGAGCTGCTCGAAGGGTTTCCATTTTAACTCGAGGTAAAACTTACAATATGAAAATATACACCAAGACCAGGATGTTTCAGCAGATGAAAAGATTGAAAAATATGTTGTCATTTGAAACTCAGTCGAATCAAATAAGATTTATTGATGATGCTTATCTGATTCTTATGTCACTTTTAAACCATTTTTAGGTGTAAGCTACAATGTCCACAGAACTATATTCCTGGAAACAGACACATTACTCGTCGCTGCAGATGCTCAAATAGACAGGATGTAAGCTTTTTAAAACCCTCATCCTGTATTTAATATATTTCAGGCATGTTTATGGACCCAAGATGATTTTGACTGTCTCCCCGAAGACTCGGACGAAGCAGTTGAAATCGTTGATTGGGAAGCTCCAGTTGACTATGAAACTGAAACTTGTCCGCGTCTTTTCGATCACGATTCTGGGCCGCTTGACGAATATCCAGCTGGCACTTGGAAATGCAGAGTTGGTCGAGATCGGCTTACGGTCGAAAATCACAACGTTGCCGGAGCCAGATGTCAGATTCATTGCGATCCAGGGCTTGAAGTGATAGACGATGGGGAGAAGAGACGATGTAGATGGAAAGAAAAGAATGGAGGACTTGAGTGGTCAGGAAACAGTTAATAAAGCTTTTTTTATCTTTGAAGCTTTAGAGTTTTAAAGTATCAACTTTTTTTTGTCTTAAATTTGATATTTTTGAAGGTATCTCATATTTGATCTTTCTAATTTTGTTTGTATTATTTTAACCTTTTTGCGAGTTTATTTTTATCAACTGAGAAAGGGCGCGTTCGCTACTGCAGAACACGAGCAGAAAACAGAATGATTCTTCAATTTGAGGAAGCTGAAAGGAACGCACGACTCGCCAGGAAGGACGCTAGAGAGCCAGGTAAGAATTATCTGTAAAATATTTAAGACTTTTTCAATTTTAGGTCTAATGCAAAATGACAGCATGCAGCGCGGGCGGTCTCTGCAACGCGTACTGCACCGAGAAGCAATAATGAATGGTGACACCACGATCGGCAGTCGCGTAGCGAAAGTAAACCCGGTTGAGTTGCCGGGCTACAATCCCTTCAGAGATCGAATTCCTCTTTCGCAGCTACCGCCAAGGCCTTATTTTCCTGAAGAAGAAAAGGAAAGTGAATCGTTTCTCAGCGGTGTGCACTCGGTTTTATACAATGGAGTTGAATATCTAAACGGTTTCGAACTTGTGAGAAGTTTGAGGAGGTAAGCAAAACTCTTAGAAACATGGAAGACAAATTTAAGGTGGCTGTTGTCCGAAAAAGATCTTGAAGAAGTCGTCTCTACTTCCCGAAGTCGTATCTTACCGGCAAATTAAATAATTTTGATTAATTTTGTATGAAATCCTCAACAAAAGACCTGTACAGATTTTCTAAAAATAGCCGGCGAAACAAAAATATAAACTGACTGATTTGATAAATTTATCAATAAACTCATCCTTGCTTTTGATTTCCGAAAGAAAAACAACAACTGAAAAATATGTTTATGGTACTTAAAAAATAATCTCGAAAAACATTTTCAGAAGCAAATTTCAGTTTCGGAGAGCTTGTAGTCGCTTTGTGAGATCGTCAGCTTCGGCGGTTTTTGACGAATCAGTTCTAAAAATGAAACTAAAATAAAGTTTTATATTTAAGTCATACTCTTTCTTAGCTTCAGGAGCCTTCATTATCTCAAGCTGCTCTTGAAGATCATTTTCAGCAGCAACTTTTCCGATAAGCTCGTCAACTTGCGCTGTTGCGCCGCCGGTAGTCATAGCACTTTCCATTGTGTCTTGAAGAACTTTGTCCAAGAGATCCAAGTTTTCAAACTGTTTTTCGAAGTTGTCCATTGTGACTGTCATCTAAATCACGTACAAAATTGAGATTGTTTTAATAAAAAAATCTGACCTTTTCAAGGTTCATCGTCTTCATCGCTTTCTCCATCCCTTTCGTTACTTTCCCGAGCTCCTTCGTGACATTTTGCACGCTCTGAGCGGACCGTATTCTACTTCCAACAGCGTTAAGTCGTGATGCAAGACGAAGATAACTAAAGCTGCTCATCAGAAAACCTCATCAAAACTTACTTCAGCGATTCATTGCGCTTTCGGACGGCAGATTCTGCGTGAATTTGAGCGAATTCAATTCTCTTTTCTGCAATCGCCTTTTTTACTTTTGATTTTAACGCGAGATGCTCTTTTTCTGCTCGTTTTGATTCTCTTTCAAGTGTTTTTTCCTGCATACGCAGCTCAAAAAGTAAGTCTTCGAGCTTCGGCATTTAGAGAATTTTTAAGGAGAAAATATGAATTTTCAGAAGTTCGTAGGAACGCAAGGATGGCTTATCTTTTCATGGCAAACAACCGTGGCTGACTATGACTTGCTACTATTTGAACAATTTACTGTCATTACTGATACATTTTTAGACATTATTTTTCATAAAAAAGAAAATGAAGAAACTTGAAATTGCTGATTTTCGCGAAGATTTTTATTAAAAGGAAGAGCTTTCAAAGAAGCAGAATGAAAGAGGGATTGAAGGGCAGATTGAAGAATCGAAAATATCCGTAGAGTGCAAAGTTTGTTGAATCAGTTGATTGTTAAAAAGGGAACTGCTGGAAAAAGAGGAGTAGTAGCTTCGGAGAAAACGCACTTTAATTTCGGAGCGCTTGAAGACGAGAATTGAGGTCGTCCGCCTCTGCTGCTGCTGGAGCTGCCGTTCTGAAAAGCTTTAAAACTTGGCTTTTATGAAAAAAACGTACGCTTTATTAGCTTCCGGAGCCTTGAGCAGTTCTAACTCCTGCTGGAGCCCATTTTCGGCAGCAACTTGTCCAATGAGATCGTCTACTTGCGCAGTTTGTCCACCAGTCGCCATTGCGCCTTCCATAGAATTCTCCATCGTTGATGTGACGACGTCCAAGTGCTCAAACTGTTTCTCGAAATTGTCCATTGTCGCAGTTATCTAGCGAGATGTTATAAGCTGTGAAAAAGAGCTTGCTCGTACCTTTTCAAGATTCATAGACTTCATCGCCTTTTCCATGCTCGTCGTCGTCTTCCCGAGTTCCTTCGTGACGTTCTTCATGCTCTGCGCCGACTTGATCTTACTTCCAACCGCGTTCAGCCTCGATGACAGTCGCAGATAGCTAACAATATTATTGATCAGAAAAAACTTGTAAAAAATCTTACTTCAGCGCCTCATTTCGCTTCCGAACAGCAGACTCTGCGTGTATTTGCGCGAATTCAATCCTCTTTTCGGCGATCGCCTTTTTTACTTTTGCTTTGAGCGCGTTGTGCTCCTTTTCCGCGCGTTTTGCTTCTCTTTCGAGCGTTTTTTCTTGCATTCTGAGCGTCAGAAGAATATCTTCTAGCTTTGGTGCTCCAAAAAGTGGCATTTTTGATTTCTAAAATGAGCGAATCGGCGCTTGAAAACTTGTATTTTTATCAGTTTGCCTGTAACAGATGGATGGGAAAGTAAGAGATGAAAGTAAAGAATGATTTCGAATCAAAGTTTATAGAACACGGATTATGGCCACTTTGGTATATCTTCAGTTAATGATGATGTCTTGGATTCGCGCGTGGAATCTGAGTCGACAGCCTGTTGATCGGTGGGTTAAGCTCGAGCCGCTCTTCCGAGTTAAGGTTGATCAGCGAGACGCCCTTTGCCGGCTGGTCGGCGAAGCGTTCTGGAGGATGCTGGCGAGCTTCAGAGAACGTCTGCGACCGAGCTGGAGCACGTCTGTTGCGCATTGATGGTTCATCTTTCAACTGGTGCATTTTTGGCTCATCATTAATATCACAAAATGTAAAATTTTTATATTTTTTAAAAAT
>Ga0115008_10005150_pt1 | contig 10829 bp, 11 predicted proteins | sample FraStrMetagenome_FD_87164 | JGI IMG/M metagenome (GOLD analysis project Ga0115008, IMG submission 87164) | Marine eukaryotic phytoplankton communities from Arctic Ocean - Fram Strait ARC3M Metagenome | ecosystem: Environmental > Aquatic > Marine > Oceanic | place: Fram Strait | collected...
CCGCCCCCCCACCCCCCCCCACCCTCCGTTTGGTTGTTCGTTCTCTCGAACTCCCCGCCCCCCCCCGCCCCCCCCCCCCCCCCCGACCCCTGATCGCGCCGCTGTTGCCAGGACGCGGGCACAGAGATCGGGCTGGCAAAGCTATCCCTCGAGGCTCTCCTCGCTGGGGGCAAGGATGCCTCCGGAGCCTCCCTCCCCATCCGCAGCGCCTCCGGTGATGCGCCAGTCGGAACACTCACTGTGTCGGTCGCCGCGATCGCAGCGATGCGGGCGCTCGCCCCTCCTCCTCCAGACGGAGATGAGCCTCCCAAGCAGGCCGCTGCCGCCACTGCTGCAGCACCGTCCTCCCCCGCCTCGCCCGTCCCATCCGCCGCCGCTTCCGCTGCCGCGGCAGCCGCGGAGCGGGCGGCTCCGACCGAAGCGCTCGTCGTGTCGCTGATGTCTCTCTCGCTGGATGCTGCGGCGGCAGCAGCGGGGAAGGCCAAGGTCCCGGCGCTCCGTGCGACGCTGGACATTCTCGGCCTCGAGCCTCAGAGCACGCCGGCACCGCTCCGGCTCGACAAGTCGCTCCACGCAGATTCTGGTTGGTCCGCCATCTTCCCGTGCGAGTCAAAGAGCCGACTGCGCAAGGTGCACGCGCCTAGATGATCAAACACGTAGCCCCGTGCTCTTGATAGTCAGTGAGGGCCACCCACTCCTGCAATTAAGGCAATGGCGGCGCAGCTCCCCACTCTCGAGCACGACGACGCCGTCGTCACCCTCACGCTCGCCATCGACGGGAAGCGAGGCGCCCCCGCCGCCGTCTACGCGACCGCGGAGGCCCTCCTCCCGGCGCTGCTCTCGCTACGCGGCGCCACCGCTGAGATACCTCTCACTGTGCGAGCCGGCGTCGGCAGCTCGTCGGACAATCGCTCTGCAGACGCAACGCAGCATCTCGGCTCGGCAGTGATGCGCCTCGCGGGCTTGCCGCTATTGCGTCGGCTGGCTGGCGTGCCTGAGCCTGAGCCCGTGGCTGAGGCTTCGGCGTCCAACGTTGGTTCGGCGTCGGGCGGTGGAAAGCTGACGGTGCGGCTGAGCGGCGCTTCGCTTCTTCCAGAGGCTGCGTCACGCGTGCCGCCGGGCGGCGCACTGGTCGTGGAGGTGGACCTGCCGGGCGACGACCCGTTGCTCCGGAGTGGCCCGGCACCATTTGGGGATGGCGTCGCGCAAATTTCCTGGGAGCACGGGTACGCCTGCCACCGCGGCTCCAACCTGCACACGGCGGTGGCCGAGGCGATCCGCTCTCCGGCGCGTCGGGGACTCGGATACGGTACTCTGATGCGGTGGTGTTCCATGAGAGTTGATTAAGTGATTTAGGCGAGGGAGGACTCAGACATCCTCCTCGTTCTGCTGTGCGTCGGCGCGGACGGTGGCGCGGAGGAGGAGCTGGGCATCGCCACTCTCAACCTCGAGTCCTTGCTCCAGCGGGGCAATGACCTCGAGGACAGCGAGATGGAGGTGCGTGCAAACGGCGGGGCCGGAGGCGTCATCGGCCACCTCACAGGCTCGCTTGCCGTCCTCGAAACTTTGCGAGCGATGCAAGCGGAGGTCGGGGCCGGGTCGGCCGCTTTTGCCGCGCCATCAGGCGCCGAGAAGCCTGCGAGCGCGACTGAGGTCCAAGTGTCGGTCGGCAAGCTCACCCTCGTCAAGGGACTCCTTGCGAAGAAGGGGGCCGCCAAGAGCACTCTGACAAAAGGGTGCGCTCACCCCAACACTCTGATCCACCGGTCGTCCACTTTGCCCTCAAAATCCTTCCTTGCGTCTCTCGAAGGCGCGCCACAGCGCAGCTGGCAGTGGAGCTGCCCGGAGAGAAGAAGCGGTCCAAGAGTGGCGCGCGGAGCTTCGATATCTGGGTCTTCGAGACCTACGCCGAGACCTGAGCGACGTGTGTCTGATACCTATATAGGCGCATCGGTGCTGCGCGACTTGGGCACGCCCCTTGCCCCAGCGGGAAAGAAGTGCCAGATCGACTACCAAAAGACGTTCGACGTGGGTGACGGTACTCCAGTTGCGGTGGCACTCGCAGCGGCACTCCAGTCTCACGGCGAGGGGCGAGGCGACTCGGAGGTGAGGCTGCACGTGTTGGTCACGGAGAAGGCGGGCGAGGAGGCGCGGGAGGTCGGTGCCGCCGCCTACAGTTTGCGCAGCCTCCTCCATGACGACAAGGCCGACCTCGCCGCCGTGCCGCTGCCTGTCCTCGACACGGCAGGCGCCAAGGTGGGTGAACTGACGGTGGCGATCTCGGCTCTGGCTGCGATGAGGGCAATTGCGGGCCATGCGGGGGCGGTGGTGCCCGCCAATGCTCAGGCGCCGCCGGCAGAAGCTACCAAAGCGGCGCCCACCGCCTCGACGTTAGCTGCGGCACCATCCGCCGCTGCCACTGAGGTGAAAGCTGCTGCGACTGCATCCACGCTTGGACCCTCCACCGACGCTCCTGATCCTGCTGCTCCTGCTGCTCCTGCTGCTCCTGCTGCTCCTGCTGCTCCTGCTGCTCCTGCTGCTCCTGCTGCTCCTGCTGCTCCTGCTGCTCCTCCTCCTGCTACTGAGGTGCCTTTGGCTTCGACCACCGCAGAGCCCACTGCTGCGCCGCCCTCTGGCGGAGCTAGCAGTAAGGTCGATGTGGCCAGCGCCGGAATTGGAGATCTGCGCATTGCCCTATCCTCCCTCAAGCTCACCGGAAGCAGCGCGGCCGTTAGCGTTTGCATTGAGCTCGACCTGCCCGGCGAAGACGAGCCGCTTCGCTCGGAGCCTGTCCCTCTGCAGAGTGGTGCCGCTGCACTCTCCTTCGACCACAGCTACCCCATGGGGCGCGACACAGAGCTCCGAGCGGCGGTGACGGAGGCGATGCGGACCACCGACCGGAAGGACGACTCTGAGGTGCTCTTTGCCGTGCTCGGCTTCGACGCCGCCGGCGGCGAGGTCGAGTTGGGCGTTGCGAGCTACGAGTTGGAGGAGCTGCTCGAGCAGGGCCACGACCAGCCGTCGCTCGTCCTGGACGTCACGGCGGGCAAGTCCTCCAGAAAGGTTGTGCTATCCCTGCCGCCCATCCCGCAAGGAGAGGGGCCCCACGCCGCGCCGCCGCGGCCGATCGCAAGCCCTTTCCGCCCGCCGCTTAGGTGGGCGAGCTCGAGTGCTCTATAGCGGCGCTCACTCCCATGCTCCAGATCGAGGCCGAGCTGGAGGCATCGGAGGTCGAGCTCAAGGTTGGCCCCCTCCAACTCAAGAAGCCGCCCAAGGGGAAGGAGGGCGTGAGCCTGCTCATCGATGTGGCGAGCTGCTTCTCGGCGCGCAGCGAGTCCGTTCTTCCCGCCGCTGGAGGTGCCGTCCCGATCAGTTGGTCGAAGCAGCTCGACGTGCGGCAGGGCTCGAAGTTGGCGCGCGCTCTCACTGCCGGCCTCGCCTCGCCCGACGCCGCGGCGCCCGAGGTTGTACTGCATGCAATGCGAGGAAAGACAGAGGTGGGCGTTGCACGCATCTCGCTGCGCGAGGTTCTGAACAAGGGGCACGACCTCGAGGCGGCCCAGCTACAGCTACTCGGCGCAATAGGCTGAAGCCGGCGCAATCACGGGGATCGCCTAGATCACGCGAGGTTGACTGAGCTGTAGGCGCAAAAGGCGTCGAGGTTGGCGCAATCACGGCAAGTGTCCGCGCGCTCGCAGCGCTGCGCGCAATGCGCGTGGCGGCCGCTGCTACCAACCTCTCGCTCGGCCTGAGTGGTCTGCGGCTCGAGGCGCCGCGTGCATGGCCCACGTGGGTGACGGTTGACGTGCTCGGCGCCGACGAAGCGCGTCAGGGCGAGAACCATCGGCTTGCATGCTACAATGGCTGTAAGTGTGACGCGGTCGCTGTAGGCGCGCACAGCGGAGGCGACGCCGCGCGCCGGTACGGCAATGCAACTCGGTTTCGAGCAACGGTATGCTTGCGACGCCCGTTCCCCGCTGGCAGTCGCGCTCGTTGCGGCCCAGAGCAGCACCGACGAGGCGGCTGTGCTGGCGTTGTGTCGTGGGCAACCACACTACGCTCATAGCAAATGACTGTCACGCCCATAGGAGGACGGAGAGGTGCATTTGCACGTCATGCAGAGGGACCCCGCCTCTGGCGCGGACGTGGAGGTGGGGCTCTGCCGCTACCCGCTCGGCGGCTTCGTCGCCGCGGGGGCCACCGATCCGCTGAGGTATGACCTCGCACTCTTAGCAGACAGGGCTAGTGAGGCACGATCTCCCCTTCGTGCTGTGAGTAGGCAAGACCTGAAGGTCCTCAACACGCAGGGTCAGTCCGTGGGAACCCTCACTATGACCTTGCGGGGCCAGGCAGCGCTTGCTAGCGCGCACGCGCGGGCGGCGGCGGCGGAGCGAGCGCTCGAGGTGCGACTCGAGAGTGCGCGTGTCACCTCAGCGGCTGCGCGCGATAAGCTCAAGCTATTGGGCAAGAAGTCGACGTTGGGTTGCAGCGTCGACGTGCTCGGTGCGCACGTCGACCAGGCGCCGCGGGGTAGCGTCGATGCGAAGTCGGGGGTCGCCAAGTTGCCATTCGAGAAGCGCTACTCACTCGCGCGGGGCGGCCCCCTCCGCGCGGCGATGGTGAAGGCCCTCGCCTCTGAAGACGAGTCCGACTCGGAGGTGCGCCGAGGGGCCGCATCGACGACGCGTTGACCCATCCATCAAACGCGTCCACCGACGCGTCCCTTAGGTGCAATTTGTGCTGACGGCTACCTCCAAGGACAGTAAGAAGGAGGAGGAGCTCGGGCTCGCACGTTACTCGCTCGAGGCGCTGCTCGACGCCAACCGCGAGCTCACCCGCGCCAAGCTCGACGTCAGGGCGGACGAGCGCGCGGGCCTTGCCCCTCCCTAGCGTGTGAGACGTTCACCTCACCCGACCCTTTCCTAGGCGGACGACGGAGATGGCGAGAAGGTGTGGGAGCCCAGCCACTGATGTTGCCTTCTCATCTCTCTACTCTTCCCACGGCTGCTGCTCCACCCTGTCTGTCCCTCTCTTAGCCCTCACTAGGTCGGTCCGTGTCTGCCGCTACTCTTGCCGTCTCGCCCTCACCGCACATCCTCCCACTGTCAAGGTGGCCGAAATCACGACGTCAGTGTTTGGTCTCGAAGCCCTGCGCGAAATCGACGACGAGGTTGAGGCAGCGGAGGTCGCGGAGAAGGCTCCGGTGAACGCCACGCGGCAGCGTCGGAGGGACGAACGGGGTGTCTCTGCGGTGGGCAGCGTCGTGACGGTGGCGCCGGCTAGCGCCATAGAGGCGCCCGCACCGGCACCGCCACCGGCCAGCGCAGAGCCGACGAGCCAGGCGAGCGAGAACGTGGCGACTGTGCGCGCGGCGCCTCATCCGGCGATCAATCGGCCCGCCCCTACGCCCGAACCTCTTCCGACGCCCGAGCCAACAGCAGCAGTCAAGCCTGCCCGCACCACGCCAGTCAAGGCGCCAGTCCTGCCGGGCGCTACGCCGGCGTTGCTTGCACACCGGACGCAGCTCGGTCTAAACAGCCTTGGCGCTCTGCTGGTGCCGAGAGTGGGCGGCGCGCTGGGCGGGGGCGCGCCGCTGGCGTCAGCCGCTTCGGTGGGGAGCGGAGCTGCAGACACCTACGAGCTGGTGTTGGCAGACATCAACTCAGTGCCACTGCCCAGCTCGGGTGAGGTAAGTCGCTGCACGCTGCGCCTTGCACTCGTCGAATTCATCGCCCCTCCCGCGTCCGCCGACCCGGCTGCTGAGAGTGTCTCCTTCCGGGGCAACATCCTGACTCTCCCTGTCGATTGCCGCAAGCCCGTGGGGCGGAGCAGCGCGGGCGCCACCTGGGAGATTGCAGCTCGAGATCGCACGCTACTCCTTCGCCTCCCACCACACGACGCGCCTCGTCGGCCGGTCGCGAACGTCCATCTTCTCGTGGAGCTGAATGCGACCCTCGCAGCGCTGCCGGGAGGCGGGGGGGAGAGCGGCTCGCACAAGTGCGTCACTGTGGCCCACGCGCTCCTTCCCCTTGCCCCAGTGCTGGAGGGCATGGCGGGCGGCCCTGCGGCCGAGCATGGCGCAGAGCCGCTCTCACTGCCGCTGCGTGGAGGCAACCTCTTCCAGTCGGGGCCGCTCGCCCTTCCCACCCATGCGGCGGCGGTGGCAGTTCCTCCAAGGGAACCGTCCCTCCTCCTCTCGCTCCGCCCCGCGCAGCCGGACGCGCCTGAGGCGGCGGCGGCCGCCTCACTTCCAGCCGAGCTTCTGCTGCCGGCCCTCACCGCGCCGCTCCTCGCCGCTGTGCGCGCCGTCGACGAGGCGGCCGAGCGCGACGGCGGCGAGTCGCATGTCGCGCTTTGCAGCTTCGCGGCCCTCTCGGCAACGACCGACGACGACGTGGCTGCTACACAAGTACCCTCCCTTCACACGTACCGCTACACACAGGCGCCCGACGAGCTCTGGCTGCTGCACGACCTCTGGGAGGGTAGGCGCGCGGCGTGGAGAAAAGACAACGCGGAAGCGGCTGGGGCCGAGGTACCACCCAAGGCGACGGCCGAGCTCCCGCTTTGGCGGTTTGTAGAGGGACGCGGCCACTCATGCTCCCTGGCGTGAATAGGCGGTCGCTGAGCTCACGCTCCACGCGCTGTCGTCCTGCTCGCTGCTCTCCCGCGCGGCGCTTCCCCCCTTCGAGCCTCCCCGGAAGTGTCAGGTTGGGGAGCGCGAGGGGGCGCTCGATGCGTATCGGCACGCCGCGCTGCGGGGCCCGTTGGCTTTACTGTGTGAAGATCTACCGCAGCTGGGGTTTGCACCGATCCGCACCACAGATTTGCTTCGATGATGGGGCCCGGTTCGTCAAAATACTTTAGTTGTTTATCTCGCGCCTCCATGCGCCGTGGTACGTGTGGCTCTGGACACCGGCTACGTGTCCATCGCTGACGCAACTTGGTCCGTCAGCGTCAGCGGTGGCCGCGCGTGCGCGCCTAGAGGGCCGCGACGTAGGCTGTCCCCGCGCCTAGAGGGCCGCGACGTAGGCCGTCCCCGCGCCTAAAGTAGCGGTCCACCACGCCTCAAGCAGTCATGGCACGCCTCAGCGCTTTCTCATGCAAAACCCCTCGCCGGGCTCGCAGGCCCCTTGGTCAGACAGCCGGCCACGGCCACCCCAGCGTGCGAGGAGCGCTGCTGCGCCGACGACGGAGGCGGCACCGCCGGCGGCAGCGAGACGGCCGAGCGTACCAGATGCGGCCGGCGTCGCGTCGGCGCCTGGCACGCGGATCTCGGCCGCACCCGCGACGGTCCCGGGCATGGCCATCTCGCTGATGCTGAGCAGGCTCAAGCCCTTGGTGTCGTCGCGCGCCCGCTCCGCCTCCTCGTTGGCCCGTGCGATCGCCCGCTCCGCCTCATCCTCTGCCCGCACCTGGTCCCTTGCTTGCTGATCTTTGATCCAGTCGGGCAGCTCCTTGGCAATGGCGGGCTCGCGCACTGAGTCGGGCATCTCCTCATATGGCGCCGCCTCCATGTTTCCGCCCACGACCAGCCACGGGAAGTGGAAGCGGTCGGGGTGGCCCTCGTGCGGGTGCGCCTCCTCGAGCTTGCGGTCGAGCCGACTCCACTCGAAGGGCGGCTGATCATCGTAGGTCGGGCTCGAGATGACAACCATCCGGTCTGCGCGCACGTGCGCCGATGAGGTGTACTTGGCGTCGAGCGCGCCAAAGGCGGCCCGCGCGGCCGAGTCCTTGTTGAGGTCCGCCCGACAAGCGAGCTGCTTGCACGGGTCGCCCTTGGCCACCGGGTCGGACTCGAACTGGTTGTAGCGCAGAAGCTGCTGCATATCGGCGTCGGAGCGCACGCGCGTTTGGTCGCGCCGAAAGATCTGCGCGCGCGGCGCCATCTGGTAGCTAAAGCGCTCGCCCTTGAGGCGGACCATCGCATCTTGCCCAACACGGCGCGCCGTCTCGGGGTAAACGGCGGCGTTGTACGAGGGGTAATATCCGTACGAGAGCGTGGCGGTCGCATCTTCGTAGTGGAAGAACTCAGGCAGCTGCTCGCCGACGGTGAGCAGCCCCTCGCGGAGCGGCTTGCCGGGTATGAACTTTGCAAAGTCGACCACGATCCACGCGTTGTTATACGTACCCGAGTTGTGCCGGGCGAAGGCCTCCATCCACTCCGCGCCGCTCGTCGCTTGCTGGTTGGCCACCATTGCGCGGATCCAGTAAGGTACCGACTTGGGCGTCACGGCGCCAAAGAGAGCGTGGTTGTAGCTCGGGAGCGTGGTCTCCGTGACGGTGAGGTTGCCAACCTGGGACGGCACGGGTCGGATGTGCTGGGAAGATCGGTGGCATGTCTAAAGCGGTTGGGGAGCCGAGAGGGGGGCAGAAGGTCACTTGAAAGAAGTCATCGCCCGAGACGAGCGCGCCGGGGTATGAGCTCATCGCGATGGGTGCGCCGCGGCCAAATTCATAGCGCTTGTGCACGCGCAGCATCATGTGGTAGCCGCCCCACGTGTTGTGCCCGATGTAGAGCTCCGAACCATCGTGCGTCAGCTTGACCGCCATCGAGCAGTGCGTGCGCTCGCGGACCCACACCTCGGCCTGGTCCGCAGAGAGAGCCTGCCGGGGGAGGGGGGGTGTGCTGGGCACGTCCCGCAGCGTCTTGGAGAGCGAAGGAGTGGGTTGTCCCGCAGCGTCTTGGAGAGCGAAGGAGTGGGTTCTCGGAAGATCACCTGGAAGTCTGGGATGGCGGTGGCATTGACGGCGAGCGAGATATCCTCGTTCTCCCACACCGTCGACAGGCGCAGCACGTCCAACCGGCTGAGCGGCTCCACGTCCGCACCCGTCTCCTCCAGCCGCGCATTGACCCCCGCCCGCAGCCCGTCCATCTGGGTCTGCAGGAAGCGGACGGCAGACCAGTACGGGTCCGTACGCTTGGCATCTGCCGCCTTGGCACGCGTCCAATCGTCCGTCGCGACAATAAAGTCGGCGACCCTGTTCGGGTTCTCGTACATCTTCCTGTTTGCGCCGTGTCCGATGTTGGTCAAGTGCTGCACGATGCGCTCGGCGCTGAGGTAGCCCTCGAGGTAGCCGCCCCCTGCGGCAGACACGTGATGGGCATGAATCTACTACAGACCGAGGCCCGCAATGGGTAGGCGCTCACGCAAAGGCACAACCCCGGACCCAAGATCACGCACACGACAGTCGAGAACAGACAGACAGCGACGTGATGGCGGCCTCTATGCGTGTGAGCTCTAGTTAGTGAGCTCACCAAAGGCCGCGTCATCCGACCCGTGGTCCGAGTGGCCTGCGGCAGTACGAACTAGCAGACGCGCCCAGCCGTGGGTGGAGACGCCGTCCTGCGTCACATGGCAGGGCTTGCTCAGATGTGAGAGCGGACAGGCGGCTCGAGCCGCGGGGGCAACGCTCGCCTCCCAGGAAGCAATGGCGTCCGAGCCGGGACGATCTCCCTGCTTGACGACGCAGGAGCGGTCCTCGCACTTGACGCTGTGCCACTCCACGGCGCCAGCTCCGAGCACGACGAAGGGCAGCATCGACCGTGTCGGTGGGGGGCGAACGGAAGCGCCGAGCTCAACAGGCCAGGAAGGCACAAGTACATACAATCGCGGCGTTGTTGCTTGGTTGGGCTCGTTTGGGAAGAAACAGATTGTTCTCATGTCATAAAAGAAAACAATCCTCCCCCCTGGATTCGAGCTGTTTGGGGGGGTAGGGTACGGCAGGGCCCGTCCCAGCGTTCGAGCTTGCCCGCCCTCCAGCGGTCATGGCATCGACCGACGCTCTCGAGCTGAAGGTGGCATCGCTAGAGGCCAGGCTCAAGGCACGTGAGCTCGAAGCCACGGTGGCGTCGCTCGAGAAGAGACTAGCGGGTCCGAGCGGCGAAAACAAACAGGAGACGAAACACCGGGCTCATGAGGCGATGCGGGAGGCAGTCAGGGCATTCGACCACCAACTTCGAATATTTGGCACCTTTGGGGCCGTCCTTCAGATCTCTGCGCTACTGCTGTCCCTCGCCATTGCGCTCTCCTCTGCTCTCCTCGACGAATCTAGCGCTCGCGTGTCTGCCACGGTCCTCGCCGCTGTCTCCTCTTTTTTGCTGGGAGTCGACGTGACGTGTGGTATCTCAAAGCAAGCCGCCTACGCCGACAAGAGCTCCCGCACGCTCTCATCCATCCTCAAGAAGTGCGAGGGCGGCACGCTCGACGCGACTGTCGTGCAAACGGAGCTCGATCATGCGCTGCTGCAGCCGGAGCCTTCGCTGCTAGCGAGAGCATGCGGCTGCTGCAGCGTCAGTAATAGTCGGGTGGCCGCTCGCGACCTTCCACGCTGACGGATGCTGGCCCACTGACAAGTAGCAGGTCGCTCCTCAAAGGTGGGGGACCGACGATTCGAGCCACTGACTCCTTGATATAGCGCGTCAGTTAAGGTACTGTTATATGAGTCATGCGTCCGCACGGACTCTCTATATCGGGGTCGATCTCGATGTCTCCGCCACCGGCGACACGCCGGTCGGAAAATTACACTTGTATTACAATTTGTAACATTTTCATTACGTACAGTAAACGGGACAGCTCAACGTCGCCGCCACCCCGCCCCCGGCCCCGCGATGTGTCCAGCCATCTCAGAAAGCATAGCGGGTGGGTAGGCCCTAAAACGGCGGGACGGGTAGGGCTGTGTCGACAGACTAGAGGGCTCAACCACCCCTCCACCCCTCCACCTTCCACCCCTCCACCCTCCCGGAGCGAGAGAGGTCCGTCTTCGAGCCCTCCCACTTCCACCCCTCCGACCGGAGGGCTCGCCAGCCCACAGGGCTGGAGGGGTCCCCG
>Ga0115008_10005151_pt1 | contig 10828 bp, 8 predicted proteins | sample FraStrMetagenome_FD_87164 | JGI IMG/M metagenome (GOLD analysis project Ga0115008, IMG submission 87164) | Marine eukaryotic phytoplankton communities from Arctic Ocean - Fram Strait ARC3M Metagenome | ecosystem: Environmental > Aquatic > Marine > Oceanic | place: Fram Strait | collected 2012-06-18
AGATTGAAAAAATCCAAGCAGTTTAGGGTTGTAAAAATCGTGAATTGTTCGGAAATAGAGGGTTAAGTCTTTGTTTTAATAGATTAAACCCTCAGATTGTGATTCCGGTGGTCGTGGGTTCGAACCCCATCGTCCACCCCATTACATTACAACAAAGAAGTACAATGAACACAGGCCCAGCCTGAGTTGATTAAGCGGACGTGGTGAAATTGGTAGACACGCTGGATTTAGGTTCCAGTGCCGCAAGGTGTGAGAGTTCGAGTCTCTCCGTCCGCACCATTATTCCTCAGGAAACCTCCTGAAAGCCCATGATACAAGCATTTTCCTCAATTATTCTTGTGGGGTGTGTACCATGGTTGTAAACCAATCTAGTTATCTTTTCTTTGTAATAACACTTATTACTATTCTCGCCATGTCCCATTGGATATGAAAAATCTTTACGGTTTTAAAAGAATCACAAGCGGCTGAGATGATTATGATAAATAGTGACCTTGACAGAAAGCTCTTTTGTCCAATTGTTTAATTAGATATCAGTTATCGATTCTATGATGCTTGTCTCAAGTTCTCCAAGAAGCTGTAGGTAGTCACCAGCACTTTTAACAAAGTGAAATTCAAAAGTAAATAAAGGCCATATAGCGATGCTTTTAGCGCAATCTAAGTCCTTAATGCCAATGCTTATATTGGTAAATTAGCGTTGCTTACAAAGTCTTTCTGGTGCTTACAGGGGTGCTTTTGTGGGTAATGTCAGGCATGGCTTATGTAAGCTAGAAAGTAGTAAATTACCTTACGTATCTCTGGGAATATTGATGGTATGTTAGCTATAGGAACTGTCTTCTATGTTTGTATTCCCAAGGGACTCCTGACAAAGGGCCTTGGGTATCAGCCTTCGATTAATCCTTTAACAAGGTCTTGGTTTGAACGCAGTTTAAAATCAGGTTATTGGACTAAATCAGGGTATTTTTTATGGTACATGCGGCGAAGAGCTATAAAATGCTTTTGGCCTTCTTTTTTGCTCCATTTAATAATATTTTGACCGTAATCGTTAGCCGTAGACGCTGGAATAATATTGAGTTCCCGCCCCGTATGCATAGCCTTCAATTGAATTTCACAAGCGCGATCCAAGAAATAGAGATCGTCAAAAGCATCCCATAAGTAGGGCCTAGAAATGATTACACCATGGTTGGCGCACATCAACACATCCTTGGTTTTCAAACTATCAACGATCGTGCCACCAATCGCTGTATCACTGGGATCACCATACATTCCAAGATAGGCAATACGCTCTGCAAAGCGCAGTGCATGTTGGCTGGACATCGTTATAGTCTGATCTTTTAGCAACGTCAGTGCGGTTATATTTGGTTGATGTGAATGTAAAATAGCTCGAGCACGAGGGACGTGTTGATGAATTGCCCCATGAATATTCAAATTGCTGGGTTCAACTTCGCCCACCCCTGAAACCACATGCCCATCAAAGCCTGCTACTAAAAAATCTGAACTTTTAACTTCTGACCAATGAAGACCGTATGGAAGTGCCAGAAAATGTTCCACACTCCCTGGTAACATGGCTGTTAAATGGTTTACAACACCTTCATGCCAATGATGGTCTGCCATATAGCGGTGAATTAGAGCTAAATCAAACCGTAACTGCTGCTCAGGTGATAAGTCGTCAAACATGTTCCAAGTATCCATCATTTCCCATAAGCCAACTCAATATTTCCCTCAACACTCGATCACGATCCATCAAGAGATTGGGTCGTCAATCAGATGATGATACTACTTGGGATCCTATTGAAGATCAAAGAGTCGGAAGCAAACCCTCTAAGGAGGGTCTTTGTGTAACACTAACTATGACACTGGCGTCATCCAGACATGCTGACCTTCTGCTCGTCTAGCTACCGTTTTACTTGATTTCCTCTTTCACCTCCAGTATTTTTTGCGCTGAGATCGTAACTTTAGCGATGGGTATCATCACAGAATGGATTAATACAGGCTTTGAACTTAAACCTTAACTCGCTCACTCATGGGGTCATACGGCGTTCTCAAGTGAGCTGTAGCAGGATAGCGAGTGCCGGCAATATCTATTTCCCAAGTTCCTGATGACAGATAATCCTTGTTGATCACCTGGTCAGTTTGTAACCAGGCCAAACCGATGGCTGAATTAAACGTATATCCATAAGCGGCTGAGCGCAGATCCCCCACGGCCTTACCATCACGTAACACCAGCTCGCCACCCCACAAAACAGGCTCAGCATCATCGAGGATGAAAAGAACAACCCTGCGCTTCAACTCACCACCTGCAGCTTTAAATTCGCGTAACGCTTGCTGACCGATAAACGGTGTCTTTTTGTCTAATGCTACCGCAAAGCCTAACCCTGCTTCATAAGGGTTTACTTGCGGCGTCAACTCACGACTCCACGCTCTATAACCTTTTTCAATACGCAAAGCTTCCAAGGCGTAATAACCAACATCTTTGAGACCCAAATTTTCTCCGGCACTCATTAAATCTTCGTAGACGCCTACGGTAAATTCGGTGGGTATATACAGCTCCCAACCCAACTCACCGACATAAGTCATCCGATTAGCAAAGCAAGTCGCATACCCTATATCAATTTCTTGAATAGTCGAGAAAGGAAACGCCTCATTACTTAGGTCTGATTTGCACACACGTGACAATAGCTCACGAGCATTCGGCCCCATGACACCCATTACCGAATAGGCACTGGTCACATCAGTAAGCACCGCACAAGCATCATAGGGGATGTGAGAAGTAATCCAGTCCATGTCCCTGACCGTTTGTGCTGAGCCACTCAATAGTAAAAACTTATCCGTAGCCAAGCGCATCACAGTCAGGTCACTCTCGTAACCTCCCAGTTCATTCAACAGGCCAGTGTAGACAGAACTTCCAATGGCCACATCCATCTGGGCAGCACAAACCTTATTCAGCACCTCCATAGCATCGCGACCTTGCATCTGATACTTTGAGAAGGACGTTTGGTCGAAAATGCCTACCTGGTTGCGGACGGTATCACATTCGGCGCGCACGATGTCGAACCAGTTCTGTCGGCCAAATGAATATTCTGTCTCTGGTGCCATCCCCTCAGGTGCAAACCAGTTGGCCCGTTCCCAGCCCATTTTATTACCGAAACACGCCCCTTTATCTTTCAGGCGATCGAACAGTGGCGAACGTCGAAATGGTCGCGCCGTATCCAACTCCCGGTTCGGCCACGGCATAGCATAGTGCAACCCCAGCGTCTCTTTAACTCGGTCATGCAGCCACTTATCATTGCCATTAAACCCAGAGAAACGTCTAATATCAACGGGCCACAGGTCTAAGGATGGCGCTCCATCAATAATCCACTCGGCCAACGCCTTGCCCGCACCACCGGCGCTAGCAATGCCCATTGAGTTAAAGCCTGCGCCCACGAAGAAGTTTTTCAACTCAGGCGACTCGCCTAGCAAGAAGTTGTTATCAGGAGTAAAGCTTTCAGGTCCGTTAACGAACTGACGTACCTCGGCAGTTTCCAATGCTGGCACCCGCGTCAAGGCATTATTCATTAGAACCTCAAACTGATCCCAGTTGTCTGGTAGCAAAGAAAACTCAAAGTCATTTGGTATACCGTCCATTGCCCACGGCTTAGCGTCGGGCTCAAAACCACCCATCACAAGGCCTCCTACTTCTTCTTTGAAGTAGATAAAGCCATCTGGGTCTCGCATCACCGGTAGGTCAGGATGCACGCCTTCAATCTCTTTGGTGACAATGTACATATGCTCAGCTGAATGCAGCGGCACCGTCACCCCGCACAAGCGGCCCAATGCTTTGGCCCACTGACCGGCACAGTTAACCACCACATCACAGGCAATGTTACCTTGCGCCGATTCAACACCGACGGCCGCATCACCCTTAACCGTGATCCCGGTAACTTGAACCTTTTCAAAAATCTTGGCGCCTCTGGTACGCGCTCCTTTGGCCAGCGCCTGGGTAAGATCGGTCGGATTCGCCTTTCCATCACCTGGCAACCACACTGCACCTAGAACATCGTTCACCTGCATTACTGGCCATAATTCTTGTGCTCGCTGCGCTGTAATAACCTCGGCCTCAACACCGTAAGCCTGGGCCATTGAGACCGTGCGGCGCAGCTGGATCATTCGCTCTTCAGTTCTAGCCACGGTTATAGATCCACATTGCTTCCAGCCCGTCCCAAGTCCAGTTTCAGCTTCTAAACTGGCATACAACTGGGTACTGTAACGAATCAGCTGAGTCATGCCTTCGTGAGCACGAAGCTGCCCAACTAGGCCTGCAGCATGCCAAGTGGTGCCGCTACTCAAGCGTCCTTGCTCAAGCACAACAACATCAGTCCAACCCAATTTTGTTAGATGGTAGGCCACACTACAGCCCACAATTCCACCCCCAACAATGACACACCGCGCCCGTTTTGGTAGTTTCGCTTCACTCATGACAGATCCCTATTACAACTGATCTAAATTTCTATTAAAAAAGCCCCGTTTCAGTTTTATCCGCAAACCAGAACATCTTACAATCCAAAAATGGCTCCAAGTGGTCTAGAAAAAGCATTCATTGAGTCAACAGATGAATGTTTGATGTTGTTTTAAATTATCCAAAAATGAACGTACACCCAAAATATCAAGTGACACAGGTGCATGTTTTCTCTTTCAAATTCTATTTATGTCTTGCTCGCTATATTTCATTGGACAACCTTATCAGCTTTAAAAGTGAAACTGAAGTTGTTGAAATATCTATTTAATTTAACTAAATCTACCTGTTATGGGATATCCCAACTGTTATCCTGTAAGCTAATTTTTCCATCCACTCTCCCAGGTGCTTTAACCTCTAAACATCGCCATAATTTGGTACAACAGTCTTCAGACTACATCCGCCAATCTGATCTTTTATGTCAAATGGAGTCTCTAACTCGGAGCCACTGACTTCCGTAACAGATCTTTAAAATTATGCCGAAGTCTATGTTCCACTGGGTCCGAACCTACTACCGATTTCAACCACTTATTGATTGCTGCAACTGCAGAGTTGCTCCTTGATTTCTCAGGAAATCGTCTGCCCCCCTTGATACATGCACTTCTATCATTTTTTCTTGTGGGGTGTGCTCCATGGTTATAAACCAATCTAGTTATCTTTCCTTCGTGTAATACTTATTACTTCTGTCGTCGCATCCCTTTGAATATGAGAACCGTGTGTGGTTCTAAACGAAATGTCAAAAGCCTCAAAACACGATCCAAATGTGTTGTTTTGCATGGGTCAATTTTAATTAGCTTCCAGTTTTAGACCTATCAGCTATTAGATACTTTAAGCTACATAAACAATATATCGGTTAAAACAGCGTTAATTGGTTTTCACAGATCACTTTGGTCGATTTTTTCACCTTTTTTTTTCTACTTCCTAATTTATTATAAACCGCATTTGAGATGGCTTTAAAATGGTCACTTTTTCGCACGTTGGTTAGCTTTTCTTTTGCTTCTTTTGCTGTTAATTCATGGTCAACAATAGGGTTTGAGTAGATAGTGCCTAATAAAAGTGAGGCATCATCCACTAAGTTTTTTCCCCACTTCCAAGGCTCGTGAATAAAAGCATTAGGAAGGTTTTTTAACTCTGGGACCCAGTGTCTTATATAATCACCGTGGGGGTCATGTTCCATAGACTGCTTAATTGGATTGTAGACCCGCATTGAATTTATGCCAGTAACACCCGATTGCATCTGTAGTTGACTGTAGTGAATACCGGGGTCGTAATCAGTGAATAGGCCAGCTAGATGATGGCCAACAAGGCGCCAATCTAACCAAAGCTGGTAGCTAGCAAAACTCACGAGCATTGCGCGCATTCGAAAAGTAATCCACCCTTCGGCAATTAAATTACGCATGCAGGCGTCAATAAATGGGTATCCGGTATGCCCTGAAGCCCATGCTTTGTATTTTAGTTCATCATGCTCGCTCTCACGCAGGCCCTCAAAAGCAGGGTGCATGCAGTGAGTTTCAATAGAGGGTTGGTCTTCAATCTTTTGTATAAAGTGACAGCGCCATGCGAGCCTTGAGCTAAATGCAGTTAAATTGCGACCAAATTGCTTTTTTTCTTCCGCATTGAGTTGTTGTTTTCTTTTTTTGGTGGATTGAACAACCTCCCTGACAGATAGACTTCCCCAAGCAAGATGGGCCGATAGTCTAGAACAATAAGTAGACGACAAGCCTGGCGCAGAAATATGGTAGAGATATTGACAGGACCGATGGTTTAAAAAACCTCTTAGATCATCAATTGCCACAACACGACCACCTTGTTGCACTGTGCCGGTGAATTTTTTGCCAAACATAGGGTGGTCTTTATCTGGCAAAGGTACTGATGAGTATTTTGCTAAAGGGGGCACACTAGAGGGTTTTGGTGCAATTCTTTGCGCCATACGCTTATTTCTAATAGTTGACCAATCATCACGAGAGCGTAACTTCCTTACGACGCCATTAAGCGGGTATTCATGCAGTGGAATACCCAAGGTACTGCATAGTTTATTAACGCTGATATCCCTCTGGTAGGTCCAGAGGTTGCCTGTTTCTTCGTGAGCGTATATCGCTTGAATATTATATTCTGAATGCAGGCGAGTGATGACATCAAAGACTTCACCGACTTGAATGATAAGTGGTTGCCCCAGCTGTGTTAAAGCCATATTGAGGTCTAATAAACAGTCATAAATGAAGTGCCAATGACGACTAGAACTAAAGTTTTGCTGCCAATAATCAGGTTCCACCACATATAAAGGTAGTATGGGTAGTCCTAAATTAGAGGCCTCTAGTAACGGCTTGTGATCATTGATACGGAGATCCCGTTTAAACCAGACAATATTTACTCTTTCTTTCATATTACTTGTCGCTTTTCAAATAGAACAGACTCGCTCTTAAGCCAATTTTTTGGCACCTCAAGAGAACATCAAGCAACTCAATTCATAATAAAACAGTGACTCTAAAGGATGTCTAATTCACAGTCAAAGGGCGTAAATTGACTAAAATAATGGCTAAAATAATGACCAAAGTATGAGTTAATACTGTGACATTACTGCGAAACTCTAGCCATCCTAAGTTAAACATAGGGGACAAGGGCGAAATTGGTTCTCGTGCTCACTTTGGTCGCTTTCACACACACAATAAAGTGGTTTTACACAAGTTTTATAGCATACCAGTGTGCAAAGCAGTTGGTTAGGTTCATAGGGCAGTATAAGGCTCATATCTAGCTTGTAGACATCTTTAGCTTGTGCTTTATGAGCAACAGTTTGCATTACCTAATAATAACCTTAAGCCTATTGTAAGTATTATTAAGATACATTAATGCTACATAAGTAATACTCTTAGGCAACACTATTGCTGATAAATTATTAACATTAACCTCTGCATCGACAATGGAGTTTCAATGGTTACTACTATAATTTGTCTCGCTGTATTTACTCTAGTATCTACTTATATAGTGCTTGTTTTGAGAGCGAAGCGAAGAAAAACGTCATTGACTCGCATCAATCCTAAATGGGAAATTTAGGTTCACAAGCGTCAGACTTCCACAGGGTCTTCGGGCGCTAGGCTAAATTGTTGACAATATCATAATCTGCTGATATATTCGCTTGCGTTAAGTCTTTGAAAACGAAGAAACTGTTATGGCTATGACATTAACTTGGGTCGCTGGATTTTTTATTGTTACCTACCTAATTCTGATTTTAGCAAAAATGCGAAGAAAACATTCGTTGACCCGCATCACTTCTAAATGGGAACGTTAGACGCTTAACCTGATCAACTCTGTCGGCTTTGAAACACGGCAACTCGTGCACCAATGTTCAGGCTGGTGCATCGAATCACAGCAAGTTCCCTATTAAGTCCGGACCCATGGACCTCTTCAGACCCATGAGCAGACTTTTTGTTTTTAAGCCTTCTGTAGCTAGTTTAAATCTATCGCGTATTTTTTGAGCAGGCTCATGGGCACGATTTCCAAAGCCCTGATATGGGTACTTTGAAGATGAAGTCTGGGGGCCATGCCGTTTTTCTCAGCCTCTAACCAGCGCCCAGCGCAGACACACCAGCTTTCTCCCGGTGCTAAGCCTTTAAAATTAAATGCAGGCATTGGGGTCGATAAATCATTGCCTTTAGATTTTGAATATTCTAGAAACTCCTGCGACGTTTCAATACAAACTGTGTGGGAACCAAAGTCATCTTTGCAGGTATTACATGCGCCATCTCGATAGAACCCCGTAATTGGATCCACTCCACAAATTTCTAATTTTTCACCAAATACGTTGATTGGCTCATCCATTTTCTTCATTTTATTGTCTTCATTTTATTGTCTTTATTTTCGTGCTTTATTTTAGTGCTCTATTTTATAATTTTGAAGGCCTATCAGGTCATGTTAAACCTTCAATTTAGGGCTGGTAGGCATCAGTTTTGGATGCCTACCTTTGGCCGAAAGAGTGAATACAAGGTAAATAATCGCATTAAAGAATCCAGCGAAATAGGCTATGAGGGTAATCATGCGAAGTCCAATGTCGGCAAAGGGATTTAAGTTAGATCGGCGACAGAATTTATGAATAACCTCGTAGCTAAAACACAGCAGTGAGTATAGATTTGAAATGTGACAATAAAATATCAGCTCCTTGGTTAGCTCACAATGTTGCTTACATAGCTTTACGGTATATGGGCAGGGATCAATAATGTTTATTAGCATGACGTAGTAATCTAACACGTCTGTAAAATTGATCTGTGCAGTTCACAGTTTTAGCTTTCACAGCTGCTCATACCTATAGCTGTGTATTTATGTAAGCTTATGAGCGGGGCTTTATTTTTTCTTACTTTTCCAAGTGCCACCGTACTGGTAAGTATCCACAAAACTTGTCTTAACCTCTTTGAGGCACTTTCCACAGAGAAATGACCAATTATCCGAGTCTTGATATCTACACCTATAAAGGACTTCATTTGCGTTTTTACAAACCTCACATTCTTTAGTTCTCATTCTCACAAAAATATACTCTGGCACACGTTATCGATAAGTTTCTTTACGTTATAAAGGGATTCTCACATTCGTTTACAGGTATTACTGTTTTCATAACCTAGTCTTTTAAGTGGAATTAAAAACACACCTAATGACTTAAACCCAACTTTTTTTAAACAGGCCCTATGCGGAAGCTAATATACCAAAGATATTTAAATAAATGTGCTTTATATGATAGTCTCGCATTACCGAATTTATCACGGACTGATTTGTGGAATTGACAATAAACGGAGCCTTAAAGAAGGGCGTTGAAGCGCACAAAGCTGGCCAGGTTCAAGAAGCTGATAGGTACTATACTTCTATCCTCAAGGCACAGCCCAAACACCCAGATGCTAACCATAATATGGGCGTGCTGGCTGTCGGTATTGGCAAGACCCTAGAAGCTTTGCCCTTCTTTCAAACCGCTTTAGAAACCAAACCAGATGTTGCCCAGTTTTGGTTAAGCTATATCGAAGCTTTGATTAAGTTAGGCCGACTTGCTGATGCAAAAACTGTATTTCATCAAGCAACGAAAAAGGGCTTTAAAAGCGACGCTTTTGCTCAAATAAAAAAACGGCTTTCTAAAACAAGTAAAAACCCACAACACCCTCCTGCAGATGAGCTTCAGGCTATCATGAACCTTTATAATCAAGGGCGATTGCAACAAGCTTTGGTTGAAGCCAATCAGAAGCTGGAGAGGTTCCCCAATTCATTTATTCTATGCAATATTGCCGGGGCTTCTAATGCAGGATTAATGCAATTTGATGCGGCCATAGTCTGCTTTAAACGGTCTTTAAAGGTGAATCCTGGGAATGCTGAGGCCTACAATAATATTGGTAACGTTTTAAATGCTAAGGGTGATCCTGATGCAGCTTTGGACTATTTCAAAAAGGCTTTAAAAATTAAGCCTAAATTTGCTGATGTCTATAATAATATTGGTAACGCTTTAAATGCTAAAGGTGAGACTGATGCGGCTATAGTCAGCTATAAAAAGGCTCTAAAAATTAAACCTGATTATGCTGAAGCCTTTTACAACAAAGGCATTGCACTAAAGGATAAAGGTGAACAAAAAGCGGCTATAGATAGTTATAAACGGGCTATAAAAATTAAGCCAGATTACGCTGATGCCTATAGTAATACATGCGAATTGTATGAAAGGTCCAATAAGTTGGCTGAACTCAGTGAGGTCATTTCTATAGCTAAAGCTGCGCTAAAAAAACTACCAAGTGATCTGCTGTATTATGAGGCCCTTTATCATTACAGGTCACAAAATTACGATCATTGTGAGACTTTAATTGGCTTGATCAATATTGACCAGCTTGCGGCAACAAGAACGTCCTTATTTTGGCAATTAAGGGCCAAATTAGAGCAGCATCAAAAAAACTACAACGCAGCATTTATTTCTTTTACTGAAATGAACAACACCTATATTAACTCGCCAGTTTATGATGCAAAGCAGGCTCAGAGTTATTTTGATGAGCTTTTAGTGCGAGTTAAAGACTTAAACAATGCTTTAAAAGCTCCTTATTACCAGAATCTGAAGGAGGAGTCCTCTGCAGATGTACCCATATTTTTAATTGGCTTTCCAAGATCTGGAACCACTCTTCTTGATACTATCTTGCGAACCCATTCTAAAATTAGTGTCGTTGAAGAAAAAAACATGCTCTCAAAGGCAAAAAAATACTTGGGCAACAATCTAAGTACCTTTGATATTGAGAACTTAACCAGTCAAGAGCTCTTAAATGCTAGAGAGGTTTATTTTGAGGAACTATCAAGGCACGACTCAACCAATCGTAGTGGTTGCGTAAT
>Ga0115008_10005153_pt1 | contig 10825 bp, 2 predicted proteins | sample FraStrMetagenome_FD_87164 | JGI IMG/M metagenome (GOLD analysis project Ga0115008, IMG submission 87164) | Marine eukaryotic phytoplankton communities from Arctic Ocean - Fram Strait ARC3M Metagenome | ecosystem: Environmental > Aquatic > Marine > Oceanic | place: Fram Strait | collected 2012-06-18
ATCTGCGCCGTCTTTTGTGGCCATTGCATAGCCAAACAAGGACTTAAAACTTCTTTAAAATTCGGACAAACAATTTTAGCCATAACTCGACGATAATTTTTATGATTAAAAAATTGTAAAACTTACACCAGGTGCTCCTTGATGACTCGCCACAACATTTCCGACATTGAAGGCGTGACAAACCCTCCCGCATAAAAATGCTGCAATAACAAGTGCGCGTATTTTCTCCATATCTGTTTTTAATCTCTTTTATTTAAATATTTTTCAAATTCTTCGACTAAGGGTTTCTGAAATTTTCTTTTTTCATTGCGTCTCTGACAGGTTGTGATTATCTTTCTTCTCTTGAATGGTGATTCAAGAGGATTAACGTCAATGCTTTGGCTCGAGCTTCGGGTCAAGCTGCACAGGGATGAAATAAAATGAGAAATAAAAAACAGCGACATGTGAATAAGCTTCAATTGCTTTCGCTGAATCCGCACTTGTCTACTCATGCAATGATTATTATCAAAGCTTATCAAAGCAATAATGTAATAATAATTTCTTCACCTTTCCTAATTATAGGCTCCTATCTTCTTTTTCTCAGTTTTTTCAATAGGCAAAAAATCGTAAATGCAGATTCTTGTTTTTGCAAAGTATGCTGAAGATCTTTGAAAGGCCAAAAGTGTGCAAAACAGCAGAAGCTCGTTACCCATAATTAAAAAGTGGTGATTGCATTATGGCCGCGGGAGGGCATTAAAAGCTTTTCAAATTAGAATTATTGATGCATCTGACCAGATTTTTATATTTGTTTTCGACTGATGAAACCGCTTAACCTTAGGCCGCCCAATATGCCTCACTTTAAATTTTCAGATTTTTCTTCGACCTCAAAAAGAATTTTACGATTCTTAGTAAATTAACCAAGCAAGTGATTTTTTGTTAAAATGATAAGAATTATTCTAATCCGCAGATAAATTTTATTTTTGATACGCCGAAAAATTTCGAGCTAGGCGGGCTAGGGTTGTTCATTCAATGAACTTCATTGTGTATAAAAATATAATTTATTTTATATAAATAGAAAAAGGAAAGTTTAGTTACAGTTTGAACTTTTTGGCAACTGAAGATTCGTCGAGCGAGTCAATGGGCACAATTTTTAAATATTCTTCACTTCCGCCGACTTTCGGAATGGCCACGATGGGCATTCCATCAACTTTGGTGGGTGATCTTGAGTAAACGTAGCAGCAGGATTTCTTGAAAAAAAATTAATTTACTCAAATGAGAACAATTTACCTTAAATTTTTGCTCTGAAAAATGAATAAAAGCTTCTAAAATGTTCTTTTCAATGGCAACTTCGGCATCCAAAGTTATTTTTGATGCTCGCTCTTTGAGAACATCCACAATATTCTCATAAAATTTTCGGCTTTCTGAATTGCGCGCCACTTCAGCCAAGAAAATCGCCACTTTGGATTCTATCGATTTTGGTAAACTTGTCAAAATTCGTTTGAGGGTCCATTTTTGATAGCCACTGAGTTTATATTCATATGCTGACTTTTCTTGTCTGCATTGATACTTCTGTGATAAGGTCTTTTCGCAAGTAAGCCAACGATTGAGTTCTGGATGGTTCACCTGTTCTTCTCGTAGTGCCAGAATCAATCCTTTGATGTCTTTAAATTCAACTGGTTCTTCAAGAGCAAGCCGGCAGTAGTCCTCGTCAGCTTCTTTTCTTGAAAATTTTTTAATTCCACTTTCGATGAGATCTGCCACAATTTCCTTCGGAGCGACGACTTGGTCTTCTCTTATACTGATAAACACACGAGGAGTTGAGAAGTTTTCATGAGGAAAAGTTTCGGCTGGGATTCCAAGAGCGATTGACAAAAGAATGTTTTTCATGCGCCGCGAACTGCCGTCAAGCTGACAGACCTTCTTCATAAGCTCCATCGGATCCAAGGCGAACTCAGAAGGCAAGAAAGGGTTGAACTGACTGTCTGTGAGCGCTTCGATAAGCTCAACGTCGGCATCATCTTCATCAAGTTTCTCGAACGTTGTTGTGTTTAGTATTTTAAGAAGCTCATTTTTGTCTACTGTTAATTTTTCGTTTGCTAAATTTTCTGCTATCAACAAATTTTCATATTTTTCAATAAGTTCTTCTGACAAGTAGCGTCTCATTGCTGGAAGAAGATGCGCGTAGAACAGGTTTTTTCTTGACAAGTCAACTCCCTCTCTGTCAACAGTCGCTAATCGAGGCATTTTATCCAAAATTTCAGCGAATATTTTAACCCTCGAAGGAACAAGAGGACCGGCGACGCGTTCGAGCAACATCATGCAATTCCACGCCGCACAGATCACCATTGTAACAGATTCTCGCTGGTTCTTCCAGATCATCGACAGGGAATTGTTTTCTGATTCGACTCTCACCCACTGCGTATTATTGCGCTGCCGGATTGAGACTTTTTTGCGCAGCGTGCTAAAATAAATAAATAAATTTAAAATAAACAGCAGAAGCCAAAAGCTTACCTAAGGTCGCATATATCCGTTTTCTTTGCTTTAATATCGCTGAAGATCTTCTTTTCTAGCAGCTCGACTTCCGACATGATCATTTCATTGTTCGCTTCTGACATTTTGCAATCTCTCGAGTACTTTGGAAACTGGTTTCTGACAAATATTTCAGTCCACTCTTCCTTGATTTCATCCTCCGCCTGGACCAAAGACAAAACTAGTTGGTCAGTCAGTTTTGTCGGACTTTCGCTCCAACTTCTGATGCAGTAGTCGATCTTTCTCTCTGATAGATATTTTTTGACAATCTTGACGTTCTGGCTTGGCCATGACTTCGAATTGTCAATTTTTAGCCAATTGACAGACTCGTCAGAAGAGAACTCCTCAGGTGTGATTTTGTATTTGTGACAGATTTCTCCCAAAACTCTGATTTGCTTTTCTCGGTCGTCGCTGTCCCATCTTGATATGATAAATAGATAGAGAACGCTGACAATCGTCTGAATATTCAATTTCTCCCTTGCATCAATAAGTTCTCTTTGGCGACTCTTCCATTTTTCATAGAAAGGTCCCAGATCGTCCAAGAATTGTTTGATGTGTTTTAGCTCCGATTCTTCTTTTCTCATTTTCGCTTTCAAATCAAACATCGCTTTGCTTTCTTCTTTGCATTCGTCCTCCAGGCTTTCGAAGATTTTATTTAGCCGGTCAAGGTTTACTCTCGACTCGCCAAGCTGCTTTTGCACATCATTTAGCTCGCTTTCAGCCTTTTTGAGCCGTTTGAGAACAGGTAGCATCTCGTTGTAAGTCGTAGAGAAGCCGACAATTGCTTGAAGCCAGTGAAGTAAACCGAGTGCTGGCTTGGAAGCATTCGCCACCTCTCGCTCGTTAACACGCTCAAGCCGATGTCGCAGCTTTTGAAACGCTTGTTTTGTGACTTTTTCTTTCTCGAAGAATTCAAGCTCAAGGAAGAAATTGTCTTTGTGCAGCAAGGTCGTGCCTGTTTCGAAAGTCGGCTCTTCGTTGAACAGCAAACAGATAGACTCGACGACGAGAACGACTGATGCTGGAGGTTTTCGATAAGTTCTGAGCTCTTCGAAGTCTCTTATGTCTAAGTTCTTCAACACATTTTGCGCTTTCTTGAAGAGAGGGTGAACTCGGCTTGACAAGTCTGTTTCTTCACGTAAAACGTTGACGATCTGTTGCAGATGAGAGAACTTCTGCTCGATTTCAAGGTTCTTGTCGAAGTTACTCCGGTACTCGTCCAGCGCATCGTCCGAGGACTTCCGAAGCGTTTCCAAATTCTTTACAAGATCTGCGAGTCTTTTCGTGTCGTCCGAGTAACCAAGTGTCCGGCTACTAAACGCTTCGTGTGCGTCTTGGATCGACGCGTTCACTGCTTTAGTTTCTTCCAACTCGATTGCGATCTGCTGTGTTTTGATTTTTACGAGTTCGTCGTATTCTTTTAAGAGTCGAGAGCCGTATTCGGGCGAGAAATGGACCGGAACACTGGTCATGTACGCGGCAAAGATAGTGCAAACATCATCTATATTTCCGCTTTCTTGAATTAGATGGTGTGCTGTTGTCATCCAGTCAGATACATCCCACCTATCGACCTTGATTCTGAATGACGAAGGAAGGTGCTTCTTTATATCAGGAAGATGCGAAGGCTCGACCGCGAGAACGAAAACCATCTGGGTAAACCACCGCTGTTGGATTTTCTCTAACGTAGTGTCTTTTACTTTTTTCATATCTTTGTAATAGCCAGTTGGATCCAGCGCGATAAAAACATCCTCAAAGTCGATAACGGAGAATATATCCTTTGTTGTGACCAGAGTCATGACTTTACTCCATGTATCTTTCGAGAGTTTCGTCGAATTTGCGTAGATAAGCAGGGGCTCATCAAGCCGAATGGCAGCCATTATTTGATCATGAAATGCGTCTTTCGTTATTTCAAAGTATCGTAGTTTCTGCAATTTCGCCATGCTCCTCGCTGCTGTTTTGCGTCCAACGTAATTGTGCTCAGAACAGAGAATCAAGTGATTGGAAATTTTTGATCCCATGAACATCCATTCAGTCAGATGAAGCTGGTGAAGAGTAGGGATGTAATGAGGAGGATGTATTTCTTCAAAAGTCGAATGACCTTCGAGAACTTCAGAGTTTGTCAAAAAGAAGATATTTAATGTTTCTTCTTTTTCTTTTCGAAGCTTGAGTTCCCAGATGATACTGCGCGCGTGCTTTGCGAAGGACGATATTCTGTTGCCTTTGAACTCTTTTGTCTCGATTGTCGCAAGAATTGTTTTAAGGCGCTGGAGGTACTTCCCGCCATAATGAAGCGCAGGATTTCCAGTTCTTGAGAACATGCGGGTCAAATCAATAAGACTGTCGAGCAGAATCGCTTTGAACCATTCGTCCCATTTTGCTATTGTAAATGTGCCGCCCTCTTGGCTCTCTCGATAGTAGAATCCCATGATTTCTCCGAGACAAACAGCAGCCATGCGTTGCCAGTTGAGCATTGTAGTGTTGAGATATTTTCGCTGAAGAAGGGTGGAAATCCAACTAATGATTAGCTCAGTGATGTCTTCGATAGGGATCTCGTGGGTTCGCCGCTTGTTTAGATTCTTTGCAAGCCACAGGATCCGCCCGTAGAGAAATTGGAAAGAAATGTCTTTTATGTCTGGAGAGAAGTCAACTTGGTACTGGAGGAATGTTCTGCTGTCTTCGAATGCGTTCTGGTCTGGTCCTGCAACACTTATAATTGGCTTCGAAAATGATCTGATAAAACGATGTGAATTTGCTTTTGAAAGCTGGTCGGGGATGAGTTGACAAGGCGTAAACAGCTTGAAGCGTTCGTGAAAAGATTCTGCACCTCCTGGAATAACTCGAGTTTGGAGCGGTTTTGGGTGGTCGATGTCGTAGTACGAAATGAGATGACTCTTTCCGCACCCCGCTGGGCCATTAAACTGAAGATTTGACTTGATTTTTGACTGGTCAGTAGGCACTAGAACTCCGAGAAGCCATTTTCCCTGAAGCAGCTCCACAGAAAGTACATATCCTGGCACATTCTGTTCAATTCTGCTCTTTGCGTCAAACTCTTCAAAGTTTCCCTCTGCATTGATATAAACTCGGCTTAGATCATCGTCTTGTTCCTCATCGATCGCTTCGTGAAACTCTTCGGAAAAAGTCGATCGGTGTGCCGGACTCAATCCAAGAGCATACGACCAAAATATACTCAAACGAGCTATTCTCTCCAGAATTTCATCATTATTTCGATTTCCATCTTCCGGAAGGAGGCCTTGTGACTTAGCCCAAAAAAGAAACAGTTTTTGAACGATGACCACTCGGTCGACTGCATTCAAGCTTGACCAGTGCGCCAGATTGTTGCAGTTGAAGAGGCCTTCATTTTGAATTTCCTCGTTTTTATAAACGTCTTCGATGTATCTATCAAATTTATGCAGAGTTTTCAGCGAGTTCTGCATGAATTTGAGCTTGTTCGAGTATAAAATTTTCATAGTTGAATCCAAATAATCTAGTTTTTGGATATAAAACGCTTTCCAGAAGAATATGGGAATCGTTATACCATCGGGAACAGGAACCAGAAGAATAATACAGGTGTTCTTTGGGAGCCGCTCGTAGTCGCAGAATTCTCGGTCACGTGTGATGATCCAAGTTGGCTTTCTAAAGACGCAATCCCGAAGACACTGGTTGATGTCATTTGTGTATTCAAGTTGGATTTCTTGAGGGAGTAAATTGTTTCCAACTTTTGTGACCTTCTGCGATTTCGTCGACGATCCAGATCCTTTCGTGCTCGCACTTCCAGCTCTCTTCAATCCTTCCTGCCCCGATTCGAGGCAGTCTGTAAGAGTGGCAAGAAGCTCTTCAGTAACGCATGTATCTTCAATCTCAACAATTCGACGTTGGGAAGTAGCAATAAGTACTTGATGAACGAATGCGTTTAGAGCTTTTGTTTGGGTCGTGTTGATCATCAAATCTTGAGAATACAGATCAGCGATTTTCTCGACGAACTTGTTTCCAGTTGTTTCAAATAGTCGCTCGAAAAGAGGAACACGCATCACCGGAAAAGCATCTGAGATCAAGTTCATTTTGCTTTTATCCGAAATTGCGTCGAATTTCTCTTCCTTTGAAGTTGTCAAAAGATAAAACGCAAGTGCCATGGCGATTTCGGTGTCTTTCATGCGATTTATTTGGCGGGAATATCCTGCTTTTCTTCGTTCAATTGAATTTTTCGTCGATCCTGCATCAGAGCCGGATGAGCTTTCGACATTCGCTTCTTGGTCTTCCATCAGATTTCTTAACGACGCTGTTCGCTCAAGAAACTCCGGGAAATGAACATAACCGAGTTTCAGAGCAGATGAAAGCTTTGTTACAGTTTCAAGGAGTCCTTGAGACGACAAAAGATTTTTGTGGATAAGCGTCATTTTCTGAATTTGTCCCATCTTCATATTATTGCAAGTTTTCTGGCGGTGCACAAAGAGCTTGATATTTTCGTTTAATTTCTGTTCACGAATGAAAATCATTGGACGAGATTGCTCGCTCGCGATGTTTTTGAGGTAGATGTCAGCAATGGTGTTCTGCTCGTCGTTTGTCAACTCAAAGTCGAGGTAGATGTAACTCTCGTTATGCGTGTATAACAAGGGGTTGTATTCCTTCACCACAACCAATTTCAGACCTCTCAGAGCGGCATAACATGTTGCAGATCTGATTGTTGTCACACGTATTGTATTGAGTGGATCTGTCTCATCTGCAAGCTTTGCTAAGCGGCAAACTCCAGCGACATAACATTGGACAGATGTTGAAGTTGGCCAGTAGTCGATCTGACGGTCGTTGACGCATATTTCGTTCTCTTTGTTGATTGCGAGCTTGATTTCTGTTGGATCCTGCGAAATTGCGCCAGCTAAGTTTTGAAGGCGTTGAATATTACTTTCTGAGAGCTGCTTTTGGAATTTTTTCAGGTCATCATCGTTGATCTCAGTCTCACTTGAGAATTTCAAAAACACGAGAACAAGAAGCATGGACGGCAAAGATGATTTTTCCCAGAATTCAAAATCGAGAAGCTTTTTGTCGTCATTTTCCAAGTCGAAGATCGCCTTTTGCGCGTTTTTCTTGCATATTTTGATTATTTCAGTTTCAAGTTTCTTAAAAAAACTGCCAAAAAACTGTGTTTTTGACGAAAAAAGACTCTCAAAATTCAGTTTTGTCTGATCTTGAAGTAGAACGTATTCAATTTTCCATTCTTCGCAAACCTCTCGTACTTTGAAATCGGCTATTTCTGCGAAGATAACGGAGGATATTGTGCGCAGAACTTTCTTGTTGAGACCAAGAGGAATGAGCTGGATCATTGTTTCTTGTGGTATCAGCTTCAGAAGTTCATATTCGTCAAAATGTTTCTTTAGTATTTTTTCTGCAGGAGGCAGTTTTACGTTTTCAATTTCATCGCTGAGCATCAGAACGTCACTTGCATATTGATTTTCAAAAAGTTTGAATAACTTCTTTTTTTCGTCAAGAAACGCGTCAAATCCAGGAAGCTTGTAGGTAGAAATCGCTTCAGCGATATTATTAATATCATAGATTTTTTCAAGCTTCTTGGATATTTTGCAGATGCGATCGTAGATAAGATGAGCTTCGACGCACATGAGCCTATCTAGATCATCGTCGCCGAGGTGTTCCGCCCAAGTTAGCTGGACTTTCCAAGAATTCGCTTTTCGACGGTATCCGTGCATTTGCTCGACAAGTTCTTCCAGCTGCGTGTCAAAATAGAGCTCTTCGTTTTCTTGGTGGACTTCTCTCAGCACAACGGGAATAAAATCATGGTCAAGCGACTTCTTTATTTCGTCCATTTCGATTTGTAGAGTTTTCGCGCGAAGTGAAGCCGCCAAAAGCCTGTTACATATTTTTTGCTCTTTTTCGATTATTTGAGTTTCTACGATTTTGGTTTCTTTATGCGGTTTTTCTAACTTTAAGACGCTCATGAATTGTTGCCATTCTTTTTCACGGAAGTTACTGCTGATGATTTTGACGACCAATGCGACCACGCACTCCCAGAATTTGACTATCTTCATAAATGGCTGTATTTGCTCTTTGATAAACGGCGTTTTCTTTATGTGATTATATTCGTTTTCTGCGTTTTCATCTTTTTGAGAAAATAATACGTCTGGATTGAAACTTTGAATTTCGTCGAGCTGCTCGTTCAAATTCTGCAACGCGTCGTCAACATCTTCGATCAGTGACTGTAGCTGCTTGTATGTGTCGTTGATTTTGCGTTGTTCGGCGAGCTTGAGTTCTTTGACTGACTCTAGTTTGATGTGACTTGATTGAACCGAGCTCCAAATCTGGTAGCATTGCTTTGTAAGAAAAGTTGTCTGAGGCGTAATGCTTTCATATGGCAATTTATGTCCCAAAGCTTCAATCCCTGCAATTATATTCGAGTTGACTTCATTCAGCTGACTGGCTTCGTGATATCGCTCCAAGAAGAATCTTAGCTGGCTCCGCGAAAATCCGTCGCTCGTATCTAATGTCGGCCTCTTCGACAAATTTTCCATGACGTTATTTAATAGTATTTTCGTTTTCTTCTGAGTCTCGATATAGCGGCGTTTGAGCTCGTCCACCACGTGCTGCTTTGGATTCCTGAGTCCATCCACTGTGTCGTCGACATTTTTGTGAATTCCAGAAAAGAGGTTCGCGATCGCTTCCAGCTCCAATTTTAACTCGCTGTTCATTTCGGGAATGAGGCCGGAGATTTCAACGAGTAGCTTTATCTTCGCTACAGCCTGGTCGCGGCTCGCAACAATCTTGCCAATGTCGTTTGCGATCTCGAAGATTTTCTCGTAGTTTTTTGTCTTGGCAAGTTCTTCTGCAAGTCGCTCCGCGAGTGAAGAAAATTCTGAGATGTTATTGCGCATCTGGAACTCAATCGCTGAGACAATACGCGCACGCATGGACTTTATCTTGGACTTCATGCCATTGCAGAAACCCTCGGTGGACAGAATTGCCATGCCGAAGATATGGTTATTTCCGTCAAGAGCGCTGTCCCATTTTTGAAAGTCTTCAAAATGTTGTTTCAAAAAAGCGGGGCCATCCGCGTTCTTGAACACATTTTCTACGAAGTGCTCCAAGTCAAAGTTCCACAAATATCTCGCCGCTAAGTGATGCTGCGGAATCTTCTCAACGACGAATTCTTGGAGCTCGCCGAAACACTTGTGAATCTTCGCAATGATTTGAGCGATGAGCGCATCGGAAGCGCCATCTGCGCCGATATTTGGCAATGTTGACTCGAAGCTCTTCAAAATGCTCAGCGTGGAAGGTGAGGAGCTGGTGACGGCGTAATCCTGTTTGAATGGTCACAAATTTAAAACTATTTGGACAGACCGCGCTGTTTACTTTCACAAGTTTTATTATACAGTATTTTTAGTAAGTTAACCCTTGCGTGGAAAGTGCCAATAAGTTGTCTAGTTGAATTTCGCTAAAAATGGCTGAGCGAAGCGAAGCAAAAAGCGCAAAGCGAAGCTTCGCGTCAAAAATAAAAAATTGAAATATTTTGACGCGAAGCTTCGCTTCGCTCAGCCATTTTTAGCGAAACAGAAGAGGACAACGTATTGGTCACTTTTCCCGCAAGGGTTAAGCTTGATATTCTTAAGTTTAGAAACCCAAATAATGAACAACCTCATTTTCACGCTAAAAATGTGAGAGAAACAAAAAAAAAGATCCTGGCCTTTTGCTTCTCTTTTAGAAAATGTTACGATTTGATTTTAACACGGGTGATTTGGGCGGAGGACGATGGTCCGTTTGCCAAAAATACGCAGACTTGATGCCTCAAATTTCGCGAAATAATGCTCGAGATCGGACGCGCCCAGCTTCTGAATTAACCCTCGTAAATGGAGTCTCCCTTAACGTGTTCGTAATTACCTCTTTGTTCTTTGTTAATAAACATTGCTTTCACAAAAGTCTTGAGCTTCATTGAAACTGCAAATTATAAACTGTTCTTCTGTTTCTCATAATAATTTGCTCAAATTTGGCGAGTGGGAGCGGAAACGGAATAATCTCGTATATCGCAAATTTGTCGGTTAAACAACTAGCGCGCGCGCTCAATTCAGCGCAAGAATGACGGAAGCAATCTTCTATGATTTCACTCTTTTGTTCTCGCTGTTGTCGAGAGCTTTGATTTCTTCCGAACAGGCTGATTACAAGCTCAAGCCCCCGAGGAGCTGTTCATATTAATGCAAATCAATATCGACCATCTCAAAATCATTCTTGCGAGATATAAACTAATGGAACTCCTGAATCCGCTGATTGATGAAAAGCTGATTGTAAACAAAAAAAAATAAAAATATATTTTTCCGTTAAC
>Ga0115008_10005154_pt1 | contig 10822 bp, 7 predicted proteins | sample FraStrMetagenome_FD_87164 | JGI IMG/M metagenome (GOLD analysis project Ga0115008, IMG submission 87164) | Marine eukaryotic phytoplankton communities from Arctic Ocean - Fram Strait ARC3M Metagenome | ecosystem: Environmental > Aquatic > Marine > Oceanic | place: Fram Strait | collected 2012-06-18
CTCCTCCTGTGCGACGGGCCAGGCTGCGAGGCGGCTTGGCACCAGCAGTGCTTGGACCCGCCGCTCGCCGAAATTCCGGCCGGCGATTGGTTCTGCCCCAAGTGCGCTACGTCTCGCCCCGCCACCTCTCGCAGAGGCAGCAAGAGTGCCGCCTCTGCCGCCAAGACGCAGGCAGATGGGCGGATCGCCGCGGTCGACCTCGACGCGTCGACAATCGAGGGCGACCACGATGGCCGGTTCGTCATCCTCGCCGCGGGCTGCCCGATCAACAAGGTTGAGGAGCTCGAGGCAGCCAAGGAGGCTGCCCCTCGCGGCAGCGGACCGGGCAGCGGCAAGCCGCTTTGCTCGGCACACGAAATTGAGCGCGCCTGCGCAGCGGCAGCCCTCGCCCATCTGCGCACGCCCGGCACCGAGCGCGCGTTTGGGTGCCGCCGGTCTGCCGGCTGCGACAAGATGCGCCCGCACCGCGGCTCGTGCGCTCGCGTGCCTCAACTCCTGAGCTACGATTTGGACCTCCTCGGCTGCCGCATCTGCACCACCGACGTGGACGGGCGGTCGTGGTACGGCCGTGTCATCGCATGGCGGCGAGGGCAGCTCTACGCGATCTACGACGCCAACCCGTCCAACGTCGAGCCCATCGCCTTGCACGACGCGGTCGAGGACGCGCTCGCTTTTGACAAGCTCGACCCGGACGTGAAGAAGCGCATCACCGCAGAGAAGATCGACTTCGCGCCGGAGATCGCCGTCGTTGCCGAGGCGACGGCCGAGGCCACCATCGCTGAGCTTGCGCAGAGCGCGGCGGCGGCGGCGCGGCGTGCGGCGTCTCGGAATGTGCGAAAGCGCAGCCACGACAGCGGCGGCGGCGGCGGCGGCGCGTCGGTGGCACCTGAGAAGCGGCACTCGGGAGGCGGCGACGGCAGTCGCCCCTTCTCTGTCGGCGACGAGGTCGTGGCACGCGGGCAACGTGGCCGGCTCCTCTCGTCTGGGAACGGCTTCTACCAGGTCCAGACGGAGGCGGGCGTCGTCATCAGCGTCCGCGGCCGCGAGCTGTCAGCGGTCGGCAGCGGTGGCGGCGGCGGCGGCGGCAGTTCTGCCGCATCGGTGGCACATGAGAAGCGGCACTCGAGAGGAGGCGACGGTCGCCCCTTCTCTGTCGGCGATGAGGTCGTGGCACGCGGACAACGTGGCCGGCTGTTCTCGTCTGGAAACGGCTTCTACCAGGTCCAGACAGAGGACGGCGTCATCAGCGTCCGCGGCCGCGAGCTGTCAGCGGTCGAGAGCTACTCCTCCTCGTCGCCGGCCCAGCTGACGGCGCCCTCGCCGAGCTTGCAAGCGCCGGCGCCCGCAGATCCGGAGCCGAATGCACCGCCACGCGCTGGCTTTGAGATCTCCGATTTCTCGGAAGGGCTGTACATGGACGGGTGGTCCTGCGGCGAGTGCGGCTTCGTCTTGGTCAAGGCCGAGGCGAGCGAGGAGGCAGTGTGGCGATGGTTCAGCTCCGGGGAGATGGAGGACATCTGCTTCACCTGCCACCCCCGCTTTGCGCCTCGCACCGGGCCGACCCTGGAGCCCGCCGCTGCTGTGCCGTCGGGTGCCGCGTCTGAGGTGTCGCCGAGCGAAGACAGGGACTCGGGCGACGATGAGAGCGGCCTGGTGTGTGCCGACAGCGCGGCTGCGGGCAGCGTCAGCCCATCCACTCCCCCCCCTCTCTCCGAGGAGGGTCCCATCCCGCCGCTGGATTCGATGGGCGCGGCGGGCGCCGCGCGCGCGCCGGAGGAGCCTCGAGCTTTGGCACAGGAGGCCGTGCTGGGTCCGGCAGCAGAGGCGGCCACGGCGATGGTCGAGGGGGTGGCAGAGATGGCGTCGGCAGAGGCAGCGGCGGGCGACCAGCGAAGCGGCGAGGAGGCGGCGGCAGAGCTGAAGGAGCCGGCCGAGTCAGCGTCGTCTGCCAAGCGCGGCAGCCACGAGGCGGCTTGAAGGCTGCTTCGGGCCCCGAGGATGGTCTGGCCAAACTCAGGGCGTTGTTCGGTCTTGATAGGTGTTTGGGGAGGAGACGCCGGCGTCCAAGCGCGCGCACAAGGCGGTGCAGCGCCTCGGCCACAACGACGCCTGGGGGGAGGGGCTAGCCTCTCGCTGGGCCTCGTCGGCAGCCGGCGAGGGCGAGGCCCCGGCGGGCGCGCCGGGCGCGTTTGCAGACGCTCCCTCGACCGACTCGAAGCTCGCTGGCGCCGCTGCCGCCCCCACCGACAATGAGGACGCCGCCGCCACCGCTGCAAGCGGCACCGGCGGCGGCGGACCGCAGCTCCCACTTCCCCCTCGACCACGCGCACCATCTCCGTCGGCGAGGGCACCGCCGGCGCCGGCTCTGACCGCTCCAACTGCCACTGCCGGGGAGAGCAACCGGCATTTCTCCATCGGCGATGAGGTCGTGGCACGCGGACAACGTGGCCGGCTCCTCTCGTCTGGGAACGGCTTCTACCAGGTCCAGACGGAGGATGGCGTCATCAGCGTCCGCGGCCGCGAGCTGTCAGCGGTCCGCGGCAGCAGCGGCGGCGGCGGCAGCGGCGGCGGCGGCGGTGGCGGCGGCGGCGGTGGCGGCGGCGCTGGTGGCGGCAGCGGCGGGGCCGGCGGCGGCGGCGGCTCGAGTCGGTCCGTTTCTGCGGCGAGTCTCCCTCCGGGCTGGACGGTGGAGGAGCGGACGTCCAGGTCGGGCCGCGCGTACAAGGTGTATCATGGGCCCAACGGCGAATACGCCGAGTCGGTGCCGCAGGCGCGCGAGCCGGGTGAGCACCCTCCCTACACCGCCCTTGCTCACTTGCCGAGATTACCGTTGTAGGCTTGGCTGGGCGGACGAATGGGCGGGCGGTAATGCTCATCTGGAGGAGACAATGGTCACGGCGCCCTTGCTGCCGTGCTTCGCTGTCTGGTATGTGAAAGGGCGGGGGGTGCGTGGCGGACACTCACTCTCTGTTTCCGCCACGCACCTCGACTCCTCGAGCTCGAGGGCCAGCGCACCTTGTGATCGATCACGTCGAGCGAGAGTCGACTCTTTATGACGATGTGATTGGGTGTGAGAGTAGAGGAAGGTTTCGCAGGAGAGAGTGCGGTTGGTGCCCGCGATGTAGTGTCCGAATTATCTTTTGCTTCTTGGACTTGGGGTACTTGGAAGACGAGATGGAACGTTGCCACTTCTAGTGTCTATTACCTTCTAAAACTATCAATGAAGCTAGTAAACAGAATACAGTTGGAATTCATCTCCCACCAAAGCTCGAGCTCGCTGCGTGTGCCAAGGAGCTGCCAGCTGGCCCTGCTTGCGCAATGGGCAACGCAACGGCTTTACGCCGCCGCGGTGACTGCGGTGCCTTGCGAGGCCGGAGAACCAGCCGGAGAGCCAGCGATGCAGGAGAGGTCCATGCACCAACGCGGCCCCGCGCCGTCGGGCAGGTAGGAGCCGAGGTGCGTGCCTGCTCACACACACAGCGTGAAGAAGCGCCATCAGCAGTCGGGCGGGCGAAGGCCGAGGGCGCGTGCCGCGGCGCCAGGCTTGCTGAGGTCTAGCCGAGGTCCAGCCGAGGTCTAGCCGAGGTCCAGCCGAGGTCTAGCCGAAGTCCAGCCCATATCTAGCTTCAGCGCGCGCCGCAGCGCGAGGAGACGAGACCAGACTTGACGTCGGTCACCACGTTGGCCGCAACCACCTGCTTGCGCGCACACGCCAGTGGAGAGACGGCGGGCCGGACGCCCCCGCGCTGCGCCATGCCCGCTGCAGTGGCCTCCGCGGCGCGTCCTTTTCCTCGGCCACATCTCGGCTACATCTCGGCTTCACCTCGGCGGTGCGGAAGGAGGGCCAGCCGTGCTCGTCCGTGTCGGCCTTGAAGGCGGCGAGGGAGCGGTTGAGCGGCGCGCGGAACAGCGGCAGCCCGCAGACGGAGTCGTAGAAGGTGGTGACGCCGGCGTCGAGCCTGGAGTAGAGGGCGATGTCCGGGGCTTGGTAGAGGAAGCGCGGCTCGGCGTAGGCGACCTAAGGTCGCAGCTGTCTGCCATCACGGCAGCGTCTCTCTTCTCCATCGGGGCGGCGGCGTGCACGCGACCGTGCGGTTGTCGCAGCAGACCGCCTCGGCGAGGCTCTCGGTTGCGGGGAGCGGCACGGGCACGGTCGGCTGCTCGCGGCCAGAGATGCCGAAACGAAGCTGCTTCTGCACCGCGCCGGAGCAGGTTCCGAATGGCGCGGGCGGCCGGGTGGCTGTGCGAGACGCAGTCGTGGCGGCGGCCGGTGCGGCGGCGGCGGCAAGGGCGGCGGGGGAGGAGACGGTGAGGAGTGGGGTGGAGTTGGGATGGGGGGCGGCCGGGACGGCGGAGACGGACTTGAGCTCGAGATGGACCTTACCGACGGCGCCCTCGGCCCACAGCTCGACCCTCTGCAGGGAGGAGAGCCTATGCGGTGTGCCAGGAGGGGTCGTGCAGTGCACGGGGTCGTGCAGTGTGTGCGCCTCGAGTGCGAGGGCCACGAATACTGTGGACAACTCCTGCATCCTGCCCGCATCTAGGGAGGGCGAGCTTCTTGGCCGTCAGGCAGGCGGAGGCGTCCTCGGAGCACTCCTTGGTGTGCTCGCCCGTGGCGGGAGACCAGAGGTCGGAGAAGGACGCGAACGGGACAGAGACGGCGTGCCAGCCGTCGCCAGCCGGCACGGAGAACTTGGCCTTGTAGCAGCCGCGCGAGAGCGGGATCGAGCCTCCGCCCGCACAGGAGTATGGCGGGGCCACCGCGCCGGCGGCGAGGCTGACGCGGAAGCCCGCGTACTGCGGCGTGGTCGAGCGGACTTCCAGCTCGAGCGCTCCGGCGGAGGCGGAGGCGGCGTCGGGGAAGGCGCCGTCCGCCGCCGCCTTGATGAAGCCCGGCGCCTGGAGCGATGGCACGTCCACCACCTCGCCATCCATCACGCCAAAGGTTGGCATCACGCTCCTGACAGTGCACAGGAACCAACGTCTCCAGCACTCAAGTGCTCAGCGTGTCAGGCCTAGTGCCGGCGTGGGCACATATGTGTGTTCGCGACTGTGTGTTCGACTGTGGGTTCGCGACTGGTCGGGACACACAGCGAGGGGAGGGGAGTGGAACGCGCCAAGTCCCCGAGCTGCGGCCGCCCATTACGGGATCATTCAGTTCAACAAATTCGTGCGTGGTGGCCTTTTCGCCGTCAAAGGTAACCAGCGGAATGGAGGCGAGCACGGTGGGAGTGGTGGCCGTCGAGAGAACCTGCTTGACAGTGGCGGCGAAGGCGAGCATTTTTAAAGGCAGAGCCGGCCGACTTCGACGGTGCGTCCGGAGTGTCGCGGGCGTGTTTTCTTCTTCAATAAGTTGCCATTGCGTGTTTGCGAAAAAAGAAGGTGAGGTGGAGGCGTTCGCGCGTTGCGAGCTGCTGTCGTTGCTGCTACAACACAATTTCCTCCACGCTGGCGCTTATCTGTGCCATGGGCGCCAGCGCCGTGCCGGGCGTCCGCCGCTCCGCGCGCTTGATGCAGGAGCTTCCTGTCGCAAAGCGAGAGAGGCCAGTAACAGGAGAGAGGCCAGTCGCAAAGCGAGAGAAGCGCAGGGAGGTGCCGGACACTAAGCGCGAGAAGGCCAAGGCGTTCGCCACCGCTGCCCACGCCTCGACCGCTCGCGAGGCGTCCGCCCGGGCGGACGGCGTGGAACTCATCGTCGGGTACGCGACTACTCCTGTCCCTCAGACACTGCGCATCGCCTCTATCGCCACTCTCCCTGCTGCCCTCGCGCCGGATCGCGCCACACCCCGTCCACAACCCGCAGGTGCGACGAGGCGGGGCGGGGCCCTCTTGCCGGGCCAGTCGTCGCCGCGGCCTGCGCCTTTTCGCCGGGAGCCGAACCGATTCCGGGCGTCGGCGACTCGAAGAGCATCGCCGACGAGGTTCCGGGCGCCCAGTAGTGGCAGTTAGTCGACTCGGCCGCGGCGCCGGTAGCCGAGAGCTGCGGTGGCAGCTGGGCTGCAGTGGCCGCGGCGGCGCCTCACCCACCCTCACCCCGGCCTTCCTCTCCTTGACACGCGAGTCCTCGCCCGCAGGCGGAGCGCGAGGCGCTGTACGAGCAGATCGTCGCGGCGCCAGGCGTGGTGTGGTCCGCGCGCGTCGTGAGCGCGGCCCGCGTCGACGAGGTCAACATCCTCATGGCATCGCTCGAGGCCATGAGGCTGAGCATCGTGGACGTGCTCGGCGCGAGCCAGCGCCGGCCGGCGACGGCCCTGGCGTTGATCGACGGCCCGTTCTCGCCCTGGAAGGAGGGCGAAAAGTACGTCGACTTCCAGCAGCCACAGCCGCCGTCCGATGTGGCGCTTCAAGTGGAGCCGATCAAGGGCGGCGACGCCAAGGTGTACTGCATTGCAGCGGCGTCGATCCTCGCAAAGGTGACTCGCGACCGACTCATGCGAAGGTGTGCCGCCGCCACTGTGGGCTGGCGGGCCGCATGCTCGACCTCCCTTCCTCCTCCCCGCCGCTTGTTTCTCTCGGCCACCCCCGCGGTCCGAGGGCCCTTTCTCCGGCGCAGGTACGCAGAGCTGTGGCCCGAGTACGGCCTCGCGGAGCACAAGGGCTACCCCACCGCCAGGCGCTCCGGACCCGCCTCGAGAGCCGCGCGAGCTCCGAGGCCCTCCCGGGGCGCGATGTCCCCCATGACGCCGACTCCCCTCCACCGGGCAGGCACGTGGCGGCGATCGCCAAGCACGGCGCCACCGCCATCCACCGGCGCACCTTCGCGCCGCTCAAGGCGCAGGAGTTGCCACCGCCGTCCGCCGACGAGCTTCGGCAGATCGAGGCCATCGAGGCTGCGGCGCAGGCGAAGGAAGGCACTCCGTAGTCCGTACGTCGCCGGTCACCCGCTGGTCACCACGTCCCGTGGGGGTGCCAGAGCCGAGTGTGATGCGACTCGCAGGCAGCTCTGATGGACACTTTTGGCGAGAGCCGAGAGCCCAATACACCGTCACCGAGTACATGAGTACGTATACTATCTTACTCGCAACTCCACGATTTTCTTTCTTTATCCGAATATTTCCTGTTTTGAGCATGTCATGTGCAAACACTTCTCGGTGACAGTCAGTCCACGGTCTGTTCCCATCTCCGAGGACTTCGCAGGCGCGGCGGGCGCGGCGGGGGCGCACGTACCTCTCTCACGTCTCACGCCACCATCATCTCCTCCTCCTCCTCTGCGGAAAGAAGGAGGCCCTCGCTCTCGGCAGCGCTGCCGCCAGAGGCTGCGGCGCCACGCGCAACCTGCCTCAACACACTCGAGGAAAAGAGTAGGAGCAGGAGCAGAAAAGCGACCAGGCTGCCCCCGAGAAGGAGCATCTGGTAGTACTGCCGGACGAGCAACGCCGCGTCGGCCTGCGATAACGGGTAGACCGTCGACACCACCGCCCAATGCTGTGCGATCCAGTCGCTCTCTCCGAGCCACTTGGCGCCGCCCATCGTGAGCGCGAGCAGGAAACCGGCAACCACGAGCAGCGCAGTGCCCGTACAAATCTCGTAAACTAGAAGGAGCGGCCTGCGGACATTTTGGAGGTCCTCAACGCAAGCTTCCCTGACGGCGGGCGAATCGGCAAGACGGGGAGGGGGATCCCGGCTCTCTGAGATCTACGCGGATGGCCATCGCGTCGCCCTCGAAGCAGCGAGGCCCACGAGGCCGACGAGCAGCAGTGCACCTACAGGCTCAAGCCGCGGACATGTCACGGACATGTCGAAGCCGTGTGCCGACGAGGTCCACCGGGGTGCGCACCCCCGGCAGCAAGCATCGGCACAGCTGACGGGTCTTCGCCGCCGCTGTGCTGCGCGCCGAGAGTCAAGATGGCAATGGCGGCAACGACGGCACCCCCGTGTGCCACCGCCATGATGTTTTGTGCGACCGCGCGCCAGCCCACCAATCGGCCGGCGCAGTAGAGGCCGAGGAGCAGCAAGCCGTCAGAGCAAAGCAGCAGCGTCCCACGCAGCGTCGCGCTCTCGTACACCTGTGCCACCGCGCGCCACGCAGCCAGCATGACATCGGGCGCATCCACCTCGGTGGCAAGATCTGCCAGCACCTCTGGCGGCCCCGCATGCTGCACGCATGCCCAGTATACTAGGGCGAGCGCCTAGAGGGGGAGCAGAGAGGGGGTGAGGGTGCATGGAGGTTTTCATGAGCTTCGGGTCAGAGGGGCAGAGTGACCACTCGCCTCCGTCTCCGCCCGATAGATAAAGTAGAAGGCGCAGAGCAGCGTTTGGCCGAGCGCGGCAGGCAACGTGAGCGAGAAGTACGCGACGGCGCAGAGGCTGTACGAGCAAGCCTAGAGCTCGGCCAGTCTCGGCTGTGCCCGGTCAATCTTGCGCCAGAGCTCGAGGGCGGCTGTGAGAGAGCGCCGCGCGGCCCGACAGAGCGAGAGCGAGCCCGCACGCTGAGGGCACGGACAGCAGCGTCGCCGCGAGGAGCGTCGAGCGCACCGCGTCGTGGAAATGGAGGCTGACCAGCCGTCCAGCACCGACGCTCCAGCCAGTCGCCGGAGCGTCCGCCGCTCGAGAGTCTGCCAGCGGCGGCAGCGGCGTCGCGCGGGCAAGCGCTGGCGGGGGAGACTCTTGCGGCTCACGTGATGAGACATGCGCCGCGTGGTGCCGCTGGGCCGGAGCCGGCGGGGCGAGGAGCCTCGAGGCGAGGGCGGCAACCTTCTTCTCGAGCGCAGCGACGCGTGCCTCCGGCGCCTGCTCAACCGCACTGCCGCCTGGAACGGCGCTGCCGGCGGACCGCGAACTTACCACCTCCAGGACGCCGGCTGGTGGCGTTGGCGGCGGTGCCGATGCTGGTGGTGGCGGTGCCGGTGAATTCGGTGAGGCTGGCGGTGGCGACGGTGGTCGTGGTGATGGTGACGGTGACGGGGGCGGCAGAGCTGGTGACGGTGGCGATGGCGACGGTGGTCGTGGTGATGCTGACGGTGGCGGCGGAGCTGGTGACGGTGGCGATGGCTGCGGGGGTGGCGATGGCCTGGGGCGAAAGACGTTGGTCGTCTCCGAGACAGGATCTGGGTCGCCGCCCCAGTCCATCTCCACAGCGTCCAGGAGCGCTCCGTCCACAGCGGCCGGCTCCCCCGCCTTCTCCTCTCCTCCCGCCCTGGGCTGGTCCACCGCCGTCACCTCCGTAGGAACCTTCGCCGCCACTACCGCCGCCACCTCAGCCGCCTCCGCCGCTACTGCCTCAACACCAATCTGCGCCTCTGCCCGACCCTCCCTCTCCGCACCCACGACTCCCGATTCAGTCAATCTCGATTCCACTCTGGCCTGGGCCGCCTCTGCCAATCCTGCATCCACATCCGCATTCCTTGCCTCTGCAACTCCTGTTTTCACCCCCAACCGAGATGTGCTCAATGACCTCCTGCCCACTTCAAATGGCGGTCGACTGCTGCACTCTAGGGACGCCGGGTCGATCGGCTGCCACCTCCCGTTCACCAGTTGGTAGCGGAGCGGCGCGGCGACGAGCGCAGCTGGCAGGAACAGCACGCCTAAGCCATATTGCAATACCCTGACCTGAGAGAGGTGCACTGTGAACGTATCAGAGTGTCGCGGAAGCGTCACACCGATGAGCAGGCCGAGCTGGAGGAGTGCAGTCGTGGCGAGGCCGAAGCGAGGCCAACAAGAGTCGGAGGGACCGCATGGCTGGCTCGTTGCGTGCTGAACGCAGCCGGCAGCCTTGCCGCGTGCCGCACCGAGAGGCGTGATCGCTGTTTGGGATTTGAGTGCCGGGTGGCCGGCGGGAACGCTGGAGATGATTTGGCAGCCCAGGAGACTGCCGGGGTTTTCTGCGTCCCAGCTCGCCGGCACGATTGTCTTCGTCACGACACTGCCGCTGGCCTCACACACACGCACGGGGACGGAGGTCCCCACAGATGACGCGAGGACCGGCTGCAAGTCACGGAGGTGCCTGGCGCCACCAAGGCTGAGGATGGCGTCGCCGAGAATGAGGCCACCCTTGCCCGCTGGCGTCTCCTTGGGAGGGGTCGCCGTCACGTACGCAAACGCGCGGTCGGGACGTGCCAGCCGCATATGCTCTCTCGATGTGGACGGCGGGCGCTCCTCGCGCTCCGAGAGTTCTCTTCTCGGACGGCCTGGGCCCATCTCGGCTGCTCTTGAGACCTCGCGTGGGATTTGATTTCTTCATCCCCCACAACACACTCGCACAACAAGCCGAGCAGAGAGCTCCCGTCGCAGCCTGCCCTGGACATATGCCCACGCCATCGTCAATCTCACGACCCCTTCATATCCGGCCGCGTCACGCGTCTGCGACGCGCCGCTGCAGCGCTGCCACCTCGGCACGCGCCGCCGCTAGCGCGTGCTTTGTCGCCGCCAGCTCGGTCTCGAGGCGCTCGTTCTCGTTGCGGTACCGCTCGACGCGCTGCTTGGCCTGCCGATGCAGCCTCTCGGCGATCGAGGGCGCGTGCTCGCCGCCGTCGCGCAGCTCCACCTCAGCGGCGAGGTCGCGCATCGTCTGCGCCTGCTGCCGCACCTGCGCCTTGAGCTGCGCGATGCGCGCATTCTGCGCTGTCACGACGCCGTTGCTCCCCTCCCCGCCCGTCCGGGACGCCGCCTCCTCCTCGAGGGCCGCGAGCTCACCGCGGTACACCTCGCAGCACGTCAGCAGCGCCGCCTGCGCCGCCTGGCTGTCGACACACAGCGCCTGCTCACGTGTGGCGGGCGGGGGTGAGCGGATGCGAGGGCAGGGGGGCACGCCGATACGAGGGCAGGAGGGCCCGCCGCGTCCGCCCCCCCCCTCCCCCCCCCCCCAAAACACACCCACACACCC
>Ga0115008_10005156_pt1 | contig 10818 bp, 9 predicted proteins | sample FraStrMetagenome_FD_87164 | JGI IMG/M metagenome (GOLD analysis project Ga0115008, IMG submission 87164) | Marine eukaryotic phytoplankton communities from Arctic Ocean - Fram Strait ARC3M Metagenome | ecosystem: Environmental > Aquatic > Marine > Oceanic | place: Fram Strait | collected 2012-06-18
CAGCGTGCCGACAGCGACACAGACCATGTGGGACGCGTCGAGTATCGACCTCTACTGCTTACCCAGCCTTCGACTGTATCCTGGTTGTGGTCCCACACCCACTGGTGTCCATCTCAGAGACCGCAGGAGGTCATGAGGGTCGATGGGAGTGCCAACCCCACAATGCCTAAAAACCCAGCCCAGTACACACATATACATCGCGCAGGGCGAGACGAGGGAAGGAACAAGCCGTAGTCGCCGACCACACCCACAAAGAACCCTGCACAAAGATCGCATCTCCCAGAAGAGGTGTCCGTTTATTTATTTATTTACATCGCCCCCTCCTCAGTCTGCAGCCTCACTTAGCCGATCGCCGATCTCGCTTCTCGGCCGCCGGCCCTCGGTCGCAGCTTCAGCTCAGCCCACACCAGCTGGTGATCGGACGCGGGAGTGTCGACGAGACCGGCTCGGAGGACGGTGCACCGTGCGGTGCAGATCACGTCGTACCGGCGAGGCAAGTCGACCCCAAGCGCACCTGTCTCGAGCAGCAGCGAGGGCCGCCTCAGCGTGGGCCTCAGCCGGGGCGGGCCTTTGGGCGGCCTTGCGCGAGCCTGCAGCGACGGCGAGCCGGTGGCCGAGCTTTGGCTCGCGGGCGCGCGCAAAGTGGTGTGTGTCTGCCGGCCGCGCCGGGCCGGCGGCCAGAGCCGCGTCGCGTGCTCGGTGGCGGTGCACTAGCGGCTGCAGCAGCGCAGCGAGTGCCGGCTCAGCGGCTTTGCGAAGCAGCGTGAAAGCGTTTGTGTCGCCGCATGCGACCAGCGGCGCGGAGAGAGGGACCTGCGGCCGGGCACGCCGCGGCGTGAGCAGGTCGCGTGAGAGCCAGAGAGCGGCGCCGGCCGAGTGGCCGCAGTGGTCTTGCAGCGGTGTCGCACGCGCCTCAGAGGTCAGCGCATGCGATAGCGCGCGCATCTGGCGTGTGCGGTGCGCCAGGTCGCCCGCAGCGTCGAGGTGGAAGCTGACGAGCGTGGCGCTGCACCGGCCGGCGGCATGGCCAGCAGCGCAACGCGGCGCGAAGCGAACCGCGAGCGCCCACCGCTGCTCGGGCGTCTTGCTCGTGTACGCCCACTGCCAGCGTGGCACGCGAGTCAGCCGCGGCAGGCCAATCGCCGACCGCCGGCGAGGGACGAGGCGTGTCCGGTCGTACACGACGGCAAGGCCGCGTGCAACCGGGTGCCACGCGGCAGCAAAGCGGGGACCCAGTGCCCGGGCGACGGCCGAGGCCGCGCTGTGCGAGCACTCCTGCAGGCACAGCGCGCCGACGCCGCGCTCGCGGTGGAGGCGGGCGTACGCCGGGAGAAGCTCGGGCAGGAAGAGGCCGTGCATGATGTTGTGCGAGCCGACGAGCAGCGAGCGCATTTTCCAAGCAAGCGGCTGGAAAAGAGAAAAATTACGCCACTTTGCCTCTTGCTTTTTGTTGTTGACGTCGTTGATCCAGTTGGCACTCAGGGGAGTTGACCCACTTGGTACGCATCTTGCGCGCCTGCTTGTTGATGTTGTCGGCGTGCCCGCCACCGGCCCACCGCCGCCATGGAGATCTGCTGCGGTGTGGGACGCTCGCGCCGACGCCCCCCACCCATACACCGTCCGGTCCGTGTTGGCCGCTTCCTTGGCGAACACGTGGAGGAACTGCTTGGTGGGCGGCGCAATACCACCCAAAGTTTCCACGAGCACCAGCCGCGTTACGGCTTTCTTGACCCACTTCGCGTCGTAGTACTGACCGTCCACTTCAGGCTGCATTCTTCTTGACCCACCCGTCTCCATACGCGTGGTCTTTGACCCATCCCTTTCCAGTCGAGTGGTCGAGCGGTCCGTCTCCAGACGGCCAGAAAACAAGGGCGAAAAAGAAAAATCTCGCGCCGCTCCCTCCACACCACCCCAGGACTCCAGCCCACGGCCTCAAAACTGGCGAGGGATGTCGCGGCGGGTGAGTTCAGCCGAGCTGGCGGCGCACGCCACCAACGAAAGCTGCTGGATCGTCATCCACGGCGACGTCTACGACGTCACCGACTTTCACCACCCAGGCGGCAACGACCGCCTCTTCGAGCGCGGAGGCCGAGACGCCTCCGCCGCCTTTGACGCGATCGGGCACTCCATGCACGCGACAAAGCACATGCAGGCCCTGCGTGTCGGCCAGCTTGCTCCGTCGCCGGACGCCGCCGCCGCCTCGACTTCGCACCTCCCGCCTGCGCCCGCGGCGCCACGCCTCACGCACGCGGACCTGCCCGCGGCGGCGAGCGCGTCATTGGACCGAGCCGAGGGCGGTGGGATCGCAGCCTCCTCGGGCCGGCCTCCGCCCACCGTCCCGCCCGCCCGCCCCGCCTTGACCTCGCTCCGGGTGGGGGCGGCGGAGCTGGCCGGAGCAGCGAGCGGCGGCGGCATCCGCGCGGGAGGCGGCGGCGTCGGCAGCGGTGCGAACAGCGTCGACGGCGCCTTTCCAGGCGGCGGCGGGAGTTTGGAGCCCGACTCGCAGCGGTGGGTCCTCAAGTCGGCCGTCTTCCACCGCGCGCCTCGGCCGCAGGACCGGGTCTGGTCGACTCGGTGCCGCGGCTTCCTGCCGGCGAGGAACCCGCCCGAGGAGGTGCCGCAGCCGTACAAGCTGCTCACCGAGCTGGTCGAGGGGCTCCCCGCCGCGCTGGCCGAGGGCTCCTTCCGGCGCCTGGTCGACGCCCGCGCCGCCGACTTCGCGCCACTCGAGGCGGCCATCCGCGCGGAGCGGGACGAGGCGCTGCTCGAGCGCATCCACTCGCTCTACGGCTACATCGGCAAGGGGTGCGCGCTCGAGCCCCCCACCCACCCACCCCCCCGCCCACCACCTCCCCACCCACCACACACACACACAGCCTTCTTCCTCTCCCGTCACCCCCTCTCTTCTTCGCAGGTACGTCCTCGAGCCCCCCGCGAGCAGCGGGCCCCGCCCCTCCGCCTCGGCCGCACCGCCCTCCCCGCCGCCGCTCGGCCGCGTGGCGACGGCGCACGCATCGCTCGGAGACGGCCCGCGGGGCGGGCACATACCCCGACCCTTCTCGGAAGCTTCCCCCCGTAGGCGCCGGCCTCGCTCGAGGCGCTCGCGCCCGCACGGCCCGCACGGCCCGCCACGGCCGGCGCCGCAGACACTGGAGCCGAGCCCGCGCCGCCGCAGCGCACCACCGCAGCGGGCGCCACGCCCGCCGCCGCCGACGCTCCCGGAGCGACGTCCCCCGGCGGCGGGAGCAGCGGAGGAGCAGCCGTCGCGCCGTCGCCGCCGCCGACGGCGCCGACGCTTGCCGCGCCGGTGCCGCTCGAGCCCGAGGCCAAGGTCGTTCCAAAGTTCCTCTCGGACGGCTGGCTGGCGGTGTCTGCGCGCGTGGGTCGGCAGCCGACCATCGACTACGCCAACTGCGTGCTCTTCAACTTTGCGCTGCTGCACCCGGCGGGCGGCGTCACTCCGCACACCGCTGCGAACAGCGTCTCCTCACACCTTCTAGCTGCGGACAGGAGGGCGGCATCACGCCGGACAATGTGCGAATCCTCAACCGCTTCACTGGCGCGCGACACGGGGCTCTCTCGGCCCCACCGCACGGCCACGCCACGCTCCACTGCCCGCGTCCCTGTAGGCTTGCTCGACGAGGAGTGGTTCCTCAAGACCCACGTCATCATCGAGTCCGAGGCGGCGGGCGTCGTCTCGGCCGTCTACGACGCCGCCGCCGCAGTCCGGCGTTGCGACCTCGACCGCCTGCTCGCCCAGCTCACCTGGCTGGAGCAGGCGTATAATAGAATAGAATAGAATAGAATATAATATAATATAATATAATATAATCACCTGGCTGGAGCAGGCGCTCTCGCACGTCGCGTCAAACACGCTGCGCCTCATGTTCGAGCGGCGCGACGAGGACCGCCGCCCACGGCGGCGAGACACTGCCGTCGCGCAGCCCTCACCGCCCGCTGTTGGCCGCAGGACGGCTTCATGTGCGAGCCGGACGCCTTCTTCCACCGCGTGCGGCCGCTCATCTCTTCGTGGACGGCCCTCTTCGAGGGGCAGTACGACGACTCTTCCGCGCTGCACGACCTCACCTCCCAACTCGAGGCGCTCGACCGGCCGGAGGCGCGACGCGTGCAGTAAGCCTCCACCAAGCGTCACGACACGGCTCTCTCTCAGGCGGTCGAGCAGCTCGAGGCGGCGGCGGCGGCGGCCGGGTCCGGCCTGCCCGACCTGGCCCGCCCGCGACCCCTCGCCGGCGTGTCGAGGCTACGCCTACGACACGTCCACGGCGCGTCCCGTAGGCGCCGCACCGTGAGCACCTCCGCCGCCGCATCGCCTCGCTGCAGCGGCGCAAGAGGCTGTGCGGCCCGTCGGGCGCCATGTCGGCCATCCTAGCCATGTCCTAGACACTTCCTAGACACTTCCTAGACACTTCCATGTAGGCGCCATGTCGGCCATCCTCCCGCTCTGCGACGGTTTCCTCGGCATCTCGATGTCGTCCGAGGCGCTCGGCGCGATGCTCAAGGCCTTCGAGCAGTACATGCCCGCGCCGCACCGCGATTTCCTCGACGACGTGCGCCGCCGCCCCCTCCGCCCCCTCATCGTCCGGCTGCGGGAGGCGGCGCGCCGTGCGGGCAGCGGCGTCGGCAGCAGCGGCGGCGGCTCGCCGGCGTCGCTGTCTGCGACCGCCGACACGGGCGGTCCGCACGTCTCGCCGTCTCCAGGCGGCGGGCGCGGCGGCGGCGGCGGCGAGGAGGCGATGGCGTCGGGCGGTGGTGCGGCGGGAGTGGGTGCCACGGCGGGCGCGGGCGCCGGCGCGGCGGAGGACGAGTCGTGGCCGGAGTGTGCCATGGCGACGTTCGAGGGCGACGAGGCCTTCCACGAGGCGGGCTCGGCCTCTGCCTCGCCGTCTCGCGGAGCACTCGGTCAACCTTCTCGCAGCTTTCCCACAGGCGGCCGTCGAGTCGCTGGTCGACCACTACAATGCGGTTGTGCGGCGCGTGCTCGACTTTCGGTGGCGCCACCTCTCGTACATCGAGGAGTACGTCATCAAGCCCTCGGGCGGGATGGCCACCGCGCGGGGCACGGGCGGCACGCCCGCCTTCGCCTACCTCAACCAGCACATCAACGACACCGAGGCGGCCCTCATTCCGACCCTCACCTCGTCGCCGCTCCTCCGCCCCCCCGCCGCACACGCCCCGCCGGATTGGAAGCTGCCGGCTGCCGCCTTCGCCGAGGCTGCCCTCACGCTCCACGCCGGCCAGCGCCTCGGAGCGGAGCACGCGGCGGCCGGCGAGCTGTGGGCGGTGACAGACGAGCGGGGCCTGCTGCCCGCGCGGCCCCCGCTCGACCTCGACGGCCTGCCTGCTGCGTGGCGGGCCGCCGTGCGCCTGCTGCGACGGCTGCCCGGCGCGTGCGTCCCTCCCCCAACCTTCCGCTCGCTCGTCGCCGCCGCTGCGGCGCGCGGCGACTTCCCCCCGCCCGCCGCGGTCGCCGCGCTGCCCAGCGAAGACTCCGCGGAGCGAGCGCGTTGCGTGACCGCTTACGTGCTCGCGGGCTGGCGCGCCGCCAAGCCGCCTCCTCAGCGCGAGCCTCCCGGCCTCGCTGCCTCCCCGGAGGCGCATCGTCGTTCGTACGCCGAGGGCGGCGCCGCGGCGAGGCGCGGCTGGTGGTGCCGCGCCGCTCTCGCGCGGAGCCAAGCCTGCCTCGCGACTGTTCTCCTCACCTCTGGCCCGTCTGCCCGGTAGGTGCCACCGCCACCCGCGCCACGACGACCAGCTCGACGACCCTGCCGCACCCGACGACGCGTCGCCGCCCCCGACGGCGGACCGCGACACCGAGGAGACGCCGCCCGCGCCGCTGCTCCTTCTGCACGCGGCACTCTGCGGGAGGGTGGACCGGCCGTCTCGTTTTGGGGTTGCGGAGCTGCTTCTCTACAATTGGCGGCTGCTACCGCCGCTCGGCGGGGACGAGCCCGCCGAGGGCGAGGGCGAGGGCGAGGGCGGGGCCGAGGGCGAAGGAGACCGGCCTTCGCTACGCAGGATGCGGCGCGTCGTGCCGTGCCAGCGGTTCGTGTGCTTTGAAGAGGAGGACTGGTTTGTGCGGCTGCACGTCACGCTCGCCGGCGAGGCGGTGCGAGGCTTCCTAGACACCTCCTAGACACTCTCCTAGACACTTCCCATCCTCCGGGGTCCCACGGGCGCCTCCGCGCCTCACAGGGTCGCTTGGTCGAGGCGGCGCGGCACTGTGTGGGCGCCTGCGACACGAACGAGCAAGTGCGCGCGCTGCAGTCGCTCGAGGGGGCGCTTGAGACCCTCGTCAGGGTGAGGGGGCGCGGGGCCTTCCTCCCCTCCCCCGAGCTCTCCCACTGATTATGGCTGAGCTCCCCAGGTGCACTATGTCGCCGGCATTGGCCAGGCGCCTGGCGCCGACGCGCCAAAGGTCACGCCGGCGCTGCTGATGGGGCGGATGCACCGCTTCTTGCCGCCGTCGCCGCCGGAGCTCGGCCTCGCCTCGGAAGCGGAGGCGCGCGCGGTGCGGGTCTACTGTGCGAGCGGCATCGACCAGCCGATGGTGCTGCACTTGCTCGGCGTGCATCGCGGCGGCCACGCCATCGGCCGCTTTCGCGAGTGGCAGGCCTCTGCCGATCTGCCCACGCCACACCGCGCGTTCCTCGCCGACGTGCGGTGCTGCACGCCCATGCGCGAGCGCGTCGAGGCGGCTGTCGGCGGCGAGCGGCTCGCGGTGCAGGAGCTGGCGCGGCTCGAGCTCGCGCACAACTCGTGCATCGACATGGCGCTCCGCCTCTTCACTCGCCGGTATGAGCTCGTGCGCGCGCTTCTCGGCGTCGACGCGCTCGCCACCAGCTGGCAGCACGAGCGTGGCCTCATCCAGGAGGCGCGGCTGAGGCTGCTCGTGGAGCGACGCGAGATGGAGGGGCCGCGACGCGGCCTCCCCACACGCGCCCATGCCTACAAGCGCGAGCCCACCGAGCGAGGCCGGTGAGGGCCACGGCGAGCGTGCTGCGCAAGAGAGACGTGTGGTTTGTGTCTGCCGCTTGCTACGTACCTCGAGGTACGGCTTTACAGAGGTTGCACTGTTGAGCAGAGTCTTATACTGAATATGAGCGAACGCACCGATACAACGCAACGACCAACGTCCGACGACAGGCTCGAAAAATATATGCCGAGCGCCCCCGCGAGACACACTGTACGCGGCGCGGGGTCTATACACGTACGGCTACGGGGGCTACACGGCTCTATGGACTATACCTTTCTGAGTGACATAGGAAGGCATATGCATCCCTTCAGCTTCACAGGTCACAACTCTTCCTTGAGCAGGCTTCCGGCGGGAAAGCTATCACCGGCCGCCTCGAGCGCGTAGCCTGCAGGCCGCTGGCTCAGCCTGTTTGTCTCGTAGCCCATGAAGAGCACGATGATGTATCGAACCCCCCGCGTGATCGGGTGACCGCCGTGCTCCACCTTGCCCGGAAAAAGGACGGCGTGGCCGGCGGCGGGCGCGTCGACCGCACGGCCGAGTCCGCGGAACCACGTCCCTCCGCCGTCGTACTCTCCGGGGTCGTTGAGGGCGATGGTGAAGCTGAGCAGCGACTGGTCCGTGTGCGTGGGCAGGGAGGCCTGCTTGGTCGCGTCGTACCGCACGAGGAAGCAGTCGAGGACGCGCAGAGAGCTCGCCAGGGGAGCCGCCTCGGGGTAGCACGCCGAGAGGGCAGGGAGCAGCAGCGTGCGCAGCGCCTCGTTGAAGGACGGGAGCAGCTCGTCGAGCGACGTCAGCGGAATGTCCGTCGTCGCCACCGAGTGGTGCCTCGCCGTCGTCCAGCCGCCGGACCGCGCCGCCCATGCCTCGGCCGCTGCGATGTAGCGCTCGCAAGTCGGCTTGGGCAGCAGCGGCCGCTGCGACACAAACACCCTCGGCCGCTCGCCAAAGGTCTCCGCTCCCGCTTGCAAGTCAACTGACTCGGGCCGGCTGCCATAGGAGCCCTCCGGAAGAGGGATGGCGGTGAACTCGGACGCGAAGGTGCCGCCGCCCGGTGCTCCACCACTCCTCGGTGCTCCGCCACCAAAGAGGTCGACCGTGATCTGATCGGCGGACCTCGGAGCGAGGGGGAAGGCGGCTGCACGCTTCGCTTCGGCCCGGAGAGCCGCGTGCGACGGGGCGCGCTGGACGCCCACAGCGTACACGAGCGACGACTCTGCGAGCTCGCCGGCGAAGAAGAGGGACGTCCCGAGGTCGTTCCAGACATCGCCGCTCGCCGGCGAGAGCCGGAGGGCCTGGGCGAAGGCGGACGTGGCGGCGTCCTGCGCCTGAAGCCTCGACGCAAAGTCGACCGCGAGAGGGGCGCCGGGGTCGCGCATGCGGGCCACTTGTCCGTTGAGCGTCTGGCCGCGCTGGTGTAGCATGGGGGCGGACGCGTCCGCGAGCATCGCTCTGGAGGCTGGGAGGGACGGGTGATCGGGCACAGCTGCGGCAAAAGCCTCGAGGAGTGCAGCCGCCTCGCTGTCCTTGGCGTGGGTGTAGAGGAAGTTGAGGTGGAAGGAGAAGGCGTTCGGAGAGGAAGGGTCCGCGGCGCTCGCGTGCTGTAGCAGCCGAAGCGCGTCTCGCTCGAGGCCTTTCCGCTCGAGGAGCTCGAGCGCCTCGTTGGAGCACTCGAGCGCAGACATGGAGCCGCCGCTGAGCACCAGGCGTGTGGGTGCTGAAAGACCATCCGGCGGCTCCTCGCCGGCGGAGTCGGCGCCGGCCCTGCTGCCCGCCGGCTCAGCGGACTCGGCAAGCGAGCACGCGGCCGAGGAGGGGCGTGGAATGAGCGCCGCCCCCGCGCACAGCATCACGTCGTCTCCGCCCCGCCCGGCGCGATTGGCATGCCAGTCGACCTCCTCCAGCGTGGTCGTCGCTCGCATCGCCTCCGACGTGCACGTCTGGCAGAGCGCGCCGCCCCGCAGCGTCGCCTCGTTGTCCGCGAAGCGAACCTTGTGGAGGCGCACCGTCGCCCCGCGGCTCGCGATCGCCCCGCCAGAGCCCAGCACCGCCCGGTTGGCCTCGAAGGCGCACTCTGACGCGTCGAGGGTGGCGCCCGGGAGGAGGAGCAGCGCGCCGCCCCCACTGAGCAGCGAGCGGCCGCCGCGCAGCGTGACGCGCCGCAAGGTGAGCGTGGCGTTCGCCCCGACGACAAAGAGGCGAGAGGCGCCGCCCGCGTCGAGCACCGCCCGCCTGCCCTCTGCGCCGCCGTCCGCCTCGACGGTCAAGTGCGCGCCGCCCGGCACCAGCACGCCGCTTCTGTCGCCTTCGGCGTGCCGGAGCCGAAGCGCGCGCCCCGCGGGCAGCCGCACGACGCAGGCGGGGCCGGAGGACGAGGACGGTTCGGACGCTGTCGTCGAGGCGCGGGACGCGAGCGACGGGAAGGCGGCGAGGAAGTGGCACGGGCCCTCTGCCACCGCCTTTGCCTGCGCCGCCACCGCCTCCCTGTCCCGGATGGCGATGTCGTCATCAAACTCTGTGCCGGGGACGACGACCTTACTCCCTTCGAGTCTGCCGCTCTCACACGAGCGACGCACGGCTTCCGGCACCGCGATGGACGGCTGCAGGGCCCGAGCCGCGTCTCGCAGCTCGCACACGGACGGTGCGCCCGGCCGTGCCGCCGCCGCCGCCGCCATCGCGGCCCTTTCCGGCACGCCCGAGGCCACGAGGCTGACACGCAGGCTGGCGAGCTGGAGAAACGGCTGCGCGTGCCACGGAAGCAGCTCAGTCACATCTTCGTACGCGCGCAGCGCTGCCTCGAGTTCGCGGCGCTGGACCGCCGTCTGGGCGAGGAGGAGGAGGGCCTGGCTGCTGTGCACGTCGAGGGCCGCGGCGCGTAGCATCGTCGCGGCGGCATCCTCGAAGCCTCCTGAGGCCGCCTGAGCCTTTCCGAGGTCGAGGAGCACGGTCAACTTTGTGGGATCGAGCTCTGCGCTGGCGGCGAACGAGGCGGTGGCCTCGTCCCACCGCTCTTGGTCGGCGAGCGCGCGGCCCAGAAAGTAGTGAGAGTCCCACCGCGTCGCGTCTGCGGCGATGGACGCGCGGAAGAGCGCCATGCCTCCCTCCACGTCCTTCCGCACGTGCATGGCTATGTTGCCGCGGAGCATGAGCGCCTCTCCCGGCAGGCCCTGCTCGGCCTGCTTCAGCAGCGAATCTGCGCGGTCGCCATCGCCCCTGCGAGCGGTCGCGCGTGCCTCCGCAATGAGCTCGGTGGCAGTCTGAGCAGCAGCGGCCCGTCGGACGGCGAGGACGGCGAGGATGGCGGCGAGCCAACGAGATTGCATTTTTCGGTCGCGCAAGAAATAACGCCTGCGCTGAGCGGAGCTGGGAATAGGATTATTGGGCTCAACCCGGTTTGCCTCTCGCACCCCGTCTGTTTTCCTTTCCTTTTTTCTCTACAACACCCTCTCTTTCCTCTCTATTTCCCCGGGAAAACTGCGTGGAAATCGTCAAATTTTTGGCTCTGAGCCGAGTCTGAGGCTGGTTTGGGGCCCCAAATCAGCCAAATTTTAGGCCAAATCGGCAAAATGCCGGGAATTTCAGAACCCGTGTATACCTGGAAATTACCCTGCGACCGCCTGGGTATTTTGTCGATTTCCTCAATTTTGCCTCAGATTTTGAGAGTTGTGTTTGTGTTGCAGATTTTGCCCCAGACCAGCTCTCAAACTCAGGGAAACTCGCGAGTTTCCAGAATGGAGCACCAAACACCCTCTGTTTTCCCTGGAAATTTCCGGAAACGCAAAGTGCTGGGGACCCTCTGTTTTCCTTTTTGTTTTCCGGAAAACTGG
>Ga0115008_10005161_pt1 | contig 10813 bp, 8 predicted proteins | sample FraStrMetagenome_FD_87164 | JGI IMG/M metagenome (GOLD analysis project Ga0115008, IMG submission 87164) | Marine eukaryotic phytoplankton communities from Arctic Ocean - Fram Strait ARC3M Metagenome | ecosystem: Environmental > Aquatic > Marine > Oceanic | place: Fram Strait | collected 2012-06-18
AGGAGTGAACGAATTCATTATCAAAGATGTTTCCCCTTACCTAAATCAGGGTCAGATTCAGGCAACATCGAAAGGCTCATTCCTAATACTCGATGTTCAATATCAAACCGAATATGTATCACCTCCTCCTGTTCAACCGACAATCGTTCCGGAAAAAGTTCAGAAGGAAATTGATGCAATCAACGATTCTCTTTTGTTCATTTCATTCGAAGTCGAGCGTATAACAGCGAAGTTGGCAAACCTGAATGATGAAAAACGAATGGTGAAACAAAACCAACTTATCAAAGCTGGCGGCATTAGTGATACCCTCCCAGAATTGAAAAGTATTGTAGAATACTACCGAATTAAACTCGACGACATTAACGAACTCATTCATAAATGGAATAAGCGGCAATTTATTGTTTCAAGTAGAGAACAAAAACATCGTGCAAGATTATCAGAGTTGAACAACTACGCACCGAACGTTCAACAACCAGCTCAGCCAGATCGTACTAGGCATCATATTCTTGTCACAACCTATTCTGATGTGACAACTTCAGGAAAAATTGAGGTGAACTACTTTGTCAATAACGCTGGTTGGGTTCCTGCATATGACCTACGAGCAAACAACACAAGTAATCCAATGATGATTACCTACAAGGCGCATGTTTATCAAAACACAGGAGAAGATTGGAACAATGTGAACCTTGTACTTTCAACTTACGACAGAACTTTTTCAGCTACCAAACCATCAGCAGGAGTGTGGCGCTTAGACTACACAATCAACAAGCCCGTCATGACACAGCAGGGGCTGATCCAGAATGAAGTTTATTATTCTCAAAATGCAGCATCCCCAGTTGAGCTTGAAGCCGCTAGAGAAGAGTTGGCAGCAAATAATCCAAGCTATAAAGAAGTCAACGCCCAATACCAGTCCATGCAAACCATGGCGGCTATCAATCAGAATTTCTCGAATGTCGAGTTTGACGTGAAACTTCCTTACTCCATTAAGGCGGACGGAAGTCAGAAACTCATGGTGGTAATGAATGAAAAGATAGATGCCGAATTCTATCATTTCATGCTTCCTAGGATGAATAAATATGGCTTCCTTCAAGCAAAAATTGGAGATTGGGAAAACTTAAGTCTACTCCCGGGTAAGGCAAATATCTATTTCAATCAGACTTTTGTGGGAAGCACAAGTTTAGATCCTGCGGCGATGTCGGATACAATGGAATTAACAATGGGCCGTGATCAGGCAATAGTTTCTAAGAGAAAGAAGGTCAGTGAAGAAGAGAAAAAAGTAAATCTCGGCAAACGACTAATTGTAACCAGAACCTTTGAGATTGAAGTGAGAAATAATTCAAGAGCTGATATCGATTTGACCCTGGAAGATCTGATTCCTGTAACGGAAAATGAGGATATCGAAATAAAAATTGTTGACGGAGATGGTGCGGGATTCGATGATGTAACGGGTAAGCTCATCTGGAAGCTTAACATGAAAGCTGGTCAAAAACGAATCCTTCAATTCACTTACTCAATAGAGCATGAACGTGGAAAACCTGTTTCCTAAACAAAACTAGTTTGTAGTTGATCAGAGAATGGCTGTGATTTCTTAAATCGCTTCTGTAGCCATTTTTTATTGAACGATAATTCGATTCGCCGTTTTCTGAGTACGGATAATATATACCCCACTTTCAAGCGAAGAAATCGTTAATGTCCATTCAGAATTTGCCGATTTATGTAATTGAGTTCTGCTGGTAACGTTCTTGCCCGTTGAAGAAAACAGTTCATAATTATCAAAGGATGCGACATCGCTTTGTATTACGAGCTGATCACTTGCGGGATTAGGACAAATAGCGACTTCATCTGAAAGGCTAGATAAGCCATAAATGGATAGCGGTGCAACACCGTTTATTTGATCAACCACCAGTTTTGAGTCCCCCAATTCGTAAAAATCAACTGTGATGAAATTCGGAAATTTTGACTTCTCCGATTGACACATTTGCACGCGTTCAATAAAATATGGGTTCGCATTTATTACCTCCGCTTCTGATGCCATTCCTGTCCCCAACACAGAATTTGTTATGAAATGATTTAATATAAAAAGGTCATTTAGCGAGTCACCTCTATTAAAGTCACAATTGAAATCTGCCATTGAATTTGCGGAATAATGTGTCTCTACCGCAATGTCCCACATGTAGTGGTACCACCCTTGACTTGGACTTGCATCATCAACATCTGTCATCACAACAAGACGCTCATTTGAAGTAATCATATCCTGTAATGTAGGCCAAGTCAAACCAGATTGATGCGTATGCAAATAGGAATTTAGACCCGTGTTATTAATCGCATTTTCAATTTCATTAGCACTCACATTACATTCAAGAATAAGCGTTAAAATTTCGTTAGGATTCGCCGCTAAAAAACTTTCGATTTTTTGCAATTCATCTTCCAGAGGGCTTGTTCCTAAAACGCCTGTTCCGTGATAAACTACTGTATTTCCAAACCAGTTATAGACATCAATCATAAAAGCTCTAACTCCATCATTGAGTTGCGTCTCCATATCATATGTCTGATTGGGAAGTGAAAACCCACCTTCATCCGAATTAAAGGCATTATGAGTAGTCAAGTATGCTACCTGGTCGTATCGCTTAGTACACAATTGAGCAGCACCATTACACTGAGCCCTAAGCCCAGGAGCTGTTATGAAAAGAAGGAAAAGTATACTGAAGTATTTTAATATCATACTGTTAGCTTTATTCAAAAATACGATAATACTCGTATAAACGATCTGGCAAGAGTAATCCAATGCAGAAATTACGCTGCTCGTTAAACTATAATCGATCAAGGAGGAATGAAAATCAATGTCTATCTTTAGCATGAATTTTCAAATGATATACTAATGATAAAGAAGATAGTTTCCGTAACACTTTTTGTGACTGCTACATTGTTCAGTTTTGGTCAAGAAGGAATTACACCAAAGCAATTGATTGAGTTAAACAGAGTATCTGCGCTCGGTATGACAGAAGACAACAGTCAGGTGGTATATCAAGTTTCAAAAGTTGATGTCGCGAATAATACTCGATCAAGCAAATACTATATGATACATGCTGATGGCGGTAGACCAATGGAAATTAAAGATCCTGCAAATCACTTAATCGATCGACTTATCTCACCAGATGGTTCAAAGAGATTGTATAATGCAGAAGTAAAATTGACAAACATTAGCGGGACCGACCATTATCCCGAGTTGAAGGAATCTAATATGATGATCTACGATCAATTGAACTATCGTCATTGGGATCAATGGGAAGATGGTGCGTATAGCCATGTGTTCATCGCGCCTACGAAAACGAGAGAACAAACTATCGATATCATGGAAGGAGAACTCTTTGATTGTCCGCAACAACCCTTCGGTGGAGCTGAGGATTATGTATGGTGTCCTGAAGGCAAGAAAGTATTATATGTTGCCAAGAAAAAATACGGTACTGAATATGCGGTAAGTACCAACACTGATATCTACGAATATGATCTTGAAACAAGAGCAACAAAAAATATTACGGAATATAATCTCGGGTATGATACCCAGCCTGCATTCTCTCCAAAAGGAAGATTAGCTTGGCTTCAAATGAAGCGCGATGGATATGAGTCTGATAAGAATGATATCATCATGTTTATTGATAAAAAGCCAGTAAACTTAACCGCGGCATGGGATGGAACTGTGAATGGGTTTAAATGGAGTAATGATAGCAAAAGCATCTATTTCAATGCTCCAGTTGACGGAACTGCCCAACTATTCGTTGTTGAAGTTCCTAAATCGGCCGATAAAATAAAGTTGCCAAGACAGATAACGAAAGGGAAATTTGACGTTAGAGGTATCGTTGGTCAGTCTGAGAATTCGATGGTTGTCTCACGTGGCGATATGAATCATGCTACGGAACTTTATACGGTTAACCTAAAATCTGGCGAGATGCGTCAGCTCACTAATGCTAACACTGATTTTTACAATTCAATTAGTCTAAGTAAGGTTGAGAGTAGAATGGTAAAAACTACTGATGGTAAGGATATGTTATCATGGGTGATTTACCCTCCAAACTTTGACCCTACGAAGAAGTATCCAACTTTATTGTATTGTCAAGGTGGACCTCAAGGAGCTTTAAGTCAATTCTATTCTTACCGATGGAACTTTCAACTAATGGCATCACATGGTTATATCATAATTGCTCCAAACCGTCGTGGTATGCCAGGACATGGAGTTGAATGGAACGAGCAAATCAGCAAGGACTACGGTGGACAAAATATGGATGACTACCTCTCGGCTATCGACGATATTGCAAAAGAGGCATATGTTGACAAAGACCGTCTTGGATGTATTGGTGCTAGTTATGGAGGCTATTCAGTGTTCTATTTGGCCGGAACTCACAATAATCGATTTAAAACTTTCGTCTCTCACGATGGAATCTTCAACTGGAAAAGTATGTATGGAACAACTGAAGAGATGTTCTTTGTAAACTGGGATCTAGGTGGAGCGTATTGGGATAAGGACAATGAAGCTGCGCAACGATCACATAACGCATTTAATCCTGCAGAGAACGTTGAAAAATGGAATACTCCAATGTTGATTGTTCAAGGAGGTAAGGATTTTCGCGTGCCAATTGGCCAAGGTTTAGAAGCTTTTCAGGCTGCTCAACTTCAAGGAATTCGTAGCAAGCTACTCTATTTTCCGGAAGAGAATCATTGGGTTCTTGGAAATCAAAACAGTCTCATTTGGCATACAGAGTTTTACAAATGGTTAGGTGAAACACTTCCTCCAATAGATAAGTAACCCTTTACTAATATAGTTGTATAGTACGTGTGCAAAAAAAACTAATCCTATGAAATACTTTGTTATTGCATTAATACTCTTGTCGGTCTTTGCGTTGAACGCTCAGAAAAAAATGATCCTTGAAACCAAGAAAGGCGAACCATTTAAGGCATAGGTAAACGGAAAATCAATGAAGGATATGTGATGTACGCGGAAACAACTGTTCCTGGAGCAGGATCATATTCTGTAATGGTCGAAGTTGAAGGGAACTCTGAAAAAATAAAGAAAAACGCAGGAATGGCCGAAGAATGGTCTGGAATGCGATGGTATATCAAGCAGAACAAGAAAAGGAAATGGTCCATTTAACTAGACATGCTCTACACGGACGGAACAGAAAATGCTTCGGCTCGTTTTAGTGAACCTTCAAGCATGCAGTCAAAGGATGGTGGGGTGAAATTTAAAAGTACTTTTCTTGAGATGGGAGCCTATTCTCAAAACCAAACTTTCGATTACACAATCGACGTTGAGAGTGATGGGTCTGGTGATCTTGTAATTTCAGATGTAACAGTATAAGAGCCGTACATTCAAGTGGTTAGTTACACGAAAACACCTATTGCTAAAGGTCATTAAGGTAAAATTCAATTGAGAATTACAGCACCTGCAGGTGAAGCTGGTCGACAGGTCGAAAAAGTAATTGTTCATGGAAATACATTCATGGTTAAGGATAATGTAAATCTTATCAAATAGAAAAAATGACTTTTATCAGTTCTGCATGGAATTCAAATGTGGCTAGTGCTGGTCTACACTCTGGCCAATTTTTTGGCATTTTAAAATCTCCTGACCAGAAGTTCACTCGGCAGACCTTGGTTAAAGAGTCCATCTTCTTTCAAATGAATCACTTCATCTGCCATGCTTAACAAGACATCCTTTCGATGACTCACAATAAGTATCGCCGTACTATATCTCGACTTTGCCATCTCTAGTGCTGCTACCAAGTCTGCTATTGAATCATCATCTAACGCAGAAAAGGGCTCATCTAAGAGCAGAACATCTGGTTCTTGACATAGTGACCTTAGCACCGCTGCACGTTGATTCTGGCCTCCCGAAAGTTCATCTGGAAAAGACGATAACAAACCATCTAGTCCAAGAGCATTTACCATCTCCATGATTGACTGTGGAATAATCCCATCTTTTGACGCGTATTGCATGTTTTGTTCGACGGTCATTGTCGCAAATAAGCTATAGTCCTGGAAAACAAAACCAATCTTTCTCTCCGAAACCGGAAGATTCACTCTATCCTCACTTGAGAACCATAATTGATCGCCAAGTTTAACCAATCCACTATCTGGCTGATCCAATCCTGCAATCATTCTAAGCACAGAAGACTTACCTACTCCAGATTTACCATAGATAGCCGTGATCTTTTCAGGATTAATCTTTGTCTCCAAACTAATGGAAACAGATCGTCTTCGAGAACGATACTTTATATGTAAATCAATACTAAGCAGGGATACTTCTCTTTTTACGTAGAATTAAATTCAGCGTCACAATTAAAATAAAACTTACGATTAGCATTATGACTGCGTAGTGACTGGCAACATCATAATTAAGCGCGTTCATCTCATCATAAATAACTACAGATGCAACATTTGTCTCATCCATCTTACCGCCAATCATGAGTACTAGTCCAAACTCGCCAATGGTATGCGCAAAGGTTAAGACTATTCCACTCCAAAGAGAAGTTTTAATAATCGGGAGATACACCTTTCTCAGCGCATTGGATCGGCTCTTACCCAAAATACGAATTGATTCTTGCGTATTTCTTGGGATCTCGCGAAGACCACTCGTAATTGGGCTTATCATAAAAGGCAAGCAATAAATTACTGACCCGATCAATATTCCTTCAAACGAAAAAGCAAAAGACAGATCGAAATACTCCTCGAAGAAGGCCCCTATTACGCTCTGCGGACCAAGAAATGATAAATAATAAAACCCCAAAACGGTTGGCGGTAATATAATCGGGAGCATTAATAAACTCTCTAAGAAAATCTTACCTCTCCACCTAGAGAAAGCCAAGAAGTAACTAATAGGTATGGCAATAACAAAAAGAATAACTGTCGTGAACAGAGCTAACTTAGCAGTAACAAGAAATGGTGCATAATCCATCCTTTACTTGATGTTATAGCCAAAATGAACGAGAATCTTTCGGCATTCTTCCGAAGATAAGAATTCAATGAACGTCATCGATTCATCCGGGTGGTTTTTCTTCCCTGATTTCAGTATTAACGCTCCCTGCTCAATTTCTGGATACATCGTAGGATCTAACTGTATCACTTCATGCTTTTGTTCGAACTTATGAACATAAGAATAACTCGTGAATGCTGCGTTTACCGCGTTGGTCTCGATATACTGATTCACCTGTGCTACACTTTCGCCTATGACAACTTTACCTGTCAATTTCTCCCTAATTCCAATCTTTCTTAAAAATGCCTCGGCTGCGATTCCATAGGGAGCCGTCCGTTCATCAGGAATCGCAATTCTTCTAATGTCACTGTCCAACAATAAATCTTCGACTGAGGTATACTTTGTACCAATCGGATAAACCAATGCTAACTTCCCAAATGCATAAATGCTGATACAATCACCAAATCCTGATTTAATCAACTCCTCAGGGTAACTCATGTTAGCAGACAGGAATAAATCGAAAGGCGCTCCATTCTGTATTTGTGCTGTCAGCATTCCTGAGGAATTGGAAGTAACCTCACATGTAATTCCGGTCAGCTCTGTAAAAACCGTCGTAATAGAGTCCATAGGATACTGCATGTTTGCGGCGATCGCAATCTTCAAGACCTTGTCTTCCGCACCTGTTTCCGTGGAAGTGCAACTTACGCTCAGCAAACCTACTAACAGTGCAATTACAGTAATACTTCTAATCATCGAGCGCTTGAAATAGAACGTTTTTTTTAGTTTTCGTCTTCTTAATATAATCCTCGTGAATCTCATGCATCTGAACCTCCGACCCTTTCTGAATCTCCATGTGTTCAAAATGAATGATCATGTCTGGTTTTGCCTTACGGATGGCACGCATTAGGTCTGTCGAAAAATCAGCACCGTCCTCCACGAATTTCTTCCTCCCCACTTTTAACTCATAAGAAACTACCGGATAAGACTTTAAAAGGAAGTATTTGGAAGTGTCATATCTAGCGACAAGGTGATTCGAAGTAAATAGCTCTAGATCCTTGTATTCATTAAGATCTATATTGCTAATTCTGTTTTCTCCAAGATAGATTTCAGGTTCTTCGATTGCTGTAATTTGAAAAGATTTAGAGGAAAGAAATTCTGCCATCCCTTTACTCCAACCTAAGAAAGATATGTTATTATAATCCCCTAATGACTCGCTAGAAACGATTGTAACATTCCAACGGTGACTATTCACTTTCGATTGAGAAATATGTAGCTCGTCATGATTATAAAGCATCTGGATCGAATCGTATCGCGCTCGCGTTTCTAATTTTATGTGATGCTGGTATCCCATGTAGATTATGCCTTCATGTGCCATCTCCAAGTCCGTTAATTGCATTCGTTTATTAAATGCAATATCGTTGAAGGCTCCTATCCCAATCACCTCCAATTCGGATCTACGATTAATCGCATGAAGTTCATCCTGTTTCGCTTTATCATCTGCCAGCTCATCAATAATCATGTCTGGAATAATTGGTCGTGAATGTCCATAGCCAAAAGATCTAAATCTGCTCTTTGGAATCGTATATGTTGTAGAAAGAAATTCTACCAAACTAATCGCTCTTGCCTGTGTAAGTGAATCAGTGACAATAGATCTTCCAAATGAATGATCATGTACCGAAACTTGAAAGTTTACACCTGGATGGCATAAAATGAATGCGGCTAGCTCATCATATTTCGCTTTATTCACGGAAAATCCTGTGATCAAGGCACTCTCCTCTTGAAATGCTATAAAATCTAATCGGAATCTATTTCCAATAGCCATGATCTCCGGGTCGTTCTTATAATATTGCTTTAAATCCGGATCATCGGCAGAACGATATGCACAGTTGACTCTTTGTTCTATATCGTCGATCACTATAATTATGCGCCTATTGATCGCTTGAAGTGAATCCCATTTATGGCGTTCATCACCCCTATGTGCATAAATTTGCTCGTCCGAAAAAATCGGTTTTTCTTCTCCCCAACCCTTATGTCTGAATCTACCCTTATCAAATCCCTCACCTTCGATAAGCCATTGTAGGAGAGATTCCGCCCGCAATTTCGACCTGTCAAGATTTGATTCATTAGAACCTTTCGTATCTGTATAGGCGTTTAGCTGTATTTTCAATCTAGGATTTCGCTTGAGGAAATTAACTAGCACCTCTTTATCTTCTCCTCTAACGTTCCATTCACGATAGTATGGATCACCGATTAATGAAACATCTACACGAATTGAATCACCAACTTCAAAGTAAGTACTTTCAAATGTCTTATAACCTTGTCCAAATGAATCGAGGGTTGCAATAAACAATAAAATGAATCCGTAAAAAAACTTCATTGGCTACTCTGCTAATCGAGCGCCATAAATATACAAACTTTGTTCGCGCTATTCTTCTGTAATCCGTGTTAAACTATGCAGTTTCGTAGTTGCGTGATTCGCAAGTAACGCTTTTGGACAGATGGAAATCAACAATGATTAGCCGGTATCAAGTCATACATTTGAAGTTTGAAGAAGCTAATGATATAACTCGTGATTCTTTGCTGCCAAGTCATTCAAGAGGGCTTGTTAGCGCAAGTAGATGCTCTAGAAACACAACATCAAGAGCTGGAGACTAGCGCCGTCTCATCAATATTTGAAGACCCTATAGAAGTAGGGTCGGCTCAATTGGCTCCTATGTTTGCATTTCGTGGTAATCCTAGCTCAAAACTAGGTGATATTAATCATTCGATGTATGCAGCTGAAATTGGTGTTGGTCTTGTTTATGGAGATTATTACTTGTACTCTGGGAGTGGGCCACTCGGCTTTCTCTTTGGAACAAGTAGCAGTTGGCAATATATTTACACCCTATGCCTCTGAAGAAGGCAAGATGATGATCGAAGATGGAGATTCAATAAAAAGTAGAATGAGGGATTCCGTATCACCATTCGTTCTCAACGCTGTTACACAATTTGGATTTGGAGATACAGACATTTTTCCGCGGATAGGACTTGGAGGAAACGTATCCGTTTGCTACGACTTTGGTAATCTGTATGGGAAATTTAGTGCTGATATTGATGCAGCAGGATTTGGAATCCATTTTGGTGGTTACGCCAACTTTACTAGAAACGGAAAGTACTCCAATTATCTTTCCGGTGGATTTATTGAAGTGAGGCTTGCTCTATGAGATTCAAAATAAATTGTCACGCAAAAAAAAGCCTCGTTTCATAGTGAAACGAGGCTCAAGTATTTCAATTTGACTACTAGCTATCTTTAAGCGCTTCCGCACCACCAACGATCTCAAGGATCTCGTTTGTAATTGCAGCTTGACGTGCTTTGTTGTATTCTAATGTCAGTGTTCTCTTCAATTCACCTGCGTTATCAGTTGCCTTATGCATTGCCGTCATTCTTGCTCCATGCTCTGATGCATTCGAGTCTAGAAGGGCTTTGAATAATTGCGTCTTCAAAGACTTAGGGATTAAATCCTCAACAATTTCAGATTTTGATGGCTCGAATAAATAATCTCCAGCTGAAGCTTGATCATCTTGCTCGTTTACTTCGATTGGCAGGAATTGCTCCTCCATCACAATTTGAACTGCTGCATTCTTGAACTTGTTGTAAACAACAACGATCTTATCTACATTCCCTGCAGCAAACTCTGCCATCAGATAATCCGCAAGAACTGTTGACCGTTCAAAAGAAAGATCATTAAAAATATCAGGAGCTTCTCCAATTCCTTCTGGTCGGAAGTTCATATCACTTCTTCTAAATGAATCGTTTACTTTCTTTCCAACAGCAATCATTTTCACATTTGCTCCTGCAAAATCTTCGGC
>Ga0115008_10005164_pt1 | contig 10809 bp, 8 predicted proteins | sample FraStrMetagenome_FD_87164 | JGI IMG/M metagenome (GOLD analysis project Ga0115008, IMG submission 87164) | Marine eukaryotic phytoplankton communities from Arctic Ocean - Fram Strait ARC3M Metagenome | ecosystem: Environmental > Aquatic > Marine > Oceanic | place: Fram Strait | collected 2012-06-18
AACTGCGCCTGAAGTAGAGGATTCGCAATGTGTGTGTAGAATTTGTTTGAGTGACGTGGATGGTCTTGAAAATCCTTTATTAGCTCCTTGTTCTTGTAAAGGTAAAATGAAAATGGTGTTCTTCTGGTGTGATAGTCAAATATTTATAGAATATTTGCTGGCCTTGAAAACGCATTTCTTTTAATAATTTTGCTAAAATTTTTGATTGTCGCTTTATGTGTTACAGACTGTAACTTACACTGTAAGTCTTACATTAGTTAGCTTTGTCCTTATATTTGACTTGTTTTAGGGTCTTTAAAGTTTATCCATTTGGTGTGTCTTGTGGAGTGGCTGAAATCTAGGCCCCATTCTATTCCTACTTTCTTTTGGTAAGCTCAAAACATTTTATTCGTGAAATAACAAAAAATTTGGTCCAAAACAATCTCGATGTTTCGTTTATGTTCTTATTCTGAAATAAAGCGAATCACGGAAAAATCCTTATTAAAATCATTCACTATCAATATTGATGTCTCAAATAATAAACGATATATAGTGATCTCTGTCATAAGCAGTTCACACAATGCTCCAGTTCGCTGGTTCAGAGCTACTCTTCACAGCAGCAAGAAAACATTGAGAATAATCCACACGAGATGCGCAAAGCCTTTAATGAAACTATTTCAAATATTGATTCTATCCAGAGGCGGATAAATGCACTGCTCTGATTTTTTTTTATTCTGAGAAAATTATTTTTATATTTCCAATTCACAAACTATTATTTTTTCATTTAAATCTGTTTGCAGAAGATAATTTTTCTGATTCAGAATGCCAGGTTTTAGCCCTGGAACTGCATCAGCAGGAATGGGTTAATTTTGTAAAATATTTTTGTCAGAAAGACGACCGGTAAGATATCGTACGATCTTTTCTTGTGATACATCTCAAAATTTAACAACCCATTGCGGTTAAAAAAGCAGATGTAGACCGCGAGAATACATCGTAGTTCGTAATTAATTTCATTTTAAAATCAACGCGTAACCCAAAAATGAGGAAACTCGAAAATAGAGCTAAGCCTTGAGTGCAATGGATTATTTGATGCTGATGTGTTTTCAAAAAGCGACCCCTTTGTTGTTGTTTATATGCGAGCAGGCTCAGGTTCCGGTTCAACCAGTGGAAGATGGACCGAAATCGGACGAACAGAGATTATTATGAACAACCTTAATCCTAAATTTTCGAAAAAGTTTGATATTGATTATGCTTTTGAAGTTGTGCAGGCAAGGTTATATTTTCTAGCATTAACCCTTTAGCGAAAAAATTGTCAATAAGTTGAAACTGAGACTGCGCTAATAAAATTGCTGAGCGAACCGAAACTAAAAGCGCTAAGCAAAAATTCCTTAAAAAATCAAAATTTCAAAGGCAAGAAATTTAACTGAAGAACTTTTTGTTCATTTTCCCCGCACGGCTTAACCCTGTAAGAAAACATGGACACTAGTTAAGTTATTATGAGTTCTTTCTAACCTTCGAAAGACACTCAAATTTGAAGTTTACGATATGGATGAAGCTTCTTCTAACCTTGCCAAACACGATTTTCTCGGCGAATGTCAAGTCAATCTTGGGGAATTAGTCTGTGATCCGAATGGGCTCAAGCTTCCTCTTAAAACACGTGATGGCTCAATTTTCCAAGGACATCTAAAAGCACGTGCAGAGGAGCTTTTGAAGTCAAGAGAATTCTTCAAGCTAAGATTTGCGGCAAATGGCGTATCGAAATCTTTATTTGGCTCTGGATTCTTTTTCCAAATTGAAAGAGCAAACGAAGATGGCAGCTTTGGGGTGGTCACGCGTTCCAAAGTCATGACAGGTAGCCCTTATGTGTGGAGTCTCCCAATAAGTGGAGAGAAGCTCTGTAATGGGGACCTGTCGAGGACACTTCGAATTGGATTTTGGAAATACAAGTCAAATGGAAGTCATAAAATGCAAGGAATGTATACCAATTGTCGGTAAAACTGTAGTTCAAGTTGAATTGTTCAACTGTTGACCAAGACATTTTTTATCCATGAAAGGATCATTTGAGACCGCCGCAAACGACATCCAGCAAGGACAATTCTGGAAAATTGACAAAAAGGTGTCAATCACGCTCATTAAAAAGGATGTAGAGACAAAATATACATTCGTCGATTTTTTGCAAGGCGGTATGGAGATGAATTTTGTTGTATCAATCGATTACACCGGTTCTAATGGTGATCCGCGTGATAGTAGAAGTCTTCATTATTCAGGAGCTAATCAGCCCACGCAATACCATAAAGGCAAGTCGCCGATTCTAGTGTTAGAACGATATTTTTTAGCAATCGTCGGCGTAGGAGAAGTCATCAAAGATTATGATACAGACAAGCTTTTCCCCGTTTTCGGATTCGGAGCGAAGATCCCACCGAATGGTGCAGTCAGTCACATGTTCCCCTGTAACTTCAATCCTGGTAATCCTTTTATGAATGGAGTAGATGGTATTCTACAGGCTTATTATGGTTGTTTACCCCAAATTCAACTTTACGGGTACAAAGAATAATTCTAAATATATATTTTAAATTTATAAGGCCAACAAACTTCGCACCAACAATCCTCGAAGTCGCTCGAATGGCAAAAGACCCAGAAAACTTGTCAAAACCAGTTCCAGATTATTTCGTGGTAATGATAATAACAGACGGCGTCATCACTGACATGCAAGCGACAAAACGAGCGATTATTGACAACTCTAATCTGCCGTTTTCGATAATTATTGTCGGCGTGGGAAATGCCGATTTCGACGGAATGGAAGAGTTGGACTCGGATGATCAGCTACTGTCGCTCGACGGAGTCACTGCTGCAAGAGATATCGTACAATTTGTGCCTTTCCGGTAATTTATAAATGAGTGAAATTGGTGCATGACGATTTTGGTGACGCAAAAGATGTTAATTTTATTCAATAAGTCCGCATGAGAATTTTGTGAACTTGGAATTCCAAGTTTGACGTAATTTTGCTCTTAATTTTTCGCCTTTTATCGTCATGAAATATTCTATGAACCTTTTTTTACATTTAGCGAATGCAGCGACTTTGCGGCCGATACTATCAATGCAAAAACCTCACTCGCTATGCAAGTACTCGCCGAAGTTCCAGAACAAGTTACTTCTTATATGTTCAATAACAAGAAAGCACCTCCTCCAGCCTATTAACCTTCATAAAAATACCTAAACACTCAGGTCAAAATGCTTACTGTAACTGCTTACTGTAAACGTCTTCCCTTAACACTGTTCCATCAATCAACAAAATGATATGGCGACTGGAAAAAACAATCCATATTATTTCAAAGTTGATCTGCCTTCATGTTCCAAACCTTTCACTTTTTAAATCGCTCTTGTTACTTCAACATTTTTAACAAATTAATACATTTCTAACTAAACAAAAGTATTTTTATTGAAATATTTTAGTTAATGAATGATAGAGATGAAAACAGAGTCTTGCCAGCCGAGATTCTTTCTATTACTCAAGGAATAAACCCGAATACTGCTGAAAATAGACTTTCAATCAACGACAATCAAATCGCTACGGCGACAAGAAGCCAGCTCTTCTTGACTGATAGCGAGTTCAACAACCTCGAAGTCCGCTCGAGATTCGAACCATTACCAGTTTATGGCCATGTCGCCATATCTGAAGGCGACTTTGTCTATGTAGTTAGCGGATACAGGGTATATCAATTTTTCAAAAATATTCTTTGATCACTGTTCAGCCGATTCCAACGAGTTCGTGGGCAAACCAACCAAAGCAAATTTACCGACCTCTGAGAGATGTGTGGAGATTGAATAAAATCACAAATGAGTGGTTCCTTATATCTACTTTTGGAAGACCAGAGGTTTTAAATTACGGTTTATGCGGCGCAGCTGGTGCTATTGTGAATGTTAGAAGTCCAGTGAGTAATTCAGAACTGAATATTTTTTAGGGTGCGCTTTATCTTATGTATGGTTTCCAAAAGCGCGATCTTTCTCATATTCTGAAGCTCGATCTTACAACTTGGCGTTGGGAAATCGTCTCTCCGGAGCAAAAAAGTCTTCCTGCTCCGAGAAACAAGCATGGGTAATTGAAAAAATATAAAGTTCACGATTTTTACGGGATTTTAAAGAGCCTGGTCTTATGAAGATAATATCATTATTTTCGGCGGATTTGGCCCAGTTCCCAATAAAGATGACTGTCCGCTTCACGCAAAGGTTGCACTGAATTTTCAGACAATTTTAACGGATACTGTTTATAGACGAAATATGAAATAATCGAAGACTTAGATGACAACAGAGCCTGGAATGATGATCTTTTTATCTTTGACACTGTATCAAAGAAGCATATCGCGATTCAAGATATCGGTCCGAGGTACAGTAAAAAAAGAATTAATATAGTTTATTGATCTCGTTTTAGGCCCGCTCCACGAGCAGCGTTTGGCTCTGCGAGAAATGGAAAGAACGCGTATTTATTCGGAGGTCGTTGCGCACCTGGTCGTGCTAACGACCTGTACCACTTTGACCTGGTGCATCATGTTTGGACTCAATTGCTTACAAATGGAGCGAGCCCGGAGAATCGCAGCTGGATGACACTAACCGGTATCAATTTTTCTTTTATAAAAATTGATCAAAGATTTTTAGCTGGACGGGATTGTATGCTGCTATTCGGTGGGCTCAGCTCGAGAAAAGAGCAAAACAGTGAAATTGCTCTTTCCGACATTTGGATTTTCGATCAAAACCTTGTGACCTCAACAATCGCTTCCGACCCTGCACAACGCGTGCTTCAATTTCCAAAGCTTTGGAAACAGTGTGGCGCTGATTTCTCCCATAAAAGTTGGCGAGATTGTCCAGAGGTTTGTTCAGATTATTGAATTTTGAGATTATTTAACGAATTTACAGAACGAGAAGAAACGAATGTGGCACTCATGTAACTACAACGATTACAATGGTCATTTCATGATCATCGGCGGTGCGATACGACAGAGCGCTGAAGAAGACGAAGAAATTCTTTCCAAACATAATCTTGAGTTTCAGAGTGAGTCTACTTATACAAATTTACGAGTTTGATTCCCATTCTAGTCGAGCCACCGAGACTGATAGATCACGCAGCTCACAGGGCCTTCAATACTCTTTCTCTCGCCAACAAATCAATCTGCCACTCGTTGAAGGAAAAGTATTTCAACCAACGTCGAAATTTCGTCGTTCAAGAACTTAAATTCCTGATGCGTGCATTTGAATCATCACTGGAACAAGTCAGCGCATTTGCCAACCATCACGAAAAAGACTCGGACGGAAAGCTATTGACGATCAGGTCGTACCGTGACAGGATGGCATTCCACGACGATCTGGTGATATCGACAAATGACTTTATGACGATCTACATTCGCTTTCGCCAGATTTCGATGAGAAAGTACTCGTTCGAACTTCAAGAAGCATTAAACAACTTTCCCTATTTAATTGTTTTCGAAAACTACTTCAGGAAGTTGATCACTAACGGGTTAGTTGATGATTATATCTTCCGTAGAAGTAGTCGAGCAATTTACAATCATGGCCTTATTTAATTAAACTTTATACTACCATCTGAACATGTAACAAGCGTTCCCTGTACTGTTCCTACCTTATAAATTATTCTTTTGAAATTCTTATGGGTTTCAAAATCTCAAAAAAATAAAGATCCATTTTGATAACCAATTTCATTCTCGTACTAAATTATTATTTCTTCTGCGGTTACACATTTTTAATTTAATTTCTGCTTTACCAATTATTTGAGAAAAATTTCTTGCTACATGAAGTTCATTATCCCTCGAATACTATGATTTCCTCAGTCTTTCAAGCAAATAAGCTTTTTTTATCAACCCTCGTTTCTCAATTCTTCAAACTATTGTATTGCATGCTCAATTCTGGCAGGAAGTTTTCACTTATCCAGATAATCAGCCGGTCAATAGTTTAAACTTGTATAATTTATAAAACAAAAAAACATAATCGAAATGCGCCTGTAACACTTCAGTAAACCTGCGTATTTCACTTTCACTACCATGTGCTCAGCGAAAGATTAAAAAGGTGTCCAGCTTCCTCGTTCAATTTTCAATTTATCATTTGTAAAAATATAGAAATTAAGATCGAGATAAACAATATTATGCTGCAGCATAGCAAGCCCTTCCATGGGCAACACGAGCTTTCGGCTTTGGTAAACGAGGGAAACAACAATAATGAGCCTGTAGTTGTAGAGGAAGCAGAGCAGACTCTCGACACTCGTCCTGCAACAGGGGTAACGCGTAAGATCAACCCACTGACTATGCTCCGACAAGCGTTTCGCCGAAAGCAATGGGATCTTGTCAACTTTTACCTAGGTAGATAAAATATTTAATTTTGCGAATATAAGATAACTCTTATTATTAAAACAAAGTAATCATTTCTAAAATCATTAAGGAAAAGGGATATCACTCGACGACTTGCCCGTAAGACGGCGAAAAGCCAAACAACAATTGCCAAGAATCAAATCAATCACTGTCCACCTCGAAGGCCCCGAAGTTTTCTTCTAAATATTTACTTGTGGCCAAACGCTTCTAAGCACTCGCGCTGTTCACTTCAATCCATTTTTCACAATTTCTTCACATCTTTTAACAGTTTTACAGTTCAAAACTCACTTAAATTAAACAGACCTGTTTTTTTATGGCATGATTAAGATGTCATTGATGAAATGACACTTTGTTCAACGGAAGACACAAAGGTAGTCCCCTGCGAGCCTTTGGGAGATGTTTTCAAAGTGACTTTTGGGAATATAGAAGACTCGCAAGGAAACAGAGTTGCTCTCGGTGGCATTTATTACCGGATTACATGTCGGAGACAGTTTACCTCTAGCCAGTCTTTTGTTGTTTCAAACACGCTAAATATCAAGCCTGGAGGTTATTTTTACGCGAGGCAGGGGTACAGAATTGATGTTACAGGAAAGTTGAAAATTTTAGACACAATTACTGAGAAACTTTCAGAAAATTTTCAATTTGAAATAAGCAAGAACGCAATTGAAAGTAGATGGAGATCCGGATTCAAGAGATAAAGTTAAATTCTGGCTTCAAATGCCGCCTCTGATGAACGGTAAATCCAAAGTTCGAAGTGAACCGAAGCTTGATCCAATGTTGTTGACTTGGGGGCAACCTGCAGCTAAACAAAGCCGCCAAGTCCGCCAATCACTTTCCAAACAGCCGGTGAACTTGCTCGATGTACACGTAAATCTCGATTTTACGGTATGAAGGATCTTATTCACCTCTTTGAATTGCTAAATGTGTTTATAGACGGTGAAATGCAATCCGGAGTTATTTGGGCCGACCTGCGCAATAAGCGAACACCTACCAAGGGAACGCAAAATCACGTTATCGAACTTTGTGGTGGATTACTGTGGTCAGGTGCGGGTTTAATATCTTCACTCCAAAGCCTTTACTTGTAATAAGCAGAGAAATAAAATACAAAATACAAAAATGAATAAAAACCCGGATGAGACTGATAATAACGAGACGCGGCTTCGAGTTGGCGAACACAACGGTGAAAACTGGGTGCTTCCGCCGACTGTTCTGAACATGACATGCGCCAACTCGCAAGATCAAGCACGCGTGAACGTGTTCCAAGCCGATACGCGCGTTCAAATTACAGTCTATACCCAGCTTCGATTTGTTTTTGAAAAACTCGAGTGGTTTGGCGAGGATGAGGCGCGAGCTACGACCATCGTTGCTGGCTTTATGAACTGCAAGTCGAAGGCGAAAGTTGGCAACCGATCAGTGATCCTGCGCGGCGGCGAAAATGATCATGGCAACAAGGCAACGCTTAAAGTGACGTTGACAGATGGCGATCATGTGGAGCCGAATAAATTGACAGAAATCGAAACGACTCGGACTCATCATTCTGATCTAATGAGAGTGCTAAATCCAATACCTAACAGAGAGATTGTCGCGAAAATCGCTGCAGAAACGAAAACAGGATCTGTCCAATCCGCTGTCGACATTGTTGTTACGCATCTTATTTCGCATTCGAATGCAGATGCTTCTTGGATACCATCAAGAATTCGTGTTCGCGCACAAGCTGCTGAAGAAGTTGAAATGGAAATACGCCTCGTGCCAGTTGAAGGTCAATCCTTTCACGCGGTTTCTCGACCAAAGAGGCTTCATCTCAACCTTGATAGCGCTATGAATCGGCAGGTTTGTCTAGAAATTCTAGACGCTCAAAGCAACTGGGTCACTCACATTGCCTACATAGACCTGAACTCTTTGCAAAGCGGCTCCGGCGCAAGAGTGGTCGTCGATTGTCGCAAATCAGATGATTTTGAACTTTTCAACTTGCAAGCACTCAAGATCGACCTGATTCCGTCAGAAAGCACATTTAATATTTATCAATCTCTGGATAACTCCATTAATCTCAGCACAATTGGATCAATGCAGACTCGCGGACAAGGAAATTTCACGATGACTTTCGGAGATCACAAGCCAACTGATAAAGAACTTTTGCCGAAAATCTCGAAACTCAAAAAGTACTTTTCCGAAGAGCACGAAGCAGCTCAAGCAGAGAAAATGCGCCTTTCACGTCTTTCGAGAATGAAAACTTTTGACGAGTCTGACTTAGCTCTTACAAAAAAAGCTGCGATATTTTCAACGCTCGTCGAATCCGCAACTGAATATGTTCATCTCATCGGTATTGCTGGCGAGCGTGTGCCTTGTAAACTGCCATTTCACAATCAACAGAATAAAGAGCTCGTATTGATACTCGACTCGTTACCAAAAGATTTCTCTATGCGTCCGTCCCGCCACGTTTCGCGTTCTAGTACTGGAACTTACTCAATTTGCTTGCCTCCATTGATCGAGGCCGAGATTTTGTTCGACTTCTTCCCAATTTATCCGCAGCCACAGATTAACGTCACATTAGATCTCCGAACCAATTGTGGATCTGTTTATCATCGATTCTTTCTTAGGGGCTTTGTTCTTCCCCCGAGACAGTACTCGTCAATTAATCTGATAGAAGCAGAGAATATAATTCTGAAGAAGAACATTCCTCTTCCGATAGCTCTTTCTTCTACAACAACGTTTCACAATATTTTCTTCAACAGAATATCAGGCAAGCCAGTAGTTGGTCATCGCTTTCAAAAATTATCCGCGAATGAACTTGAATTCGCAACGAAAACGCCATCAGCACCTGACGAGCTTGTTGGCTGGCTTCATTTCCACGAGGGTCACCGTTGGCGTCACTCTATCAAGCTCACAGTACAAGCAGCTGTCTCTCTTGGCGCTCAAACTATGGACCAAGGAACTTATAAATATATATCTGTTCCATTTCAAGTCCCAATAAGCGGTACTCCAACTTTTCATTATTCTCATGCCATCAGAAATATGAATATTCGATACTGTGACGAAGCTCTACCGATAGTCCAGGACTATCCTAAATTCGGGGTGTACGCTCACTCTCCTGGAAATTATAGGCATGCCTTCAATATCTTGTATAGCCTATATTAAATACTCACTGTAGGAGAATGCTGCGTATATGTATTTCTGGTATGGTTATCCAAAATTACATATTCACCCTTCAAGTTGAATATCCGAAGATCTCAAAAGAGATGGAACTCTATCTCAAAGGATCTAAAAATGTTAGAAAGAGAATAGCAATACACAATCCTTACGAGCAACGAAAAACATTCAAAATATCTTCTTCTTGTGCAAAAAACGCCATCATCACACGACCAGAAGTTCAACTCGGCCCTGATGAGACCGGAAAAATCGAGTTGATATTTTCTGGTGTCACTGGAAAATATTACGTTTTTATAAACGGTATTATTTTGTTATAAAAACAAGATTGACATGGATTTTTAGATGAAAATAACCTCGCTGAAGACGCCTTTGCCATATCTGTTTTTTAAAGTTCTGTCCGTTCCGCAACTCAATACTTCCAATCATGTTAAAAGTCACCTCAAATTTTTTATTTTTTATCATTTTCCAACTGCACTCCAAACTGATCTATTTTTCTATCTTTAATGAATTTTCTTTTCTAACGGTGACCTCAATACTCATGAGAGACAATTAAGGAAGCTCAAAGTATCGGATAAGTGAATCAGATGCAGTCTTCCGTGTCGGCGACACATCCTTCTTGGAGTGCCGTCGCAAATGATGGCAATGATGGGAGTCCAGATGCTTTTGCTCAAGGTAAACAGAATCAAATGCATCATATAAAATAAATTTGCAGGACTCCAGTCAACAGCTTCAATGCCGACTGGCGTGGCGACTACCACAACCAATCCCGATTTGATCGTACCTTCCATTTCAATTGATGGACTTTCTAAAGGGATGCAAAATATGAGCATGGACCGGGAAGTTAGTGAAGGTAAAAATATTTTTTCGTCTCAGTTGTTACTGGGAATTAGGAATTTGGTCGGCAAACGATGGAACAATGCCATCGTCGCAGTTCGACTCTACCGGTGGTCGATTTGAGCAGCACGCATCACCAGGCAACTGGCCTCCGCCTCAACAAATGCAACAGACCCTTGGAGTACAGGCCGGCCAGATACCATCGACTGCTTGGGCGAACGAGCAAAATCCAGTGCCGAATAACTCCGGCGATAACAAGACATGGGCGCTAAATGGGATGGATAAAGCAGACCTATGGGCAGATGGAGGACTGAAGCACCCAGAAGCGCCAGGTCTCAAAGACCCCAATCTCGGAGTTCAGCTCCCTAATCCCCTTATAGGCCAGACAACTGGTGCTCCAATGATTCAAGATTATCAGCAAATTCAACAGCTTCAGCTTCTTCAGGTGACCTATTGTTTTAAAGAAATTAACTTTATC
>Ga0115008_10005166_pt1 | contig 10806 bp, 2 predicted proteins | sample FraStrMetagenome_FD_87164 | JGI IMG/M metagenome (GOLD analysis project Ga0115008, IMG submission 87164) | Marine eukaryotic phytoplankton communities from Arctic Ocean - Fram Strait ARC3M Metagenome | ecosystem: Environmental > Aquatic > Marine > Oceanic | place: Fram Strait | collected 2012-06-18
ACGCAGAGCGGGCCGTCCTCTGCATTTGCGAGCTTGAGACTTTTCGATTTGCTTTCGTCAGCCTTGATGGTGCCGTCTCTATTTTCAGCCATGCCGAGTTTCATCAGAGTCTTCATGCGGTGATTCTTTCCGACTTTTGCCTTTTCTTTGCGAGTGGCCCTTCGAGCTTCGGAAACACGCTTGAAAACATCAGTATTGTCTCTAAGAGCTTCAAGAGCTTCTTCCGCAAGTGAACCTAGAAAAAAAGAAACGAACAGACAATTTTGAGATAAAATTACCGATTCCGCCAGCAGCAACTTGCTCCAAACGATGAAGCTCTGGAATAACCATTTCTCCAATTAATTTTTGGCATTCAGGATGACCAGTAGCAAGTCCAGCAAGAATCCGAAGGACAAAAGGCAAGACTGGTTTTTCAAGAAGATCTTTCCATTCATCAGAAGCGTAGTTTTTGTCTGATGGCGTTTTGGCTCGGAGGTAGTCGATTGCTTGACGGGGCAGGTCTCGTCCGTACATGATATCTTTCAAATGCTTCCCGCCAGGATTGTCAGGCTTGAGTCCTTTGAGAATGTCACAGAAGCAATCCAAGTAAATCTTGTGTTGCTCATCTTCTGAATCATCAAAGGAAGATAGATTAGAAAGGACGCTATCGAAATGATTAATCAGCTGCTCCATAAGTTGCTCATCACCAAATGACAAGAACGGGATCATTTCCATCAAAGACAAGACGATATTCTGTCGTGACTGGACAAACTCGGAGTCGATCGCATTGAGAAGCTTTGTCAGTTCGTGTTTATGCCCAGTCTCTGTTTCTTGTCCATGAGAGGCTGCTTCAGCAAGGACCCTGTTCATGATCGATAAAATATCTTCAACGAGTTTTGCTTCTTTGGCCTCGATGCAGATATTCAAAAGCTGGAGCATGATGTTCAACATTGAAGCTGATGAGTTCTCCGCGAGAGCATCTCTGCAAAGCCGAAGATGGACGCAGAATCCAAGAAGTTTCAACCCAGCGCCGAGAAGCGGTCGTGAACGCGAGTTAAGAGAACGTATAGAGTCCATTTTTTCTAGAACCAAATCTAAACCGTTGTCCACTGCGAGATAAGATGCGCGTTTAAAGATCTCTTCTTCATTTCGGTCGTCCTCCGGAAGTGTCTCGACAAACTCTTCAGTCGCCTCGCCCATCAGTCCTCTCATACGGTAAATAACTCGCATTGGTACGTTTGTTTCGTGGTTTTGGAGCCAAATCTTTTTGTAGACATCTGCCACTGCAAGGTCGAGCTTCACGATTTTATTCGAAACAAGGAGCTCCAAACTAGTGTCATCGTCGACCATCGCGATGAGCTCGGTATCCCTGCAGATCTTATTTTTCAAGTCACGGATGGTTTCTCCGACAACGGAACTTGGGTACGGATTGTTTACCATACGTCCAGGAAGGAACTCTTCTTGTAGAGGATCTTTGTCGATTTGAACTCGGAATGACTCGTCTTCAGTCGATTCAGGGCGAATAATGTTGCATAAGCGCTCAAAAACAAACTGGCTTGTCTGGAAATCGTCCTTTGAAAAGTGCAAGAGAGTGCGGAAGCAGATTTTGACGAAATCACGAGCGATATCTTCGCCGCCAGAAGTCAGCGTCTCAAGAAGCTTTAAGAGACCATCTTGCGCATCATCAATTGCTTTCGTGCGTAAAATGGAGACTCTGAAAATAATTTTGAAAAATTTAATATGACCTTTATATATTCTTATTCATTACCTGCAAAGGCTCAAATATCCGCGAAGAATCGGTTTGATCATTTTGAAAGGATTATTTGATTTGTCGATAATGGTGCAGAGTAGGAGAACAATTGCATCAAGGGATTTTCCAACCCGAAGGTCTGTACTCGATGAAATGGTCGCCATTGAAGCTACTTCGTTTTCTTGCTGCACAAGTTCGTTGATTTGGGATATAAGAATATCGCCAAGTCCTCTGAGCAAAAGAGATGATAGTCCGGAATCAATTTCCTGCTCTTTAACAAGTAAGTTACGAAGTAAGCCAAGATATTCGACAGCGCATTCTCCAGCCTCATTTACATGTTTGAAATAGGAAACCATCAATTCAATTATTTCAGTTTTACTGCCTCTTGCAAGATTACTAACAACGCTACACGCCTGAATTCGCGCTTCTTGAGACCATTTGCAGAACATCAATCGAGGAAGCCAAAAGGACTCCGGAAGAGCAAGAGGCTTTTTTATGTCAAGTGAATCATCTTCTTCGATTCTATTCGCCTTTCTCGTCTCGTACTGATGATCGGCATCGCCATCAGCCCATTTTCTGTAGTTGACGTCGTAAGGGGATGAAGTTCGAGAGTTCTCTTTCTGTTGGCTGCTGGTTTGCTTCTTTAGGATTGCCAAACAAGGCAATAAAACTCCATTGACGATTGTTGTTCCGGATGAAACTCTCTCGCAAAGCTCCGATGCTTCAAGGAAGATAGCCATCGCTGCCTTGATTCTGTACTCCCATCCGCAGTCTCGGTATTTGAGGGATTGCTTCAAGAGCTCGAGGTCTTCTCGGAGTAGGACGTCGAGTCGAGCAATTGTTTGGTTTTGCTTCGCCAGTTTGATGATTTTATCTTTCAATCGTTCTCCGAGTTCTTTTGAAGCTTCTTTTGAGCCCCTCACGAGGCGGCAGATAGCCCGTCGGATCAATTTTCGCAAATTTGAGCTTCCAAGATTTGGCGGAGACGAAAGAAGTTTCTCAACAGCACCATCGGTTATAAGGCTCTCCCGAACAGATGTTATCTGGCAAAGCGCGCGTATCAGGATCAAGTTGTTCTCAGCTCCGTTAACAGCGCATCCGTAGCAGCTCGACATAGAAACTGCTTCTTTACTTGATATCACTTTCGTCTCGGATTTAACTGCATTGAGATTAGATCGTCGCTCGTAATCCGCAAGAGTTTCTCGACAGGCATTTGCTGCTCGAATCATAGAAGTAATGTCATTGTGACTTGTCTTGCATTCGTTGTATTTGATAACAAGAGGATGCGCTTTCGGTTTTGCTTCCTTTTTTGCTTCTTCTCCGCAGTATTCGATCTCATAGCAAGAGTCCTCCAGCTCTCGGCGCTGAACAGTAAGCTTCTCCCAAGTTGCATCAGCTTTGACAAGCTGTCTTTTTAGTTCAATTTCGGCCCTTTTGCGCTCGTCCTCCGTTTCTACAGGATCTGCTATCGCGCAATTCCTGGATAACATAGAAAGACTAAATTTTGCGTATCGGCAGAATCCACACTGAGTACAAATGAACGGATCTCGCTCGTCATAGTTGATCATCCGGCATTTATGGCACTGGAATACATTCTCTCCGCAGTTCCCGCAGATACCAGGATCGGTGTGGACGTTATTTGAACACCTTGGGCATGGAAGAGTCTCTGGGATCGAATAGCTCTCGTCGTAGAATGAAGAAAACTCGATAATCAAGAAGTTAACTTTGATAGAAACTGGAAGATTAAAAGAAACGTCGGATTGTCCTTGCGTAAGCTGGACTGTCTTCGCTTTTAACCAAAGCTGAGGCGAATTTTTGAGCTCGACTATTGGAATAGACGTTCTGGTTGTGTAGTAAAGAGTCATCGATTTTACGTGGCGTGTGCGTTTGACATCAGTAAGCTTCATGCTCACTTTTTGGATCTCCTGGCCCGCTTTTAGCTTGTAAATCTGCGAAGTTGTTGTGAACTTTGTGTCGCCTTTTAATCCAGTAATCGTCGATAAGGTGAACTCTTCGTTTTGGGTGTTGCATGAAAGACATAATTGAGACTCGAGGTAGAAACCTCCAAAGGAAAGCTGTTCAGCCAAACGGGAGTACAGAAGCGAGTTAGAATGTGTCGACAACTGCGTTAGCTGTGAGTTCAGTGTTTTCGCCACGAGGTCTCCGTAACCCTTGAGCGTTGCTGGTGGCATATTTGATTTAATAGTAAAGAATCCAAGAAGATCGGTGTATTGAATAGCACGCTGGCCAAAGCGAATAGAATCGTTAAAAATTGTCCAGAGAAAATTCACCAAAACACATTTTTTTGCATCTGAGCAGTCGGCAAAGAGTGTTTTCATCAACGAATGCATTGCCCATCGGATACTCTCCGATTCGGAAAACAAATTTTTACGAACAAATTGCGGATGCGCAATGAGCGAGCATGATCGTTTTGCATCGAGGAACTTGTCGACGAAATTATCAGAAGTTGATCTCGCACTGCCTTGCGACTTTGAACGCTTACGCTTCTCACATTCGGACTGCTTACGAGACTTCTGCGTTGCAGGAGCAACAGGTGACACGATCACTTCAAGGAGCTTGATTACATCCTTATTGCAGCATTCCATCATGTTTGAGGGAAGATTTAGAATCAACTCGATTATATGAGGTCTTGACTCGACAAATTTTTGCCATGACCCCGGACGCTTAATATTTTTAGGATTAAATAATTTTAGCAAAAAACCTTTTGAGCTATTTCCACGATCATTTTGAGCTCTTCGTAAAGCTCCGATAGCTGGCTGTAAGTAAGTGCGAGGCTTTCTTCTTCGGCATAAAGCTGAACCTTTTCGAAGCTCTTAATCAATCTTTCGCGATCAAGTCGAGCCTTGAACTTCTCTGCTGATTGCGTGAAGCTGAGTCCAAATCTTTTGCATATATTTACAAACCATTTCGGGAGATTATCTTGGACAATTACTTTTACCACAAGATCCAGTAAATTTTGTGGAGTTTGTCGAACAGACTCATTTTCCTTGAGCTGCTCAAGAAATCGCAGCATAGCGCTTATTATTCCAAGTTCTTCGCTTTCAGAGAATTCTTGTGGGATGATGAACGGCTTGAACTCGCCATCATCAGTTCTTGCTTTCTTTTTAGATGTCACTGAACTAATTCTGAAGACATTTTCCTTGATAAATTCAGTGAAAATATCTAAAATGCCATGATTGGTGACCAGCAAAGATATAATCGGTGTAAACTGGATGTTAAACTTGAGCAACTCTGAGAGAATGATTATATGGAGCAAAGATCTCGTCTCCTTGATTTTCACAACAACAGTGGTCATGACACTTTCAATCATTTCAAGCTCATCAGGCTCTTCCACGTTCAATTTTGACAATGCTGCGAGTATCAGCTGGTATTTTGTTCGAACATCGTTCTCGTCCTCGTTTGCGAGAATTTGAGAGATAAGTTTCATCGCAAATTGTCGCTGTCGCTCTTTGGAGTAGATTGGGTCTTCCTCTGGTGCTTTAACTTCGGTCTCAGCTGATGAGTTTCGGGAGGTGTTTTCGTCTTCATTCATATTATCGCTTTCAATCGTGTCGGGAACAGATGGTATCGGAAGTCTACTAATTGGTGGGTCTTGTCGTCTCTGATCAGCTTGAATAGATAAAGCAAGGGCGAGATCCGCAATTGATGAATCATTTTCTTGAAGAAGACGGTCAAGATCGAAACCTCTCATGTCATTTGGTATTTCGACGACAATACCGTTGTTTCCTCCGAAGCCCTCGCCTCCACCATCGAGAATCTCGCTTGAGAACTCTTCCTCTTCCATATCAACGTCATCTCCATCGTCGTCTTGATCATCATCATCGATATCATAGTCATCCTCATCGTCTTCATCCTCGTCCTCATCTTCATCGTCGTCATCAACGTCAATCGCTTCTTCACCTACTACAGTATCAGCGTCGTCGTCATCATTGTCTTCAACACAAATAACGTCTGCACTACTTTTACTAGTTGTTGCAGACTCTGGAAGTTCGAATTTCAAGGCAATTAGAATTGCGTCCTTCATTCCTAGTGTAATTTCGGATGATTCTGATGAATAGCGCAAGAATTTTGTAGCGTTCTCAAGCTGACTCGTGTCAAGAAGACTGACCATGCTCAAGATAAACACAAGTTTTTTGGATATATCACGCAGATTCGTACATTTTGGATAAATATCTGGCAAGAAACATAAATCATTTGATTTGATGAGATCATGGAATGTGTTCGCGATGAGGTTGAGGAAGTTCAAGGCTTGTGTGCTCGTAAAGTAGCCTCGGAAGATAGCAGGTCGGTTTTCTGCTACAACATATATCTGATCAATAACGTTCTGCAAGCTCCTCCAGTCGAATTTCTTCAAACTAGGAAGAGTCTTTGAAAGATGGATATCGCAGTACATATCAAAGTCGATAGCTGGCAAAATTTCTTTGAACTGCTGAATCATCACTGGAGACGCAGTATTACAATCCAAAAACTTCCAAGTGTTTTCAAGATATTTAGAACGTTGGGACGATTTTGTGACGAGGTTACCCGATGCTACGTAGCTTTTGACTGCTGACCAGCGAAGAGAGTCAGTTTTATCTTTTGGTCCCTTGAAAAGAGAGGATTTTTTCGCTAACTTGCTATCATTCTTTTTCTTTTCGCTCATAATCGCGCGGCGGCTTGTTTTGTAAAGTCGAATCGCGTCAAGAACGATTTTTCGATCAGCTGCTGGAGAGGGGACGAATTCTAATGAAAGCTTCCCTTCCAAGCCAAGAGCCTCTTCTGGTGTCAAAATTATGTCGACCCAGCGCGCGTTCGTGACATCGCCAATAGTGACTATTCTTCCAAACTGAGACAGCTCGACTGAGTGTGGCGCAGATGCCGCGTCGTTATCCCCGAAATGAAGTCTCAGGCCACGAACAATCTTCGGCGTTTTTACAGTCAGCGCGAAGTTACCTCTCCAAGTTACATAGTGAGAGTTTGTATTATTACCAGGCTCAAGACATCGCCGAAGACGCTGGCGATTATACACCCGTTGTAGCTGGTTTGACTGGTACTCAAGCTCAGAGTCTGTTATGATCTCAAAGTTTTCAAGAAAAGTTGGAGGATACGCCTTTTCCGTTTCTACTGGAGTAAAAGTCTGTGTGTTTGCAAGAGCCATATTTTTCCAAAGCTCTCCCTTTTCAACGTGTGCCGGATTAATTGCCCACCCTCTAAGTGCACCGTCTTCTGCAATAGCAAGGATAGATGATGTCGGCTGCTCACCTCCGCGGAAGTTATGCACAACAGCGGAAACGTCCAGAATCGGTCTTACATCACCAAGGAACTCGACGTTTATTTCGTTATCGGTGAATATAATCACCAGGCTGTGCGGACCGTATGAAGCTGTTAAAAGACCAGGATGTCCAGTTGATTCGCTAAGGTTTCGAATATATTTCCCAGTGTCTTTGAACTTTGGAGCGAGTTTGAGGCTCTCCGCGTCTTTACTTTTCGCATCCTTGTCAAAAGATCTTTTCTGTGTCAGCATTTCTTTCACGAGACATGATAGTTCCGGCATTTTCGCAACAGTTCTGACATTCCAGGTTTCTTCTTCAAGAACAGGACGGCTCAGAGCGAAGAAAACTTGCTTTTTATGTGTGAAACTTGTTCCCTTCTTTGAGCTGGCAATCGTATATGCGAGGAAAAGCACTCCTGTCTGGAAGGAGTAAAATATGACTCCATTTGAGCATGCTTGTAGATCATTTTTCGTGCTCAAAATATCTTGAGGGACTTTTACTTCCGTTGTGATCTTCACTTCCCCATGTTCGGATGCTTTGTCGTTTTCTGTAACCTTTTTTATAAGAAGTTTATTGCCATCTTTCGTAGCAACGAGCACAATAAGATGCAGTTCTTTCCCAACGAAAAAATACGTGAAGTCATGAATCAAGCCGGAGTCGATGTCAACCCTAAAATTATAAAGTGGGCACATTGTATCTTCTACAAAATTGTATATTTTGACATTTCGAGTAGTTGAGATCGCCAGGTAGCCCTCGATTTGTGAAATCCATCGAGTCTGCGTGATAAAGTCGGTACTAGGAGTGTTCAGATGGAGTGATATTTTTTCGCCAAATACACCATTTTTGATGCTGTGAATAATCGCTTCACGAATGCCACTTTGAAGGATAAACTGGCCATAAGGAGATGGGAGAATGTTCATGACAGTAAATGAGGCAGTATAATGACTCTGCCTGGAGACCGCATTTGTCGAGCTATTCGATTTTCTTGACAACAGCGTGGAAAGCGCCAAAAGAGACATTTTGTTTTTGTCCTGGAGAACAACGATGTATTTCTCTCTCTTCTCTTCTAGTACACCGACGAAATTTCTATGAATAGAATTTTCAAGTAGCACCTTTCTAATAGCATCGTTGCCATCAGGCGACAAAGATGGCTTGACATTCTCCAGCGCTCCCTGATTTGTTTGGAAGTCCGCCTTTGTGTAGCTGTTGACTGTTGCTTTCACTGGTTTCTGAAATCTTTCTAACAGCTCTTTTGCGCTTTCATCTGCATCAACTTGCTTGCTTGAAGATGTCTTTTCTTGCAATACAACGCAAACGGCTTCGATTTTAGGGATGAGCTTCGTAAGCGCATCAGCACATCTCAACCTTACAAGCGGATTTGTTATGTTTATATTCAAAGAAATTTCTTCTGTGCAATCAGAACAATCTGAAATTTTCTTAGCAGGGGCCTTACTCGAATTGACGCCAGAAGATCTTGGCTGAAGAGAGATACAAGAGCGATGTCGTCCAGGAGCTCGTTCTTGTGCTCCGCAATCGCAAAAGAATGACGAGTGCTTGGCGTAGCTCAGATTGCAGCCTTCATGGCATACAACAGCGCAGGTGGAGCAAACTCCAACGCTGTCAATCATGTTGCAGCTGTGACAATGGTACCAGTGCTGGCTTTGGAATTCGCGCTGTGTGTGAGTATAAGTGCATAATTTTGCATCCTTCGCAGCCTTTTCGCTACGCGGGGTATCTTTCTTTCCCGCAGCAAACTGGTTGACTACGTCAGACATCCAGCGAGACTCGTCGTCCATGGACAGATAAATAGCCAGTTGAGTTATGTATTCAAATGCTGGATAAATAATTTCTTGCTTTTCTGCTAATTTTGCTGGTTCTCCGAGCAATTTTTCGATTTCTGCGAGAATAGCAAGGTGACCATGTCCAAGGGACTCATCGTCGGCAAATGAGTCAGCTTCATCGGAATTTTCGCATTTTATCAGGTTTGCAAGCTCGACAAGCTGCTGAAGATCGTACCCTGAAACTCCTGTACATATTTGTCCTGTTAATTTTTTAATTATATTCTGGATAAGAGTGACGTCGCATTTTTCTTTTATCACTCCTCGAAGTTGCGAAACAATCGTAGAACTTGATGAAGTAATACCAGGAGTCTTGAATGCACCAATAAGCTCGGTTGTTAACTGATCCATGTTCGTCTCGATTAGTTCTTTTGATCGGTAGGAAAGAATCAGTTTCAGAAATTTACAGCGAGTTTCGTTCGCTTCGGGGCCTATTAGCACAACAAACTGAAACATTTTCAGCAGGTATTCATCTGTGACAATTCTAGGCTCGATTTTGATAAGGTATTCCATCAAGTACTCGAATCCTTCAGACGAGCCGATTGAAAATGATCGGCTAACAGATTTTTCCTTCAAACTGAGGTCAAGGTGGTTTTTAAGTTCATTCAGAAGAAGCGCATTGAGAACTGATTCCTGTTTTGTTTGCGATGCGATATGCTCAACTGGGAATTTTTTGAGATTCGAGAAGATTGAAGAATTATTAAGCTTAACAGCAGCAAGAGTGAGCTTTTCTGAAGATGACTCGCTCAAATTGTCGATTTGACCCAATTTATGAAGCTTTTCAATCGATGAAGTTATGAGATCACAGACCATCTGAAAGGTGATTTTTACAATCTTCTCCGCACTGTACATTTCCTGAAACATCTCACTAGCAGTCTCAATTGCAAACAGTCCGCCAACATTAACTGAGATCACATTATCGGGCGCCTTTTTTATCAGCGGCTCTGTGTCCTTGATCAACGAAAGGAGGCCATCAAGCCCAAATTTCTCAACTTTGAAAATCGTCTTGCTGTCGGCGTACTGACCCCATTTAGGAACATCGTACGCATTGGTTCGGCTGCTCAAACTCTGCTCGTCGAAGAATTTCGAAAGCAAAATTTGCAAAGGAATCTCGTCGCCAGTGTCGATGCTTTTCTGGGCAAGTTCAAGCAAACCATCGATGAAGCCGTTTATAACTGTCGCGCCGAAATCAATTACTTTTTTCGAGAACTCTCCGGACTCGTCTTTTTTAAGCTGGTTCGTGACCATAGCTAAGTAAAATCCAAGAGTCGTCGCCGTTTGTAAATCCCAGCTGATTATGTTCCCTTTGCATATTTGCGAGCTAGCGAAATCCAGCACGCTATCAACACTTTGACTGCAATTTTCGTCATTTCGAAATATTTCAAGCACGGGATGAAGTTGTTGAATATCTAATTTTTTCGCCAGACGAAGGAGTAAGATAATATTCTCGGGGTTGATATTCTTGAGCATGGAAGCTGAGATTTCCTGAAATTTGGCGTCTTTCTCATTCTCGATCATGGAGAAGAGTTGAGCTTGAAGAATCTGATCAAGAGACGACTCTTTTGCTCGTACAAGAGCACTTTTGAATGTCGATTCATCGTTAGAGATCCCTTCGACTTCCTCGAAAGTTCTTTTGTCAACCCTATTTGCTTTTTTTTCAACAAAAACGTCAACTCGTGCCGCCATTATCTGCTGAAAGAGTGACTTCTGTAATCTTTCATCAACTTGTGTTAGAATGAAATCGAAAAGATTTAAAATTTCGAAAGAGTTGACAATTGTTGAATCTAAAGCGAGTCTGTTATAGATTTCCAAAACTGTATTGGCAAGAGTGTTGTCCGGACTTTTCTTTATTTCAAGCGTCATGAGCGCCAGGATGTTTAAAATCTGTCCATTCTTGTCGAGATTCGCGCCATTGAGGATTCCGTCAACAGCTTGCTTGAAAAATTCGTTGATCCAGTCATTATTG
>Ga0115008_10005173_pt1 | contig 10799 bp, 5 predicted proteins | sample FraStrMetagenome_FD_87164 | JGI IMG/M metagenome (GOLD analysis project Ga0115008, IMG submission 87164) | Marine eukaryotic phytoplankton communities from Arctic Ocean - Fram Strait ARC3M Metagenome | ecosystem: Environmental > Aquatic > Marine > Oceanic | place: Fram Strait | collected 2012-06-18
AAGCAACGAGCGACACTTTGTTTACAACTTTCATCGTTCTTGGACGGCTGACAATAACTACATCGAAAAACCTTGGACGGGCCAAAAGCACTTCCTCGAATATTTGGCAATACGCAGTTAGACGCTTACATCCGAATATTTATTTTTGCAGGATACATCGCATTCTTCACTTAAATTCATGTTTCTGGTCGCAAAAGTAAGCTTCATACTTAACTCAACAATCATTGATAGGTTCTCATATAACTTGCTGTCAATGAATAAATCATTTTCCGCACTATTGTGCGTTGCTACTCGCCCCATCTCAATATGTCCAATACAGTGATTCACCGCAACAATAGCACATTTCTTCGCATCACTGCTCCACGTTTGACTCAACATTCTAGCTGCCATGGCACAACTTTTCAAAGGTCCAACCATACCAGGACCTTTCGTGTAACAAATAGCACTCACGTTTTCCACAGTTATACCAGCTTCTAACAGAGCAGCCTTAACGATGTGCACCACGTGCCTTTGATGATGCTTGGTAGTCTCATTCGGTAAAATCCACATTCTTTCGGTGGAACGTACGTTTTTCGAGGATTCGATAACGTTTGAAAACACTCGGTATCATAATCATACGTTAAAACGGCCGCACCGACCTTATTCGCGCTACCTATACGTATACCTTATTGCTGTTGCTGTTAATTACAGAAGAAGAAGATGTGGTGGCTGTAGCAGCAGCAGCCGGAGGAGGAGCATGGTATATTGAAAAAAATGTTTTATTTCTTGTTAAATTTTTATGTATGTTTTGCGTACCCTGGGAACACTGAGGGTGGCCACCCTGAGGGTCTGTCTTAGGCTAGGCTAGTACGAAGCTTACCAGTAGATAGCAGTGTTAATCAAAATTCGCATATCTACATTAGTTTAACGTCAATTAAGCTAATTTAACCAAAATATAACAAATTTAGCCGGTACAATAATTGCGCATTTGCCATTTTTCGGCAACAGAATATTTGGCCGTTTTCCATGCGCAATTGTTTTGTTGCCTACGGTACCGGTACATGTATTTGCTTTCGAGATGTCGTGACACTTGACTGACACACGAACACGAACTTACATACGAACGCAAGCACGCAGCACATCTGCTATTCTCTTTTCTGGATCGCAATCTCTCAAATCTCAAATCTCAAATCACACCTATCACGCACACACGTACACATGTACACGTCGTACTGCAACCTGCAACTACACACTACACACACACCCATCAAGTAAGTACATGTATTTAATACTTAATACATGTATGTGTAGACATGGGGGATATATGATATATGATATATGATACATGATATTAATATATTATACTTCGAAGTATATGATCTCTATGATATTAATATATGATATATCCCGATCGTCCAATCCTAATCCTACAACTCCTACAACACACAAACACACACACCCATCAAGTACCTACTCGTATAATAATAATAATAATAATAATAATAATCATCATCATTAACCTCACAAGCATTCACACCCTATCACATTCCGTTCATTGTCATGACGAGATTCGAGAGGATGACAATACACGTACACGTACACGTACGGACGATCCTTCTTACAGCAATGGCATTCTCAGGAATGATCCACACCCATGCGTTTTCCATCATTCCTCCTCACGTCTCATCCTCTGCCTCTGAGGCTATGACTGTGATGGATTTCACGCTCCACCCTAAGTTATCATCCTATTCATCAGTGCTTTACATGACGGCCGATGATGGCCATGATATTAATGCAGCTGCTTCGAACAATGATGATACGGAGGAAGTCATCGATGCTCCAATGAAATCAAACGATGATAACGATAATTCCAACTCATTGGCATCACTCATGGAATCAAAGAACTTTCGTGATGCCACGCGCGCGTTCATGGAACAAGTTACAGATCTGGCATTGGCCGTGCGTGCTAACATAGAATCACAACAAAGGACTATGGATGTCTATCAAAATGATACCCTACCGAATAACAAACGACGAGCCGTGAGTTTAGTGGAAAAAATTCAACAAATATATCTTCAAGTCGAAGAACAGAATAAAATTGTTTCTGAAGTTAGTAAAAGAATTGCTGTGGCAGAAGATCGGACTGTTCGAGAGAATGAGCAGTATACAGCGGGTGTTAGTAAGGTACAGAAGGAGAATGAGTCGCAGCTTGATCAGCTTCGCGGAAACATTAGTAAATTGAACGATTTTAATCGTCGCGAAAAAAATGAGTTGCAATATTTAGAGTCGCGGCTAAGCAACGTTACATCAGATGTGAAACAAATAGAGTCGATCCAAGTTTCGCAGCAAAGTGCATTTGAAAAGGCGAAAAATGATTTGGAACGACTAATTTCGTGGCAGGCAGATTTGTTAAATTCAACTGAGCGCCGTCTTCAAAATGAAATGATTACTGCCGAATACTTAACAGAAGAGCTGAAGACAAAAATTGACGAGCAGCGAACTTTAGCACGCGACTTTCAAAACAAAATGAAGGAAGAACTATGGAAGATTGATGACGATAAACGCCGCCTTGAGTTCAAGGCCGCCCAGGCTATGCGGGAAAAGGAAAAGCGTAAGTTGTCAATGTTGTCGCGTATTAATCGTATGCCTGCAAATTATCAAAAGCAAATAGAAGATGTCTCCAAAAGATCTGAGCGGCAAAAAGAGCGAATTCGGAAAAGTTTTGAAACCAAAATAAAAGAGGCACAAGCCATGACTGCAATAGAGCAGGAAAAATTGGCCAAAATTGAAGCCCGATTAAAGGCCGAACAAGAGTTGTTACTCGAGTTGAAGAATAGAAACGGAGCATGGCTAATTGAACAGGAATCAAAACTTGCCGATATTGAAATTGAATATCAAAGAGAAGTGGAAAAAATTGAAAATAAAAAATCACAGATGGATTCAAATATAGAGAAGAAAGAAAAATTGATCTGTGATCTCGATGATCGCATCGAACTAGAGAAGGCTACATACGAAGCGGAGCTAGATGAAATTAGGGAAACGATTTCGAAAAAGGAGCGAATTCTTACAGAAAATCTAAATGAAATGAAAAATAAATTTGTGATCTCTGCCGAAGATATTCGTGCACAAACATTGGAAGCTCGTGAAGACAGTCGAAAAGCGAATCGAAGAATTGAGCATGAAGGCTTTGAGAGAGTCGATCTAAAGAAACGTGAGAGCAAACGTTTGAGACGAGATGTTATCGGTAAAAAAATAAAACCACAAATCGACAAGTTATCACTTGAAAACGAAATTATGCAGGGAAAAATGTCTTCAGCTTTGCAGGAACAGGGCGAAATCCGTATATCCTTTGCAGCTAATCTGTCACAGAAGGAAGCAGAGATCGCAGACGCGGAAATTTTACTCGAAGAGCGAAAGAAGCTTGCGGAATCGTATCAGACTTCATATAGAGCTCTTGCTAAGTTGGGTTTAAAAAAATGCAAGCAAAAGGTCACAAACGTATTTAAAAGGCAGCATGTTCGTCGTAAAGATAATTCGACTTACAAGTGAATGGCAACCAGCTTAATGTATAAAGTACGCTCGAGTTAAATTATATCATGGAACATTATATGTTTTAACTTTATTCATTTCAGAGTTTGATAATATGTCAGTAATAGGGTTCTAGCTAAAGTTTGTCATCACTTCTATAACGGTTCATTTATGTCAACATTAGAGCAGCTTTTCAAAAGGTAACACAAAACATTAGCGTACCTTTCTTTTCGGTGGAGGTAAATGATACCGGGGATGGAGCATGTGTTTGATGCTATGGATAAACATATAACGACACAGGTCAAGCACATAACACTTACGTAGCGCATGTGGTTTTCTAATAAGTTCATAGTTTACCTTCAAGCTCATAGTTGTAACACGTATTTAATGACAACATCTCCTAAACATTAAGAGGAGAGAGTAACTAGCAATCTAACCTTTTACCCACACACGGGTATGCAAAGTTTGTTCTCTTTCGAATCACTGTGAAATAGTTTATTGATTTACACTTCTAACTTTTTAAGCGCGAAACAATGAAGCGTATTGTACATTGATTGGTTGTTAAATGTTTCCGAAAAATGTGAGACGCTATTTTATGTGAAAGAATGATACAGAGGTAAGTTGCCTTGTAACTACACTTTCTGATAACCAAAGAAATGTCACAGAATTTAAAATCGCTGGTTACACTATAACACTTAATACTTCATATATATATATTTCATGTGAATCAGCCGAGTGAAAGGAATATCTTCTTATTGTAACCTATGTGACTTGTTGTTTTTGGTAAAGATGACCTTTTTGCTATCCCCGGAACTGTGGAAAAGTTTTAAATGTGTCATTCAAATATTTAACGCACTCGGGGATGGTATATTGGGTTGAAATATGATGACGAATTTAGTTCACATCATATATTTGTTGGGTTCTTGTCGTCATCAACACTCACAAACTCTAGAGAATAACTTTTCCGTTTTGTGTCCCGTGGAGCGCAAAGATGGGAATAAAAATTGAGCGAATACAACCCATAATTTCGTCGTTAAACCCGTTAACAATTAAGTGTTTTAAATCATCAATCTTATAGAGGAATAATGAACTTTTACATTGATGCACGTAAGACTTCATATGGTACTGCATCAGATAACCAATGTATCTTCGACCCCGAAGAAATTTATGATAACTATATAAACCCAACTCATTACATTGAAGAAACTATGGATGATGAAACAAACAAAGAACAACACGATAAAGATGGGAAAAAATTCAATCGCAGTTCATCATCATCTATATCGATTTCGATGCCTTTCAATTGGAGAGATGTGTTTGAAGACACGCCGGTTTACATTCCAAGCGTGCGGATAGACAATTGTGCTACATCCGCGTGTGAGCATACCATGCCAACCAATGCCATCGTTAGTCGAAAGATCTCAAACAAAACAATCGATGAAAATACATCCTCGGTACAGCCTTCCGTTTCAATGTCCCCAACTCTTGAAATAAATAAGGGAATGGAGGGCATTTCTCTTGACGGTGCTTTTTGTGAAGATGTTTATGATTATGCTACGGCTGACTACCAAAGCGTTCATAATAGTGCATACAACTACAATAATGATGACAACTGCCATTACTTCGGACGTCATGAAAACATGACGAGGCCTCATCATCAATTGCCGTCCAAAATTATGAATCCACATAACATTTTACGTAAACCTTCGCCACCGAGCAGGTCACCGAAACTAGTGGAACACAACTACATTGACTATAGTCGTGTATTGGATAGGGTGGCTGAAGATCCAGATAAACTAATGAATGGCGAAACGATCGAAGAATTAATGATTGACGCCAAAAATTCTGCTGAAGTTACCCCGTTGCCATGTAAACGAGTAGTTTCAGACCCGGATAATTTTCCAAAGAAATTATATGTTGTTTTGAGTATGCAAAAACGATATGGCGATATAATAACGTGGCTTCCTCATGGCCGTTCATTCCTTGTACGAGATCCTGAAGGAATGAGTTCAGAAGTGTTTCCAAAATTTTTCAAACTCAAGAAATACAACTCCTTCATTCGCCAGCTTTCATTGTGGGGGTTTAAAAGAATGACTAAAAGCACTGATGCCAAATCATATTACAGTCCATACTTTATTCGTGGGAAACCATCTCTTTTACCTCGAATGAAGCTAGTGTTAGTAAAAGGAACGGGTACCAAGCTTAAATCAAATCCTAAGGCAGAACCTGAATTTACAATGTTGGCGAAAATCAAACCTGTACCCCAAATAGATCCAGAAGCAGAATTGTGGTATGAGCGAAATCTAGATCACTAGCTTTGAAGTACAAATAGCATAATTTTGCATGTAAATAGATATTTTTATGAAGTGTAGATGTGACGTACATTTGTTTCGTTAACTTTTTTTTCTTGAGTGTATGTTAAAATGTATAATGATACTTCGAACTTCGAAGTAGATCTATGTACTCAATGTAAAGCTATAAGTAATATATACAAGGTGTAGTATCGATACATCGTACTTTTTAAATGTATATTTTTTATGAATAAACTCTCTACGTGAGTACATTTTTGTATACACATATATATGTATTACCGGTACACGTATTAATATTTAATACTTAGTTAGCTACTTAGTTGGACATAGGTACGAACTTACAGACAAGATACTACGGCTACGGCCTTATCGTAAGGGACATTATATTTTATACACACTAAACACTAAACACTAAATCCAACCCCCCCCCCTCTCTCTCTCTCTCTCTCTTTCTCCAGAGCCATGGTAGCTGGCACCGAAGACCAATCATGCAAAGAAATCAGAACTCTATTAAAGGCTCTCAATAATCGACGGACATCTTCCAAGGAGAAATTACGTCGATTAAAGGCTTTTCGTACGTATCTTGAACCAGACAAATCCAACTCGACGTAAGTGCGCAAAATATCCAAACATGACGAGTGATAGAAGAGCACCCGTTTTATTACATTTAAGCGTCAAAACCTTATACTATTTTCTACTTAAAGACCATTGTTTTATGACGATGATATTCGAGAGTTATTCCTGGACGACGCCGATGAGGACGAAACTGCCAGTGGGCTGTTACGCATTTGCAGTGAACGAAGTAGACAGAACCGACATCAGCTGACTAAAGTAGCTCTTGATACGTTACAACTCATTCATTTCCTGCTTGTTGAGTTTGAAGACTTGGACGGAGGTGAGAACGAAATAACGGACGAAGGCTTCAAATCAATGTTTGCAGATTTTATCAGTTTCTCTGCGTCGCGCAAGCATGTAAAAGCAATGGATTTGGACGTTCACCTAAACACTGTTGTGGATAAAAATAAAAAAGACAATGCACAACACAAGAAACGCACGTGTGAAGTTGTGGCTTTTTTCATCACGAAACATGCAATTCTGATCGAAGAAGAGTATGAAGATCTCATTCAAAAAGATTACATGAAATTAGAGGATATCCTCATTACGGCAGATGCCCGCCTTTATTTTCAAAAATGGCTCAAGAATCAGTCCAAGGATTTCCAAGAGGAGGTTAACACTGCCTTATCATCTGCTGTGATGCATGTAAATGCAGAAGCCTCTACAACTCTTGACGCAGCAAGTATCACGGGTGGATCTATACATCCATCAGCGGTAGTCCGGAAAGGAGCTCACCCGTCATCATCGCTAGACGGTAATGTCATACCACCAGGTTCAGGCGTATCCTCCTCTTCTGTTGGTGCAGGAATGATTATACCAACTTCAATTGGACAGCACAAGAATGAACCAACGACGTGGATAGAATCGGAAATGTATGGTACGTTATTTCATTTCATTGTAACATTTTTAGTGTACAATTATTAATGACAATAATTCGTAAATTATCAAATATGACAACGATAAGATCGACGTGAGACGGAACGAGAACGACAACGCAAGGCCCGTGATCGTAAAGAAGCATATGACGAAGCCAAGAAAGCTGAAGCAGCCGAAGCAAGACGCCTATTGGAACTCATGCGCGACCCTTTGAACATACACATCGATCCTTCCTTCGATTTACGAAATATCGATAACAGCAAAACATCGATTTCTCGCGAAATGCTGGAACGTCTAAAATCCGAACAGTTATCGTTGGAACAGAGAAATAATGCATCTTACAGTAAAGAAGACTCCAATGCCAGTGTGATCACATACGAAGCACGAAAACGAGCTTTGGATGCCGTGCCGAACATTAAAGTTCGCATGCACGATTCTACCAATGCCGACTTGTATACCGATATTGACCCGAGCGTCAAATTGACCGATGCAAATTTTGATCCGCTGTACTTTTTGACGTACGCACATGGCAACACTTCGCTCGAAGACCTAAAAACAGGTTTAACGAATATTCAAAATCGAAAGAATGATCAATTATCGAAACAACGACACAGTGTAACGGAGCATATTGATTTATTTGCGCGTTGCTCTAACGGCATCGATATCTTTGGGAGATTGGAAGATTCTAGTAGCAGCAGTGAATTCATACCTCCGAGCCTCAGCGAATGCATTGAGAAACTCACCATGTTAACGGACGAATCTGTGAGCAAAGCCAAACATTCATTCAAACCCCTTTTGGATAATACAGACGACATTCGTAAATACAATGCATCGCTTCAAATCCTCCAACGTGTCCGTCCGTATGTCGAGATTCCGCTGCAAATGAAACAATGCATCGATGCAGATCGATACAGTGCTGCTATCAGAGCCTATAGGCGCGTTTTAACAATTCCCGATAACTACAAAATTCAGATACTCGCCAGTGCCAAGGTACGAGCTTATCAACAGGCTAAGTTAGCAAGAGCTAGACTCGAACGAATTATTGCCGATCCGTCAAGCAGTGTACGTGCTCTCATAGACGGAATAACGGACCTAATGAATTTAATAAAACTAGAAGTTACCAGCAGCCAAACGGGAGACGTTGCGGGAGAATGCGTGTCCTTTAGCACCATACCATCCATACTGCAGGCACAACCTTCCGTAGCATGTTTACACATGCAAGCGATGCATTTCGAACGAGCCGTGCACCAAGTCGTGTTTGACTGTAAAGAAAAGTACCTACTAATTGCACGAGAGCGGACACAGCACGAACTCTTACATAAAACCTTCGAGTCGGCAGGAGAAGCATTCGCTATTATGGCGCGCAGTGCCTCCTCCTCGAGTGCAAATGCCGCCGCGGAAGAGGAGGAAGAAGACTTCGACATGGATCGCTGGCGTCGCAAGATTCACGCGGCACGTGTGTTTGGTGTGCGAACTATGACTAAATTGGCCCGTCACTGGTTGCCTCGGCTCATCCAACTGGCTGTAAAAGGTCGCGAGATTGAGATATTCAAGTCAATGTCCAGAGAAAGTTTTGGCGAACGTGTTTTTCGCACCTTCAACGATGACGTTCCTCCTCCGTTGTTGTTATTGGTGCAATTCTCAAGTTTCTGCGCCTTGGGCAGAGCGAGTACGCGCAGTATCCGTATTACTTCTAGTAAGGGCAATTTACTGGATGATCTTCTTACGACCGAGACGAGCCACGAAGACTTTTTTAGAGAACTCGAATGTGAACTCCCAGATGTCATGATGAAGGAATGCGCGCAGGAAAATGTTCTCCTTGACGAGGAAATTCACAAGTTACATCAAATTCGAGCTATTTTAACCGGCGATGAAATACAGCACCCCCAAAATCCGAACGGGTTTACAGTAGCCACGAACTGGTCAAAGAGCTGTACGATGGAAGCAGAAGAACGCGTGTGCCAAAATGTTTTCCGTACTGCTAAACGTGAATGCCGTCGATCCGCATCGTCGTTCGGCAAGCTAAACGTCGCTCGCATACGAAAAATCGTTGTGGACGAGTTCAGCACTTTACGTAATCCACAATACGTTCAGCATCTCATTCGTAGAAACACGGAACTTTTGCTTCATGACATGTGCTGCGATTTGGATGCGTTCATCGAAAGCAAAGATTATGCCAACGAAGCCATTCTTCAAGTCATAGCTGAATGCGCCAAAAGTTTAGCCGTTGATATTCCGGATCTGGTGAGGGAAATGGTGGATTTATTCAGTTTGAATGTCGTGTCGGAAGAGGACGGAAATGACGGAGGACATGAGACAGCTATCTTATCCGATTCTTTTTGTGGAGAATTACAGGAGCGAGAAGAGTATTACTTTGATTGCTACATTGCAAGCATTCGAAAGAAGATGCGATCTTGTGTTCGTGCTGTGGCATGGGAAAGGACCGAAGATGTGAATTTGGAAGATTATGCTTATTCAAATGATGAACAAAGGAGAAGGGAAGCGGAAGAAGAAAAGTTTCTAATTCATGATGATGATTATGATGATCTTGATAATCTTATTATGGATCATGGCAGGGAGAGAAATAATTATATATCAAACTTAGTCTTTCCAGGATACTTATCGTCAGTGTTGTTAGGAATTGTGCGATGCAAAGCTCAATGCTTTAAAACTATGGGTGTTATGCAACGAAAAGTAAAGAGCGGTCAGCAGCAAACTTATCAAATTATTGCGGTGCAGACCGCCTCACAGGAATGTTTATCTGGCCTTTGTGCAGAGATAGATGAGAAGAAAAAGTTTCTTGCTCGTACAGCAAGCAGTACCTCACTGATTAAACTTGCGACGGAGATTCAGTTTTTGATAAGAATACTCGAACCTTACTTAACTAATGAGGTGAAAAATGAGGGATACGATTGTCAGACTGAGTTGATTGCATATGCCATTGATAAGAATGTAGATGCCGATTCGACGAGTAAGACGTATGAGAGTGAGGTTTTAGTAAAAAAAGGAGAAGTTTATGTATTAGCACTTGCCTTGGACGCTGCTTCGACCGAGCTGTAGTATTTTCAAAATGTATCTTAATTTCCATGATAATATTCTTTCATATGTACGTGAAGCGAAAATAAAAAAGTACATGTATTAATATTAAATAGAGATAGATGTATTAAAAAATATTTAATATATTCAATTACGAAGATGAAAGCAAAGTTACAGGAAACAAAAAATTAGCCGAATGACCGAACACCGGTAGCATAAAACCGCTTTTACTAATAAATGTATTTGTAGATTTAATACTACATGTATCTGATACAAAGATGTCAGATCGACAAAAGTTAATATTATGACATGGGACTGGACCGGATTCTCGGTTATGATTTATTGAGTTATGGTTGGTTATGAGTTATGAATTATGAACGAACACCATTGGCTCTTCGCGACGAAAATCGAAAACCCTCAATGTACATGTATGTACACAGTATGTACACACAA
>Ga0115008_10005174_pt1 | contig 10789 bp, 7 predicted proteins | sample FraStrMetagenome_FD_87164 | JGI IMG/M metagenome (GOLD analysis project Ga0115008, IMG submission 87164) | Marine eukaryotic phytoplankton communities from Arctic Ocean - Fram Strait ARC3M Metagenome | ecosystem: Environmental > Aquatic > Marine > Oceanic | place: Fram Strait | collected 2012-06-18
ATTATCAATCGTTGTCCTCGCGCGCGTAATCTGTTGATGTTGTTCCTCCTTTTCGTTGGCTTGCATAGTTTCTGTCTTCTCTTTGGTACTTTCCATTGTATGATCTTGAGATAAACCCAGTCGTATTAACATGGTTTCTTTTCTGTCTGACGGGGGCACGAACGAGAATCCATTTATTAAATACTTTGTGAATTATTTTTAGTGAAATGATTAATTATCTTGTTTTTTTTGAAGTGCATTTCCTTATTCGAATTCACAGTCAATATCAATCCAAGAAATATCAATGTTGTATCTCTATTTTCGCGTACAGCTATGTAAAGATGTCCAGATGATGGACATCCTAACAGTATAAAACCCACCTCGACACAAATACCGTTACCTACAAGGATCGTGATGACCTTTCTTACAACTCTTATCTGTTCGCAAAGTGTAGATATTCGTGTCAATAGGATAAGAAAACATAATTGAAAGACATCTGTGACGGCAGTTTGATCTATTAACTTATTTAAGTTTCAAAGTGAGCATATGATTGTTATGCAACCAATCGTCATCGAACGACGGCCTCAATCTTAATCAATGCAACTCTAGAGTAACACAAAAAATTTCATCCTTCGTCGTAACGTAGGTATTATATGAGTTCGGGCAATCGTTTTTGAGATGAAACGAATTAAGTTTTACAAGCTTCCCTTTGAAGAGGTAAGCTAAACTATAATGGAAAAGAGAAACAAATCGATAATACCAAAAATTAATTAATCCAATACCTTTTTCTTATCATCTTTTGTTTATATAGAGAACTTATCCGCATCTGAATTTAATTCAAATTTGATTAATTGCAACGAAGAAAGCTTTGAATTTTTTTGATAAATACATCCAATCTTTTACATGATTTGGACTACGACGTGAATAGGAGAAACGAAATATTGCACACATTTTTGACTTAGTTTCCAAACTTGCATTAAATAATGCCTGGTTTACAACCAATGTTGTTAATTTTATGCACATCCATTGAGTTTCTAGATTGTAAGAGAGTATTCTACATGTTTACCCCAGATAATCCAAACAAACTTTTAACTTTGTTTACACTCACTTTGTGCGTCCTTATCTTGAGACCGCTGGACAAAAGCATTGTCAGTTTTTGAATATTTAGCAAGCGCTTTCAGATCTTTCGATGCCGATCGAGCGGGAGATAAATGCTGCGGCTTCTTGCGCTGTTCTTTCGGTGATTTTGCAATGCCAGTCACGCTTGAAGAGGAGATTATAACCTCATTGTTGGCAGAGGATTCTCGAAGAGCACTCTGTTTACGATTTTCTTCCGTACCTTGATGCTTAATGGCACGTCCAATACTTTTATTGGGCTCTTTATCCATCGCATCACTATCGACAAAATCCCTTATCGTTGAAAGCGCTCTCTTTGTGACGGCAGCAGTGAGAATCGATCTTGAAGAACAGTCGGTCATACAAAAACTAGCTTCCGACATAGTGTCACTGTTCATATTATTATTAGCGTATTTATTGTTTACCTCAAGTTGACGATAATCGGCCCGTTGTAGTGCGAGCTTCGCTGAACTTAATTCATCATTCGCAAGAGATAGCTTATCCTCCAAATCACATGATCGTTGTTCAGCCCTTTTCTTTTCAGTGATAGCCGCAGATATTTTCATAACAAGCTCACGTTTTTCGTCTTTCAGTCGCTCCATGCTTTCTTCATATTCGGCTCGCAATTGCGTAAGGGTAGATCCATTCATACCACCACCACAAGAGTACGACATTTTCTCCACGAAATTATAGGGAGTCACATCTTTATTTAGACTCTACAAAAATGCGTTGGAAAGAATTATATCCTTTAAAAATTAAATATTCATCAGATAGTGCTTACCTTATCTTTAAGAATCCTATTTTGCTTCAGAAGGTCATTAAATTCACGCTTAAGTGTATTAAACTGAACTTCTAAATCACTTTCTGAACCTCTCGTAGTTCCGATTTGCCTCCGAAGCCGCTCAATATCACCACTTAATTTTTGCTTCTCTGTTCGGAGCAAACTTAATTCGTCGTTTGCTTCATCATTGAGTCGTTGCATTTCGGCCAATCTTGATTCTCCTGCAAGCAATTTCTTTTTCATCCTATTGATTTTGGAATTCGCTTTTAACTCATAATCGGCTTGTTCCCTTCGATATTTGTCCAAAGCTCCTTTAATACTTGTTACAAACTTTTCGTGCTCTTCTTGTTCTTTGTTTAAAGTCAACATCGAATCATTGCGCTGTTTTTCGAGCATAGCTTTACCCTTCGTAATCAAGTCACAGTGTTTCTTCTCTGCAGTTTTCAACCTTTCTTCGTTTGCATCGCATACTGCTTTCATCTCTTCACTATGCTTAGCTCGAATCTCTTCAATGGTATTTGACGCATTTTTCTCAGCCATGGTTATATTTTTGACTGATAGATCTCGGATATGCGTTATTTCCTTCTCGAGATCTACCATTTTTTGGGCGTGCTGACATCTTTGAACTGACAATTTCTTTTCCATTCTCGTTTGTAGATCTGCTAATTCGTTTTTCTTTTCTTCCAACATTTCACGCTCTCGTTCTTTAAGGTTGTTTGCAGCTAATTCTTTTGAATTTCTATGAGAAGTTTCTTCAGTCACGAGATCATTCCTAACTTGAGAAATTTCTTCATTGCACCTTTGTAGATCTTTCTCTAACCTTAAAATCTTTTCACCATAATCGACCACTTTTTGAAGAGACACTTCAAGATTCGCTTTGGTAGATGAATATTTTCCTTGTTCTAACTCAAGATCGTCCTTCAGTTGAAAAATTTTGTCATTTCGATATTCGATATCTGTTTCTAATACAGAAATTTTATTGTCTCGAATAATCGCTTCTTGGAGTGCATTCTCTAGATCTGATTTGGTTGACAAATATTTTCCTTTAAAGCTCTCAACAAGCCTCTGTAAATCTTCATTAGACGCTTCAAGGTTTTCCACTGCCTCTTGTGCATGCTTATCAACAAATCGTTTGAGTTCACAGTTTTGGTTGCGAAGACGCTGGATTTCTTCCACGACCCTCGGATTCAACTCGCTGAAATAACGAAAGGCGCAAAATTTTATTGTTCATTGTACAAGTTCAACCAAAAGTTATCGAAGCCATACAACTTACCTCATTCCTTCACCCAAACCAATGAGGCCATCACTAGATTTTGTATTTTCGGTTTCCGCAACTAGTTTGCGTTGTAACTCTTCTGACTCATTTTGCTGAAATTTAGATAATTTTTGAAGCTCATGATTACGCGAATGAAGATCTCCCGTTTGCTCGCGCAGTTTCTCCAGTTCATTTGTAATGTCGACCAATTTCACCTCTGCATCAGTAGCGCGACTCTTGTATGTTTCAAGCTGCCTTCGCAGAGGCGCCAACGTGTTCAGCTCATTTTCCAATTCAATTACTTGCTGCACCGCGCGCTCTCGCGCTTCTTCCTCTCGGTCTAATTGAGCCTTAACATCTTGAAAGTCTGCTAACTTGGCCTTGCACTTGCGCAGCTGCTCCTCCGTAAGATCTAGGCGAGACGATGAATGTTTGAGTATATCTAGTTCATCCTTCATTGCTTCAAGCTCTTCAGCGGCTCGTTCATTTTGTATCCTTCGCTCCTCAGAAACGGCCAAATCATTTTGCAAAGCACTGATGTTCTCCTCATATTCGTGTTTCAAATCATTCTCCCTTTCCAATAGTTGTGATTCCAAGTGTAAGCAATCTTTCATAGCCTTACCCTTGACCTTATCGAGCTCGTCTCGAGCCTTCGTTTCTCTCTCTAACGCTTCGTCCTTCTCGTGACGTAAACGTTCAATCGTATCCAAAAGAAATTTATTTTCTTGATGCAACTGGTGCTTGTCACTGCTTCCTTTGGAAATCGTAGCAGGTGAACTCTCCCAACATTCAGAACGAGCTTTTTTGCGTGGTGATTCCCTATCTTTCTCCTCTTCTTCGTCGATTTCATCTAAAACAGGTTTCACCGTCAAACTTTGCCGACGATCATTGGCATCATAATTTTCTTCTTCTTCTTTATACTGTTTCAAAATATTCATGAGCATAACCTGATATGCCTTATCTAACTCCAATACTCTCGAAATGTAAAGCTGTTTATGTTCGCCATCCGTCTCTAAAATGGCCTGACAGACAATTTCTCGAAGAGTTTCTTCCACGGAATCATCCAATGGTGACAGTAAACCTCTCATCTCCCTCCAACATCCCAAACTGGAGATCGACTGAACACCTTTATCATTCGAACATTCCTCCTTCACCTGATACACAATACCTAAAATGGCACGGGATACACTCTCAGAATAGAGCCACTCCATAACGTTTTCTTGTTCTTCTTCCTGGTGGGTGACGCTTTTCAATTCTGGGAAAGTTTTCAGCCATGCACAAATCGCTTTCATCATGCTGCTGCCACCGCCATCTTCCATTTCCTGCACTGGATGACCCTCGTCCTTCATTCTATCACCTATATATGTCAATTATATAGTTTTATTGTATGGTTGGATTCGAATGTGTGTTTATGATGTTTCGGTTCGTTGTGAGGATGTAATGTGACTGATCGATATAGATTCTGTTTCCATGTGTCAATCTTATTTGTTTTTCGCTTTTGTGTGCTCAACGGTTCGATTTGTCGGCTAATTTAGAGTATTGACAATTGCACATGTACATAACGAAATTTCCCCTATTTGTCGTAGACTCTATTCATGTCTGGATGAGTACCACATATCTGATCCTTTCAAAAAGATTCGTATGCCTCTCTATGGAATATATACTGACATCTAAACATGCATGATAAAAATGTCTTGAACGTAGAGAGAGACATGATGTGGAACAACATGAACTTAAAAACTCTATAGAGTGGTAGCCTTCCGTTTTTGAGATCGTGAACGTGATTTCATCCCATTTCCTTCGTACAAATTCTTTTAAAAATTATCACTAGTGACATAAAGGCGAATGAGCCTGGAAGATGAAATAAAATGAAAGCAGCTACGTCAAGAAAAGCGGATACAACAAGAGCTTGTAAACATGAAAATATTGTCGCATCCGCTTTTCTTGATGTAGCGTCTTGTTTTCTGTTCCACCTTCTCAGGTCCTTCAAAGTTTTGTAGCGTGATAAGATCTACTTAAAAAAGGGAAAGTACCATAACTGTGGATAATTTGTAAAGACTGGAGAAAATTGAATATCTATCATTCCATCTTTTTATGATCTGAAATGCTTCTTCTTCGAACAAAGAAACTTAATTTGTCTGACTTATTTTTTTCGCGATCTCCTTTCCATTGGGCACAGTTTTGAGCCTCTGTTTCATTATCATACAATGCAATGGCGTCCTGTTTGCCGTTTGATCTTACTTGGATTACTTCGAACCAATACCTCTCATCTTCGTTTACATCCAACTTTTCATCGTGATTTAGTGGCGGCGTTACAGAGCTCTTTTTCACTGACGCGTCGTTTTCGTTGTTCAAAAGAACAAGCTGTCGATTAGCACCCATGTCGATGTCATCGTTTCGAGATATTTTACCGTTCACTTCACCACCAGTATCCTCACATGTGTCTTTAATGCGTAGTTTCTGCTCATTCTCAATAAGTTTTAACTTCTCATTATGCTCGCAAAGCTCTTTCAACTTAGATGAAAAGGTATCATCATTCCTATATCTTAACTTGTTGTCAATAATCATTAGCGCTTCATTTGGAGTCAATTTTCTTATTACATCATCAGTAAACCCCAACTCGGTTTTTAGGTGACTTTTTTGAGATTTCGTAATCATGAACGCCACCTTCGCTTTCCTCGGCTCTCTTTTTTCGATAGATTTGTCAATTCCTCCATTTCTTCTCTCGCTACTTATTTTTCGATAAAAATGTGACCGATCACTCACATATTGAGACAAACCCTTATAACTCAATAAATTAAGTTCTTTATATATAAACAAAATGGACTGCGCAGCGAGATTATGCGACGCCGCTTGCTCGTTTAACAGAGCCACTCCCACTGGAGAAGAACCATGCCGATGCCCCTTGTAAAACTCGGTGCAGAGGATCAAGGAGTCCCCAGCAACTCGCTTACAACTTTGAACCCAGCCTCTTAACATTTTCTAGAAGAGGGAGTGGAGTTGGGTTAATATAACGCGATATCTTCGGGAAGGGCAACGGCAGCGACCTTGATTGTGATTGTGGTAATCTTTGGTGCAGTTGAAAGAAAAAGATCATCGTGACCGTGACCCGTGACACTGAGCTCCCGTGACCATCCGACCTAGCGGAATTTACTTTCTCTAGACTCTACCTTGGACTTGTAACATTGTGTAACCGTTTTTATCAGTTTTTTCAAAAATAGTCCAATTTCGCCTTCATCCCAATATGACGCAAACCACGATTGTGTTTTACGTCATGCTGAGTACACACGTATATTCTCCTGCTTGACATCTTTTGTTACACGTCATGTAGTTAAATATACATGACGCTATATAAACCCTCTATAAGCTTCGTAAGATTATAGGGAAAGATAAAGTTAGGGTAGACCTAATCGCCGATTCGTGACATGCCGAATTCCTCACTCCCACGTACGTTCAATGTTCGAACTACCGTAACACAGCCACGAATTGCGAAGGAGCGAGGTACGAAGTTGTCAAGGAAAGGGGAAAGAAGGGAAAGCAAGATCGAATTGTTATGCCAATGCCACTCCCATTCATTTTTCCACAAAAAGATAAAAATCAAAACGAAAAAAAAATCACAATAAAAATTAAACAATGGAGCATAGCAAAGCAGGCAATGTTGATTCTGCCGTCCATTCCAGCCTGCGAAAAGTCCGGTCTTTAAACGGAGTCGAGTTTTTCCTCGGAACAACCTCCTCACAAAGCGGAAAATCCGTGATTGGAACTACTTCGTGTTATACTCCTAATACTAAATCAGCATCCAAGTGCATTTCTACCCACGATACTTGGCAAAAGGATTTTAATTCACGGTAAGTTTCCTCGTGTACTGACTGACGCTGGAGAAAGCTTGATACATGTGCCGATAAGAAGAAGTAAATTGAGAGGAGGAAAATTCAGTACAAACTGCACTCACGATGATGAAGTACGTACATATGTACGTAAATGTACCTGTATATCTCCCGTATAAATGTACGAGGGATCAAGGTACCCTTCTTTCCTGTCGTGGATACGTGTATATTGTACTGGGACAGATGTCAAGTGAATCGATAAATAAGCCAATAGATCCAACAAGAATCCTCCACAAACACCCAGAACGCAATCGAAAACTTATGTGCCCTTCACCGGACACAATATGTATCCAAAATCATTTTTCGAAAGGATCTTTTCATGCCATATATTCACTCACTGCTACTATTGAGAAGGGGAATTACGCACCTCCTTGCCTAAATGTCGATTCATTGCTCACTTTTCAATCGTTTTCAACAAAATGTGATTTCGAACGTATTTAGGTCGCTGACGTGCGAAGATGTCATTCATGAATTTGGTGCCAGCTCCTCGTCTTCTCCATCCAGAAATACAGTCGTGATCAATCCATCCGAAAGACTGCTCGAACAACGAAATCGGAGTCATGTCTCTCTTGATCTTCTTCTTCTCGACAATAACGATGATATGATAAATGATACTCCATCGAACAGGCATCACGATGATGATCGCTACCTCGGCGCACCTACGGGGTTGATGGGTCGTGTTGTCCTTCTAACGCTTCTGATTACGGTATTATCGACACATTATCAGAATACTTACTCAAATCGATCTCCCTTACATTCTTCCAATACGACACCAGATGCAGTTCGCGACTCCACTAAACTCGGCGCGTCTGCAATTGGAGCAGTGACTTCTGTCTTCTCACCGTTCTTGCCATTTGCTGGTGGAAGAAATCTTCGTCGCGAGATTGACGGAACTGAAGGAAGCATAGGAGTGATAAATCTGCTTTGGAATAGTTTTTGTACTATTGTTTCCAAGAGTATTTCTAATGACTATTCAACGAAATCAATCATTGATATTCGTGGAGGATGCGAAGTAAGTTCCGTGAACGAGGACAGCCTTGAAGCTATCAAGGCGCGAAGAAAAGAGTTTTTGAGCTCCGCAGGCACGTCTCAGACCATCCTCGGTGCGACTAAGCCTTTCGTTAGTCTCAGAAAAATTGCGGAATTGACACTGGATGACTTAAGTGAAATCTTTAAATACTCAATTTACAACAATCGCGAAGGGTTCAATCGCGAAAGCTTCTTGAAGAAAGCGTCTACGAATGTGGTCGGTGTGTCAAAAGCAATGGATGATGCCATTGCAAAACATTTGGGCAATGATTTTAGTCCTAGCTCGACATCTTCCGTAGTTGGCAACACTACTGATTCATCTTTAAGTTCGAAAGGTTTTGGAGATATTGACGTTCTTCAATTTTGTGCAGCAATGAGAATATTTGCAGAATGGAGAGTTCTTCGTCAGGTCCCAGATGGATTTAGGGCATATGCTGTCGGTATGAGTTTAGGCCAAAAAGATATTGTTCAGAATATTGCCAAAGTAGAATTTGCTTATCATCTGTACGTGGAAGAACAACGATTTCAAGGTAAGAACAAAGGCAAGCACGCATCACTTCTAAGCCCAACCCTGCGCGACTTGCTGCAGATGGAAGTTGACCTTGATGTTCACCAGGAAAAACTTCCAGTTGTGAAAGAAAAGACAGCAGGTATGGGTCTTTTGTGGGTACGCCGTCAACTATGTTATCAAACAGAAATTTTCGCCAACGTTAATAGTGGAAAATATCCTGATGCTATAACTGCTGTAACTGAAGCATACTCAAGCGTGTACAATGATATTCACGGCTGGGCTGTACAAAAAATCTTTAATTACTCGTTCAAAGCTGCCCCCGCCGCTACGGAAATTTTTCGATTTATGAATCCACGCAAGCTCAAGGTTGTTAAAGAAAAGGCAAAATCGATAAGTGTTTTAGATGAAGAGAGTACAAATGAAGATCAGAACTTAAATGATACTATGCATAGTTCTAACAATGAAGTACTTATAGATGAGGTCGGTGTCTCTCCTTTTTCATGCGATATAACTACGGAAGATGTTATGAAAGAGGATCATATAGCATCATCGAAAGTAAAAGAAAGCAATGGAAATCCAATTTTAAGTTTTGGAAAGCATATAGCCAACGAATGGGATAAATTAGTCACTAATTCGGTTCGGGAGTGGGAAAATGTTGCACAACACGTTACGTGTGAGTGGAACAAACTCGCTTTCGGAGTTATGAAATTTTTTGAGGGTAAGACGAAGAAAAATCAAGGCATTAACAAGCTTTCCACGGAGAAATCGAAAGGTGGTAGATCTATGACTTCTGCTGAGATCGACCTATATATCGACGACGAAATGGCGAAACTCGCCCATCTCCAGATTGGCTCCTATTTGGAAGCCGTCGCTCCGTTAATCGCTGATTTAGAAGGTCTTTTTGAGGAAATGAATATGAACGACCCGACAAAAGTTTAGTTATTTGTTGTACAAAATACAAAGTTTAGTAGCCGTTTCTCCGCAGAGTCTACCGGTCATCATCCACTCCAATCTCAGTTTGTTGTATATATGTATACTACAAGTATTAACACCAATAAATATAATACATGATAGATTATGATTAGCTATTAACCTACGGAAGCATGTTGTAATAATAAATTAGCTTTAAAGTACATTAGTTCGTAGTAGTGTAAAATATAAAATATCATTTGTATCGCAACGAAAGAACATTACTGAAAAATTGTCTTGTAGAGGTTAAGAATGTTCCAGATAATGGCAAGAAAAGTCATAAAGTAGGTTCTTCATAAATTGAGGCACTTACAACCTATGCCAAAATAACAAATAACCTTATTTGAGTGCTGCGAATCATCATCCCTTTTTATTGAGGAAAAGCTAAGGTGCAAAGGTTGACAGAAAAAACTGTCAACTACCGGGTAGCGGGTAGCTAGATTTGGGAAGGTTCCTGCACGCAATCGTCTGGAACTTCCAACATTTGACCCCTCTCAAATTCAGTTGATTTAGTGAAAGAATTATTAGTACGAAATACTTCCTCTGTTTCAAAGTTCTTGCACCATTGTCTAATATATTTTGTTTCAAAGTACTTGCACCATTGTACGTAAACTACGTAGAATTACTTTTTAATATTCACACTTTTCCCCACAGGCGTGTTTTTGTTTGCAACATAAATGTTGTTGTGTTTTCTGAAGTCTCCATCTTTAAGTCTCCGATGTAGTGTAGACAATGATACTCCTAAAGCACTCGCAGTGCTCCTTAAACTTGATCTTCTATGTAACGGAATTTGCTCAATACCATAAAGTTGTGGCTGAATATTCTTTTTTTTTCTTCCGCAATTTTTCCTCATAGTTGATGCGTCCATAAGTGTACTCCCTTGGTCCAACGATGATAACCCACGCTGCCATACTCGACGAATAGTTGACCTATGTACGTTAAATGCCTCGGCAGCTTCATTAATTGCTCCATGACAAAGAATCTTGTTCACAGATCGTTCTAGAAGGAACTGAATGATACTAGCTCTTTCACTGTTGTTTAAATTGTGTTTTGTATTCAGATTCTCTTGGTTTTCGTTTTCGTCGTTCATTGTTCCAAATTTGACCTTTGAAAAATTAGCATGAAAATGAATCATCGTGAAAAAGCTTCATCTTTGAAAGAACTTTGACGAACATCTACTCACCGCAAAGACTCCAAAACTTTTCCACTAACTTGTTAATGCTTTTAATTGAGATGTAGATGAAAATATTGATTGATTTGAG